>LSQX01059357.1_pt1 | contig 14553 bp, 11 predicted proteins | sample 654561 | NCBI WGS metagenome assembly LSQX01 (sample SAMN04489861, study PRJNA283612) | anaerobic digester metagenome | isolation source: 4 biogas reactors fed with cattle manure at either 37C or 55C with and... | place: Denmark: Kongens Lyngby | collected 2014
CATCCTCATCGGTGATACCATGAATTGCGGTTGATTGGGGAGGGATAGGCATCTCGGGATTGATACGTCGAGTTTTCACCTCTTCTTTGCCATTGGGATCTACTTTGAGTAGCGACACCTCGATGATGCGATCGCGCGTGATGTTTAGCCCAGTGGTTTCGAGATCAAAGAAAACCAGTGGGTTCTTAAGGTTTAATTCCATTTATACGCCGTTTAATCGTTCAACATCATGGGCATCAACAACGTGAGCATATCTTCATTCTCCTCTTTTTCGACCGGAAGAATGAGGCCCGCTCGTGACGGGTCAGACAACTCAATACGTACATCCGCTGATGGAATATTATTTAGTATATCGATCATGAACACCGCTTTAAATCCGATATTCATCACGTTACCCTGGTAACTACACACGATCGTTTCTTCGGCCGCGGTAAGAAAATCAATATCCTGTGCCGAGACCACGATTTTATCTTCCGAGAGTTGCAGTTTTACCAAGCTGCTCGAAGGGTTGGAGAAGACAGCCACCCGCTTCAGCGCGTTAAGCAACGCTAGGCGGTCTAACGTAACCATGTTGGGGTTATTCTCCGGAATCACGGAGTTATAATTGGGATATCGCCCTTCCACGAAGCGGCACACCATTTGGTACGATTCCGTCGCGATATACGCGTTGTTTTCATCGAACTGTATCTCCACCATCCCGCTCTCACGTGGCAAAAGCGACTTGAGCAGGTTAGCCGGCTTTTTAGGAAGAATGAACGACGATCGCCCTTCGCCCTTTACTTCGCTCGTGGTCACCCGCACCAGCTTATGCCCGTCGGAAGCAACAAACGTTAGGTCGTCGGTAGTAATATCAAAATAGATGCCGTTCATTACAGGCCGCAGCTCATCGTCGGCGGTCGCGAAAACGGTGCGGTTGATACCCGAAAACAGCGTTTCCGCGTCCAAGCTCAACGTCATGAAGTCCTCCTTCAGTGCTTTCGGCTCCGGATATTCATCACCATTTTGCCCCACGAAATTATACTTCCCGTTGTGGTAATAAATGAACACCTCCAGCGTTTCGTCATTAATATCAAAGGTGAGCGGTTGATCGGGAAGCTCACGGAGCGGGTCAAGAAGATTCCGGGCATTAATTGCCAAGTTTCCCTCTCCTTCCACGCTACTTACTTCTACCGCTGTTGTTAACCGCGTTTCGTTATCGGCCGCGGTGAGCGTTAACGTGCTATCTCTCACCTCCAATAAAAAGCAATCCAAAATGGGTAGTGTATTTTTGGTGTTGATAACCCTGCTGATGGCCTGCAAATGATTCAGCAACGTGGCACTTGATACTATAAATTTCATATACTAATTTTTTAATTCGATGGGTACAAAACAGGCCATTTCGAAGCTTGTTTCATACGTTATCATTTTTTTAGCAAATATATAAAATAATCTCGGAGCATCGGCCGTTTTGCCGAGAATTTTACGCCTCCCATTATTTTTTGTTTCGCGGATGATGCTCAATAATCTCTTGCCGTAGAAAGTGACGATCGATATGCGTGTATATCTCCGTGGTGGTTATTTTTTCGTGTCCCAGCATCTCCTGAATCACCCGGATATTCGCCCCCCGTTCCAGCAAGTGAGTGGCAAACGAGTGACGGAAAACGTGGGGGCTAATCTCTTTTTGTATACCTGCCGCTTGCGCGTACAGTTTCACGTAATGAAAAACGGTTATCCTGGATATTGCCGTTCCCCGGGAGCTCACGAAAACAAACTCTTCATGTCCTTTCCGGATATTAATCTCGTTTCGGTAAGGGAGCCAGTTGCGAATCTTCTGGATGGCCACATCCGATATCGGCACCAACCGTTGTTTGCTCCCTTTACCTTCGACCCGGATAAACCCCTCGTCGAAATAGAGCTCCGTGAACCGTAAGCGGGTCAGTTCCGACACACGGAGCCCGCAACTATACAGCACCTCTATTATCGCGTAGTTACGGGTTCCTTCTGCCGTGGAGACATCAATTACAGAGAGAATCGCGTCAATTTCCTCGATCGACAGCACGATCGGCAATTTCAGCCCTATCTTTGGAGCATCCAACATCGAACTCGGGTCCTCTTTCGTCTCCCCCTGTTCCATCATAAAGCGGAAAAAGGATTTTATTCCCGAGATAACCCTCGCCATTGAACGAGCCGAAAGACCTTGGTCGTGCAGACCGGCCAGGAACTCCTCCAAGTGAGCCGTTTCGATCGCGGTAAGGTCCATACCCCTGTTTTCGGTGAAATCGATCAATTTCTGTAAATCCGTAAGATATGCATCGATGGTATTGGGTGACAGCCCCTTTTCCAATAACAGGTGGCGATTAAATTCTTTGACATATTTTGTTATCATCCCGTTCCCGCTTTTCCGCTTTTCCTCTTTTCCTCTTATCAGCACCACTTATTAGCATTCTCTACTTGTCAGCTTCTCTACTTGTCAGCTTTTCATTTGTCAACTCTCTCGTCCTGTCACCTCTCTTTAGTGTTCCGCGTCCCGACCGTGTAGTTCCTCGATTACACCCCTTGCCTCTTTAATCTTTTCTTCCAGCCGATCCATTAACGATTGTTCTTCGCGCGCGTTCAATGCTTCTTTCTTTTCCAGTCGGTCTAACAGTGAAGTCAAAAGTTCATCATTCATCATTCTCGCTAACGGCAAAATCGTATGAGCGATCTCACTACACCCCTCCGCATCATTTTCAGCCAACGCGCTTTTCAGGAGATCCCTGTTTTTGGAAGTCTCTGTCTCGTACGATTGTAAAATCCCGAGGGAAGCATTTTTGTCCTCTTTCACGAAATCAATCAATGCCTTCACGCCGTCTACCTTCCTCGCTAACGGGGTGTTGTTTTCCCGAACGTCGTTTTCGGCTGCCTGAGGACTGCCTCCGACTGGCGAGCCTCCCTCACCGGCATATCGATAAATTATCCCGTAAAGTTGTTTCGACGTGAAAGGTTTAATCAGGAAGCCCGTGAATCCTCTCTTTTTCAGTTCCTTTTCCGAAATATCGGATCGCGCGGACAACGCGATTATAGGCAGTTCGTCGATACCCTCGACATCCGCGTCGCGTATCCTTTCAACCAGCTCAATCCCATCGGTACCGGGCATTTGTAAATCCATGAGAAGAATATCGAATGATTTCTCCTTCAACCGCTGCAACACCCGTTCGGGATACTGTTCCGTGATCCCCCTTATATTGGCCCGTGCTAGCACCTCGTGTGTCATCTTCAACTGCACCGGATCATCATCCACCACCAGTACCAATAATTCGGAAACAGCCCCTTCCCAAGGGTCATGCTCATCCACTGTTAACAACTCCTCGTCTGCTAACAGCGTATCATTCGCCAACAACTCCTCGTCCCGCGCGAATTCCAAGGGAACATCAATCGTGAAACGCGAGCCGGTGCCCTTTTCTGACTCCAACCGGATATCACCGTTCAACGCCTCCACGAACCCTTTGGTAATGGCCAATCCAAGTCCACTTCCATCCACTCGCTTCAGCGGGTCGCCCGAGTTCTCCAACTGTTTAAAATCCTGGAATATAACTTCCCGATCCTCCAATTCGATTCCCGGCCCCGTGTCAATCACGTTAAATTGCAGACGAGAATAACCATCGGCCGCTACCTCCCGAGCTTCAATCGACACGCTCCCTTTTGCCGTATACTTGATCGCGTTCGAGATAAGGTTACTCATCACCTGCCTCATCACGTAGGGATCGATATAACGCACCTCGCTTTCGTGCAAACCATTATCCACATGATACTCCAGCCCCTTACCGTCGGCCAAGGGCTTGAAGCTAAGAGCCGTTTCATTTACCAAATCTCGCAGGTTCACGTCGGAACGCTTCATTTGCCACGCGCCCGACTCCAGCTTGTGAAAATCCAACAGCGTAGAAACAAGCTGTAACACGTGCTGACCCGACTGCTCCATGTTCGAGAGGTACTCTTCGACTTTTTGCTGTTCACTTTGGCCGTTATCTTCTTGCCTGTTACCCTCTTGCCCGTCATCCTCTACAGTAATCGCACGCTCGTTGGATTTTCCCTTTAGCACGTCGCCCGACATCAGCTCAAGGTAGCCCAAGATAGAACTTACCGGTGCCTTGATATCGTGTGATATCGTGAGCATGACCCTTTCTCGCGCGGCCAGTAATTCCGATATACGGCGGTTAGACGCCTCTAGTTGCTTGCGGTATCGCTGACTCCGGTTTATATCGATTAAAAATAGGACACCGAACAGGATCGCGATCGCGATTGCTGCTACCGATGCCAAGTGCATGGTGTTTTGCGATCGGGTAAGCGCCTTCTCTTTTTCGACCAAAAGTTGAACCGATTTGGCCATCTCTTCCTGTTCTATCTCCTTCAGCAGATCGTCGATCCTTGCCGTGAGCATTCGGTTGGTGCTGCTTATTAACTCCTGTCGCTTGAAAAAAGCATGTTGAAAATGGCGTTGACGCTCCAGATCGAGCCTTTCGGAGTATCTCACCTTATTAATGATCGTATCTACAATTAACTTAAACTCGTTATCAGCAACCACCGACCTACTTTCGATCACGATCGTTGAGTCGGGCCGGCCATCAAATACATTCCTCACCCTGTCCAGAAATCCCTTGCGTTGTCCTGCCACCACGCTCGTGTCGCTCTGGCTCTTGCTAGCAGCATGGAGGTCACGGCTCTCCAGGTAGTCCGAAATCTCCCTGTTCAACTCGCGCGGCACATAGCTACTCTCGGTCTCCCGCGTGATTCTCGGTGATTGTCGAAGTGAGTCCAAGAGAATGGCCATCTCTTTCAGGTTCTCTTTTTTCATCTCCACCAGTATCCCTATCGAGTCTAACTTCACCACGCGTAACGTATCCGTTGCCGCCATTTTTAGTTCGTTCAGGTTCTCGTTAATAATGGGAGCGATGGAATCGTAAATTTGGAAATAGCGATCGGCATTTTCCGCTGTAAACAGGTTCTGCTCGCTTTCAATCTCGTAGAGTAACGAAAGGGTATTGCTCACGATTAGCAACTCCGACAGGTCTTGGTTATCGATCCTTTTATTGGAGTAATCCACCAAGTTGTTATAGAGTGCTATCAGCCCGATCGCCATCACGGCTATTACCAGCACGTACCCGATAATAACGGTAAACTTGGTTTTCGTCGATCCATTTTTTCTCATTGCACGAGCGGTAAATATTGTTTAATGCAACGTAACGTTGTAGAGTTTTATCTTGTTGTAGAGTGTTTTCCGGTCAATATTCAGAATCGACGCTGCCATTGTTTTATTCCCCTTTGCCAGCTCGAGTGCCTGTTGTATCTTCTCCTTTTCGTAGTTTTCTTTCCGGAGGCCTTGTATAGATTTCAACGAAAGGGTCTTATCGTGAGCCGAGGCCTGTTTATTGAACAAGGCAGGGATAAGCTCGGTATGCAAACAATCCCCTTCCGAGAGAAGTACAGCCTTTATGATGCAATTTTTCAGCTCTTGAATATTCCCCGGCCAATCGTATCGCATCAGCTCCTGTTGCAGGGCAGGTTCGATATGCTCCACCTTTTTATTCAGGGTATGGTTCGCGAACTTCAAAAAATGAAGCGTGAAAAAAGCGATCTCCTGCTCCCTTCCTTTCAGTGAGGGCAATAGTATCGCGTCGTTCTCTAAAAGCGAATATAATTTTGGCACAAGTGTTTTCTGGAGTTCCGGTTTGTGTTTTTCGGAAGTCATGATAACTTGGGTGTAATCATCGTTCCTAGCCTGCCGCGTTAGCATAGTTAACAGTTCACTCTGTTTATTTATGTCTAGCAGGTCGATCTCGTTAATGCAAAACATTCCTCCTTTCGCGGCCTTGAATGCCCTCATCAACTCCGAATCGTTGGCTTCACTCCCATTTTGCCCGTGTGCTTTTTCATCAAACTGGTTGTAATCGAATGTTCCCAAGGGTTTCGAGTAATGTATTCCCTTTTCGTACACGTATTTTACCGCCGATGCTTTTCCCGAACCCCGATCGCCGATAATCAAACAGTGAGCACTATTTTCGGAGACCGTGCCCAGCCGGTCGAAAAGCTGTTTATACACCTCCCCGGGCGGCTTAATGAAATCGTTCGAGTGTTGATGATTTTTGCTTAGGTTTTCCTGCGTGGCAAGTGCTTCGTCGATTTTCTTGAACAGCAGCTCCGGCTCGATGGGCTTCGCTATGTAATCTGCCGCGCCCGATTTCATCGACTCCACGGCCGATTCAATATCAGCAAAACCCGTCATCATGATAACCGCCATATCGGAGTCGTATTTTTTCACCCACGATAGCAAAGCGAACCCATCCGCCCCCGGCATGCGAATATCCGATAAAACCAGATCGAAAGGTTGCTCCTTTATCATCTGTTTGGCTTGATCCACACCGGTAGCTATGTCCACGTTGAAACCTTTTTTTACCAACCATGACTTCAACATCAGACAAATGGTTAAATTATCATCAATTACGAGTACACTTTTGTTCATACATATTAATTCATCTTCTCCGCTCCTCTTCCAGCACTTTCGGTATCATGATTGACGAGTAAAGCAAAAACAACGCCCCTACAATCATGGCGAGTGCCCATTCGTTTCGATGCTGGAACATCAAGTAAGTAGCCACTATCATCAATAAACACGTAAGTATCTGAAAATTATACAACCTTTTCCCACGGATACTCTTACCCGGGTAAGGTGTCGTTATCGTGAGCACGGTGAAAAGGGCCACTGAAAAAGCCATTATCCACGGTGCGATGACTGGCGCGAAAAGGTAAAGGAGTGCCGATAATAAAATTAATATGCCCGATAGGCGATAAAATAAATCCTTTATACTGCGCATTAGAAACAATTTTCCTACAAATATATCAACTTTTTTTGATTTATGCATAAAATAAGGCAAACGACGCCTTTTATTCTATGATAAAAATCTCCTCGTTTTCTTTTTTCATGAAGTAGTTTTCGCGCGCGAATTTTTCAAGATCCTCGGTATTCGATTGCAACTCGTCCAGTTTTTCCCTATCAATTTCTGTCTGTTTTTGATAAAATTCAATTTGCGATTCCAAGTCCTTTATTTCTGACTCGTATTTCCATCGTTTGGGAATGCTGCTATCGCTAAAAACGAAAAGCATCACCACCAGCACGAGAAGAATCACGATTTGGTAGGCAGTAAGTCCGAAGTATCGATTTGAATTAAGCTTCTTTGCATTTTTTCTCATACGAACAATTAATAATTACAGGTCGCCAGGTTTGGGAATCGCTGAATCGGCCAACCGTTTACTAATTAATAAACGGTTGGACAAAAATAAGTTATTTTTCTTTTTTCACCAATTGTTTCCGGTGAATTCAAAAATATCGAAGCTACTGTTTGGGAAGATTAAACAAAAAAAGGTATCTTTACACTGTAGAAGATAAAATCAAAAAATAGATTACTGAATGAAAAAAGTGCTTTTGACCGCGATGTTGGCTCTCTTTACCACCTCGCTCCTTTTCCCCTGTACGAACCTACTCGTGGGGAAGAAAGCTTCCACGGATGGATCCACCTTAATTTCTTACGCGGCCGACTCGTATGGTTTGTATGGCGAGTTGTATCACTGGCCTGCCGCTCGTTATCAACCCGGCGAAATGCTGAAAGTTTATGAATGGGACAGCGGTAAATACCTCGGCGAAATTCCGCAAGTGCTGCAAACGTATAACGTGATTGGCAACATGAACGAGCATCAATTAGCCATTGCCGAGACCACCTTCGGCGGGCGTGGCGAGCTATCAGACTCCACCGGGATCATGGATTACGGCAGTTTGATTTACATCACGCTCCAACGTGCCAAAAACGCGCGTGAAGCTATCCAAGTGATGACCGATTTAGTGAAAGAACATGGCTATTACAGCTCGGGCGAATCGTTCTCGATTGCCGATCCCGAGGAAGTGTGGGTCATGGAAATGATTGGCAAAGGGCCCGGAAACAAGGGAGCCGTGTGGGTAGCCGTCAGAATCCCCGATGATTGTGTTTCGGCCCATGCTAACCAAGCACGTATTCAACAATTCCCGTTAAACGACCCGGAAAATTGTATCTACTCGCCCGACGTGATCTCGTTCGCTCGCGAGAGGGGATATTTCGAGGGTACTGATGCCGATTTCAGCTTTGCTCAAGCGTACGCCCCTCTTGATTTTGGCGCGCTTCGTTTTTGCGAGGCACGCGTCTGGTCGTTTTTCAACCAGGTGAACAAAGAGATGGGCGAATATGTTACTTACGCGCAAGGAAAAACGACCGATCCGATGCCGCTATACATTAAGCCCGACAGGAAGTTGAGCGCGCGTGATATTCAAAATTACATGCGCGATCATTACGAGGGAACGGAACTCGACTGGCGTTTCGACATGGGTGCAGGCCCCTTTAACTCGCCCTACCGCTGGTCGCCCCTCACCTACGAAATCGATTCCGTTGCTTACTGCAACGAGCGTCCCATCGCCACCCAGCAAACCGCTTTCTCCTTCGTGGCTCAAATGCGTTCGTGGCTACCCAACGAAATCGGCGGCATCCTCTGGTTCGGTATCGACGACGCGGCTCAAACCGTTTATTATCCTTTCTACTGTGGCCACACGGAGGTGCCGCATGAGATGGCACCCGGGAACGGCGACCTGTTAAACTTTTCATGGACCTCCGCCTTCTGGATACACAACTGGGTATCGAATATGGTGTATACCCGATATAGCGACATGAGCGAGGATATGATAAAAGTACAAACGCGACTCGAAGATCAATTTGAAGCTTCAGCCCCTGAAATCGAACAGGAAGCGAAGTCGCTCTACGCGCAATCGCGCCCCGAGGCAATCCGCTATTTAACACGATACACCAACGAGCTCGTGAATGAAGGCATGGCCGAATGGAAAAAATTGGGAGAATACCTGATGGTAAAGTACATTGATGGCGTGATTAAACGAGAAGAAAACGGGGAGTTCCTTCGCAATCCTCATGGACAGCCAGCTAACCCCATCAGGGCGGGATACTCTAACGAGTTTTACAAGAAATTAATTGATCAAACGGGCGACCGTTATAAAGTACTCCCCGTGGAGTAAATACCGCGCGTAAGCGGAACGAGCATGGGAATCATTCGAAATAGGTCCCGTGCAACAGCTTATGGGAAGCAGTATGAAAGCGCATTACGGAAGACAATAAAATAATTGACTAATAACACGATTTGATAATATGGAAGAAGAAACTTTAATTGCACGCGTAACCGACAAAGCATTGTCATGGCTCGATGACAGTTACGACGTAGAAACGAGAGCTGATGTACAGCGTATGCTCGACAACGAAGATAAGCGTGAGCTTATCGACGCGTTTTACAAGGATCTTGAATTTGGCACCGGTGGCCTACGTGGCATCATGGGTGCCGGCAGCAATCGTATGAACCGTTACACGGTGGGAGCCGCGTCGCAGGGGTTGGCCAATTACTTGAAGACGGAGTTCACCGAGCTTCCGGAAATAAAAGTAGTCGTGGGTCACGATTGCCGCAACAACAGCCGCGAGTTTGCAGAAATCACGGCAGATATTTTCAGTGCCAACGGCATCAAAGTTTATCTTTTCGAACAACTGCGCCCCACTCCCTTAGTGTCGTACGCTATTCGTAAGCTGGGCTGTCAGGGAGGTATCATGATTACGGCGTCGCACAATCCGAAGGAGTACAATGGTTACAAGGCCTACTGGAACGATGGCGCGCAAGTACTGGCACCCCATGACCGGAACATCATTGCCGAAGTAAACCGCGTGAAATCGAACGCTGATATTCGTTTCGAGCGAAACAAGAAGCTGGTGGAAATTATCGGGAAAGACATGGATAAAGCTTTTATTGAAGAGGTAGAAAAGCTGGTTCTCTCGCCCGAATCGATCGAGCGGTTCAAGGACCTCAAGATTGTTTACACTCCGATCCACGGCACCGGCATCACCATTATTCCCGATGCGCTGAGAGCCATCGGTTTCACGAACATCATCGGCGTCCCCGAGCAAGACGTTATCAGTGGTAACTTTCCCACCGTGGAGTCGCCGAATCCCGAGGAGCCGGCCGCGCTGGACCTGGCCATCCAAAAAGCGATCGAAACCGACGCCGATCTGGTAATGGGTACCGACCCTGATAGCGATCGACTGGGTACTGCCATACGCGATAACGACGGCAACTTTATCCTGGTCAATGGCAACCAGACCATGCTTTTGTGCCTCTACTACCTGATGACTCGACGAGAAGAATTGGGCCTTCTTACCGGGCAAGATTACATGGTAAAAACCATCGTCACGACCGAGTTGATCAAGAAAATTGCCGACCAGAAGGGTGTTGAAATGTTCGACAGCTATACCGGCTTCAAGTGGATCGCCGAGATCATTCGCAAGAACGAAGGAGTAAAAAGGTATATTGGTGGAGGCGAAGAGAGTTATGGTGTACTTGCCGGCGACTTCGTACGCGACAAAGATGCCGTTTCGGCCTGCGCCCTATTTGCCGAGATAGCCGCTTGGGCTCGCGATAACGGCAAAACGTTATACCAATTACTCGAAGACATCTACGTGGAGTATGGCTACACGAAGGAGGAGGGTATTTCGCTCGTTCGAAAAGGGAAAGAGGGAGCCGAGGAGATCGAAGCCATGATGAAGAATTATCGTGCCAACCCGCCCTTATCGCTCGCGGGGTCTCCGGTAACGTTTATAAAAGATTTCGCCAAGTTAGAAGGGATGGATCGCGTACGCGACGAAAAGGTTGTATTAGAGATGACCACCACGTCGAACGTGCTACAATACTTCACCGAGGATGGCACCAAGCTCTCGATTCGTCCCTCGGGCACCGAGCCGAAGATAAAGTTTTACATCGAGGTAAAAGGGCCGGCGATAAAATCGCGCGACGAGATAGAGCAAGCACGAGCGATAACAGAAGAAAAAATAAACGCGATCCGCGAAGAATTAGAAATATAATATGACCAGAAAATTAACCATCGCGCTGGTAGCGCACGATCATCGTAAGGCCGACATGGTGGATTGGGTAATCTTTAACTCCGACTTCTTGTCGGAGCACCGCCTTGTTTGCACCGGTACTACCGGCACTTTGGTGCGAGATGCACTCAATAAAGAGGGGGTAAACCCCGATTTCACGATTATGAACTCGGGGCCCATGGGCGGCGATGCCGAGATTGCCGCCATGGTGGTGCGCAAGGAGATTGACCTTGCCGTTTTCCTGATCGACGACCTCAACGCGCAGCCTCACGAGGCAGATATCATGATGTTGTTGCGGCAGTGCCGTGTGCACAACATCCCCATCGCGTGTAACCGGTACAGTGCCGATCTGATGATCACCAGCTCGTTGTGGGAAGACAACAGCTACAAACCTTCCCCTCCCCGTTACGAGAAATTCGACCGCGAGGAGTACGATCTGTAATAAGAATCGCACATCCATTTCCAGCGTTCTTACACGTTGCTTATTACGCCGTGTTTGATCAGTAGCAACAAGTATACGCAAAGAAGCGTACACCTGTAACAAGAAACGAGACACAAGCGCTCTGCGGCAACTGAAGCGAATCCGTTAGCCCTTTACTGGCAATTTTAGCCGTTAAAGGGCTAATTTATTTATTTTCGGAATTAAGCCAAGCAACTTTTTGTTCCGATTCATGTTTCTGTCCAATTATAGATTTGTACAGTTCAGGCCGCCTTGCCTTCGTATACCGATAACCTCCCGCTTCATTAAGTTTGTTACTCGTCACCGTTGCGGTTGCAATACTATCGTCAAACGAGCGGCACTCTGCAATAATATCTCCAAAAGGGTCAATTATCATTGAACAACCATTCTTCAGTTGGTCATCATCCATCCCAATTGGGTTCGAGAAAACCACGTAAATTCCATTATCATATGCCCTCGCTGGGAGCCATTTCATCAACCATGCCCTACCCTTCATACCATCAAATTCTAATCGTAAGGAAGTGGGATCCTCCTCACGATTATGCCACAGCTTAGGATCAACAAAACCAGCACCTGGCCTAGTAGATGGTGTACACATAGTTACATGAGGCATGAATATGATATCCGCTCCCAAAAGTTTTGTTGCTCTAACATTTTCTATAATGTTGTTATCGTAACAAATTAATATGCCACACTTCCATCCATTTATTTCAAACACACAGTAGCTATCACCTGCAGTCAAATACGGGTTTATAAAAGGGTGCAACTTCTTGTATTTGGCAATCAATCCGTTTTTGTCCACGCAAACGTAGGCTTTGAACAAGTTATCATCTTGATCTTTTTCAAATAGTCCAGCCAAGATCACGATATCATTTTGTTTAGCAATCTGGGTGAGTTTAGAAATACTCTCCCCATATGGAATAAATTCCGCCAAATCAAGCATCTGCACCTTTGATAGATTTCTTGCAAATGTGTAGCCTGTGATTGAGCATTCGTGAAAAGCGATGACATCAGCTCCCTCATTTGCTGCTTGCTGCGCAAGACGCTCAATGATGGAAAGATTGTAGCTCTTATCGCCACTTTTGCTCTCAAACTGTGCCGTTGAGATTTTCATTTTGTTCATAGCAATGTAAATCAATCTGTTGTCGTACTGTTGTAAAAAAACACAGCTGTAAAAAATAATTTTTACCCTAAATCTACAATTATTCCTCATTAATCATTAAACGCTATGCATCCATTTTAATGACTACTCATGCCCTTGCTGGAAAATTTTCTTCAAAGGGATGGTACGCGATGTGGTGCGGCCGGCTCCCTTTATTTCAATTTTTTCGGGATATAAAGTTACGACCCCGTACGCGTTGGTAGTTTCCGTTTCAACTATCCCTTCGATAGTGATAAAAGGAATGCCCTTGTACTCGCCAAACGCGCCGGCGTGATGATGCCCGCTAATTACCCCCTTCACGGTAGGGAAACGTGATAAAAGTTCAATTACATGCAAGTCATTCAATGCTGTAAGGCCGTGGACTCCATACAGTGGATGATGCGTGAAAATCAACGTGTTCATGGACTCTAGTTGCGATTTCTCCAACTCCTCCTCTAGCCACTTCATTTGCTTTTCGCTTATTCCTCCGTTATATTCAGCCCCGTTGGGTCGTCCCTCTTCTGCTATCTTTTGCAACAAAAGTTCCAATTCTCTCTCCTTTTCGGTTCCCTCGACGTTAGCGTACGAGGCAATCTCGTTTGTATTCAGCATGATAAAATACCAATCTCCCTTGCTGAAAGAATAATACTCACCGGGCATACCAAGCTGACGATATAGTTGGCTGTTATCTTGCACGCCCTCGTAGTCATGATTCCCGGTCAAGTTAAACACCGTCGCGTTCAACTTATCCAAACGAACAAGTACCGAATCCATATTTTTTGGGGTATCCCTGTCTACTAAATCGCCCAGGTTCACCGTGAATTGCACTTCTGCCCGGTTAAGGTTCACCACGCACTCCTCCAATTTCTGCAGCGAGTTCCGGTAATACCGGCTCCCCCGGGTATCGCAATCGCAGTACTGGATATCCGCTATAATACCAAATTTCACTAGCGCGTTCCTGTCTGTTCCTGACCTTTCAATCGGTCCGCTCGTGAACGATGCACAGCATACTACCAGCACGTGTGCTACGATGACGTATAATATATTTTTCATACGATTCACTGTTTCAATTGTAAATATAATAAGTTTGGGATACACTTTATAAAATACCCCAAACTTATTTCCTCGTTGGCCTATTTTTATTCATCCCAACCGGGATTCTGTGTCAAGTTTGAATTTGAAAATGTCGATACGTCAGAAATGGATTATATCGGGGATATAATGGATGGAATGTTATATTTAAAATAATCGCTATATTTGTGTGAATTTTATATCAGACACACGATGACTCCATTTCAGAAAATCCTTGAGCGGTATCGCAAATATTCATTTTCTCAAGTAGATAAAGGGAATAGGTTTGAAAGACTCATGCAAGCCTATCTACTCACCGACCCAAAGTATGCTTCACGCCTTGACAAGGTTTGGCTTTGGAGTGAATTTCCCGGTAAGCTTGATTTTGGTGGACACGATATAAGAATCGATCTTTATTTTCCACGTTCTCAAGCATTTATTATTTCTTTTAGCCTGGTCGATATGTTTCTCCAATTTGTATCAAGGTTTACTGTCCTTATTTGAATTTTATGGTCGTTATATTGAAAATCTAAATTGTAATCTTTTTCAATTGTTGGATACAAAAGAATTCCGGTTGCCGTTTTGGTCTTTTCGCTTCCGTCTTGCTGATTTAGTAAGTAGCTAAATAACTGATATAGGTTAGAGGACTTAATTCTCTCCTTGTCGTAATTTGTGGTCATTGTCTCTCTGTAATACTTGGCATCAATTATTATTTTCTGTTCTTCGTTTTCTAAGGAGATGTCCGTTTCCATCTGAGGTAAATATTGGTAACTTTCTATGTCTTGATGTTGAAATTGCCATTTAATCGTTTCTTTCTTTACAGTATTGAATTTCCGTTGCTCAATTCGATAGAAATTTCTAATAAATGCCTCAAACAATTGATTCATTTTGTTGTCGTCTCTTGTGAAATCAGAGAATTT
>LSQX01235664.1_pt2 | contig 14551 bp, 10 predicted proteins | sample 654561 | NCBI WGS metagenome assembly LSQX01 (sample SAMN04489861, study PRJNA283612) | anaerobic digester metagenome | isolation source: 4 biogas reactors fed with cattle manure at either 37C or 55C with and... | place: Denmark: Kongens Lyngby | collected 2014
TGACAGGCTCGCGGTAGGCGATGGCTGCATACACCCACAGCAGCAGCAAGACGCCGCCGGATGTCAAGGGGAAAACAACGACCCCGGGAACCGTTTCCAGCGACAGCATCTGGAAGAGGGATGCCAAAGCCGTCGACAGCCCCACGGCCAGGACAAAGCGGGCCATAAGCCTGGGGTGCGCCGTCCACGTCGAAAAATCCTGCTTGCGCCATTTGAAAACAATGACGACCGACCAGCAGATCACGGCGGCGAACGCAAAGCCCCAGAACGTGAAAGACGCCGTATCCGCTTCAGGAAACTGCCAGGACAAGCTGCGCTTGACGATGGTCAGGACACCGTTGCTCGCGGTCGCCAGCAGCGTCACGATAAACCAGCGGAAAATATCTTTTTTCAGGCGGTTGGGGTCAGGATCCTTGTCGCGCGGCACCGATAACACCGTTACGCCAGCCATGCAGACAATGCCGAGCAGAATCGGCAGCGTGAGGGTTTCGCCGCAGAAGAAAATGCTGAACAGAACCGGAAAAACCATGTAGAAATTGTAAAGCAGCTTGGTTGCGCCCATCGGGCCCAACGCCAAAGCGTTCTGAAGCAGGATGATCGTCGAAGCGTACGCGACGCCAAAGCCGGCCGCCAGCAGCAGCACAGCGCCTGAAACCCGGTGCACCCCGCCGATCAGGCCAATGACGATCACCACGACGGTCATGGCCATGGCATCCAGGAAAACGATGCCGCGCAGCTTCACAGGAAAGGTTTTGCCGAACTCCTTGTTGGCAATGTTCTGAATGCAGTAGAACAACAGGGCAAGTCCCAGGTATAGCAAGTGCGGTTCCTCCGGACATGTTTATTTTTGTCTTAACTGCGGCTGTCAGACCGCCGCGTGCCTGGCCTGGCGGATGAACTCATCCTGCTCAGGCTTGCTGAGATTGACAAAATAAACATTCCAGCCGCAGACACGCACCTGCAAGGTGGCATACTGCTCCGGGTTTTTCTGTGCGTTCAACAGCGTCTGAACATCGAAGACATTGCCATGGATGGCAAAGCCACCCTGGGTAAAATAGGTGCGGATCAGGGCCAGCAGCTTGTCCAGGCCTTCCGTTCCCTGCACGGCGGACGGATGCAACAGGATATCCAGCACGGATCCATTGGGAAACAAGCCGTGGTCAATTTTTGTGACAGAATCGATCAGGGCCGTCACACCGGCCCGGTCCATAGCCGTCATCGCGCCAAAATTCTTGGACAAGGGTTCATGAGCCAGGCGGCCGTCAGGTGTCGCACCCATTTTCATCCCGTAGGTATGGTAATGGTCGATCGAAATCATGCCTGCCTTGAATTGCCCGCCGCGGCCATTGGGTTGGCCATTGATCAGCCCCGCGGCGTACGCCGTCAGCTCACAGGCAAGCAGATCGGGCTTTTGCCGATTGTTGCCGTATTTTTCCGGATACTGGCGCATCCGCAGGCGCAGTTTGTCCTGACCGGACCAGTTCTTCGCCAGCAGGCCGCGCAAAGCATCCAGCGACATGATCCGGTCGGCATAGACGATCTTCTCGAGGGCCAGCAGCGAATCGACCAGGCTGGCGATGCACGCGCAGTTGACTGAGCTGTTGTTGTAGCAGGCGCCGCCGGCATAGGCGTCTTGACCCTGCCTTACGCACGCGTCCAGCGTACCCGAAAACAGCGGTGACGGATTTATGTCCATATAGTGCTTTTCGTATTTGACCACGATGCCGATGGATTGGCGGATCATGTCGCTCAAGTGCTCTTTGACTACGAAGACAAACTGGTCAAAGGTCTGGATCTGTTCAAGCGGCACCGTCACCGGACCAACTTGCTTGCCAGTCAGGGGATCCCGCCCCTGGTTCAGGGCCAGCTCGAACGCCTTGGCCATGTTCACGCCGGCGGTGCCCGTGCAGGGGACCTCGAGACCCATGACGGACGGCTCATAACAGCCGATCGGGACATACTCCCTGGCTTCCGCTTCCTGCGCGTACTGCCGGCATAGGGCTGCGATCGCAACCGTATCGTTGATGAAGACGATGCTGCTGTTGCCGCGCCGGATGCAGTCGAGCGCGCGCTTCAGAAACAGGTCCGGGCTGTGGGGATGGACGCGGATGTGAATCTTGGGATCGAAAATATCCAGCTCGTCATAGGTTTCCAGGATCAGCCATGACAAATCCGTGACGGCATCCGTTCCGTCCGGCAGGAGACCGCCCAGGTAGAACGGCTGATTGAAAGGCGTTTTCCGGGCGTAGATCTTGAACAGGAAGTATTGGACAAATTCTTTTTCCTGCGTACGGGTATAGCGGTTGCAGGCCAGGTCGTCCCGGTAGAAGGGCTCAAGCAGCCGGTCCAGGCCACCCAGAGAACGCACGCGCTCCCCTTCGACCCACTCCTGCAACTGCCAGAACAGGACCATCAGCTGCATGGCTTCCGGCAAGGTTTGCGGCGCGCGCCCGGTCAATGCCTGCAGGGTGTGGGCAACCCGTTGCATCTTCGCGCCTTGGGCGGCTTTGACCTTGGCCTCCGCGGCCATCCGCCGCAGCAAGCCGATCGTCGCCTCGTAGACAATTTCCGCCGACGCGTAGAACACAGCCTGGTCCGTGGTCAGGATGCCCTGGGCCTGCTTGGCCGCGCGCTCATCCCGAATACGCTGCAGCAGGCCCGGGAGGCCAAGTCTGAGTACGGCCTGCCAGTCAGGACTGGTATGGCTGAAATCGGCGGTTGTGCTGTAGGCTCCAGTTTCGCCGGCCACCTTGCGTTTTGGTTGTTCGGCTGCCATAGCCGTTTCGTCGATTTCACGCCACCAGGTTTTACGCAATTGGTTGAGGAGATCGCCATGGTTCAGCCGGTCAGAAAACCAGTCAGCCGGATCCAGATCGAGCTGCCCGTTCAGCAGGACCAGCTCATAGAGCCTGGCTTTGATGATGGGTTTGGGCTGACCGGCCAACGAGTCAAGCAAGCGGTTGGCCGCCATATTCAGCTGCTCGGGCGTCATGCCGTTCAATTCATTCCAGCGCGGCTGGTCATACTGGTGCGCGAGATGTTCCCGGTCTTGTTCAAACTGCTGCCACATCATTGCTGCTCCATTTCCCATTTCAGGCATCGATGGCGTGTTCCGCCTGGCGAATGAATTCATCCTGCTCCTGGCGGTTCAGATTAACGAAATAAACGTTCCAGCCACAGACCCGCACTTGCAGGTTGGCATAGTCCTCTGGATGCTCCTGAGCCGCGCGCAACTGGCGGGCGTCAAAAACGTTGGCATGCACGGCAAAACCGCCTTGCCGGAAATAGGTCAGCACCAGGGATACCAAGGCGTTGAGACCATCCTCGCCCCGGACGGCCGACGGATGCAGCAGGATATCCAACACCGATCCGTTGGGAAACTGGCTGAGGTCGAGTTTGGTGACGGAGTCGATCAGGGCCGTGACACCGCCCCGGTCCATGGAGGTGACCGCCGACAAATTTTTAGAGAGCGGCTGCCGGGCCAGGCGTCCATCCGGCAAAGCGCCAGTCCTGGCTCCGAAATAGAAGCAGCGGTCGATGGAGTACAGTCCGGCCTTGTAGACGCCGCTGCGTCCGTTGGCACGGTTGTTAAGAAGATGCGCCAGGCTGTCGGCCAGTTCCGTGGCGATCGCATCCGGTGCCTGCCGGTTGTTGCCCCATTTGTCCGGATCGTTGAGCATCCTGCGCCGCAGCAGCCCCTCATCGGCCCAGTCGCGGGACAGGATGGCCTGCATCTGTTCGAGCGTCTTTGCTTGCTGCTCGTAGACCAGCTTCCGGATCGCCATCAGGGAATCGACCGCGCTGCCGAAGCCGCCAAAGTTAACGGAGCTGTTGTTGTACTTGGCGCCGCCGGCATACGCGTCGCGGCCAGCCGCCACGCACTCGACCATGGTCGCGGAGAAAAGCGGCGCAGGATTCATGAGCATGTAGTGACGCTCATATTCCGTTAACGTCGCGACGATGGTATCCAGGAAATAAACGATCTGCTTGATGACAGCCGCAAAAAAATCATCATAGGTGACAAGCGCCTCGAGCGGTCCCGTATCCAAACCGATTTTCTGGCCGGACAATGGATCCTGCCCGCGGAACAACACCATCTCAATGGCCTTGGCCAGGTTCATGGAAGCGCTGCCGGTACAGGGCACTTCGCGCCCCAGTACTGCCGGCTCATAGCAGCCGATCGGCACATAATTGCGCGCTTCCGCGACCGTCACGCCGGTCTGACACAACGCCGGGATAACCACATCGTCGTTGAGAAAGACGAGGCTGCTGTTGCCGCGGCGAATCATATCGCAGCAGTAGGCGATGAAATCGACCGGGGTATCCGGCGAGATCCGGATGTGGATTTTCGGATTAGGCAACGACAAATCGTCATCCGCTTCCATGATCACCCACGATAAGTCGCTGACGACGCAGTTCCCCTCCGGATCCATGCCGCCGACAAACAGCGGCTGGCCATAGAGCTGGTCGCCGGTCAGGGCAAAAAACTTGGCGAAATAATATTTGAAAAGTGTTTTCGCCTGCTCGCGTGTCAATCGACCTTCCTCAAGGTCATGCTCATAAAAAGGACGGTACAAGCGGTCCATGCCGCCCATCGAGCGGAGTCGCTCCCCTTCGATTTCTTCCTGGAGCTCGTGGAAGATGAAAGAAAGCTGCAAGGCTTCATACAAGGTCTGGGGGGCCTGTCCGGCCAGGTTTTTCAGGCAGATCGCGTTCAGCAGCATCCGCTCAGCGTGCTTCGCATGCTGCTTTGCCGCGGCAGCAGCCGCGTCGGATAGGCGCAGCAGAAAATCGGCAAATGCCTGGTAGACAATCTCTGCGGATTCGTAGAACACAGCCTGGTTGTCACTGAGGGTTCCCTGATCGGCCTTCTCCTGTCGGGCCACGCGGATTCGTTCCAGCAAGCCGGGCACACCCAAACGCAGAACATCCTCCCAGTCCGGAGTTGTATGGCCAAAATCGTATTCGGAACGAAAGGCCCCCAATGACCAGGCTTCGCGTTCCCGGGCGCGTGCGTCCGGCATGTGTTCGGCAATGAACGCCTGGACCCAGCGGCTGCGCAGTTTGATCAGCAGGCCGCCATGGTTCAGTCGTGCTGTGAAAAAGTCCCTGGGGTCGACATCGATCTGGCCTTCCCTCAGAATCAGGGCAAAGAGCCTGGCCTTCACAATCGGACGCGGCAAGTCGGCCATTTCATCGGCCATGCTCATGACCTTAGGCGTCAGATCATCCAGCGACAGGCCGCTGGACGTGTCCCAGGCTGGTTGCTGGTATTGCTCCAGAAGGTGATTCCGATCGAGCTCAAACGATGTCCACAGCATAAAACGAGCGTCCTTTCATGGTCTGATCATAGCCTGCTGCTCGATCATAACGATTGGTAAAAATGAACGAACTGCTGAAAACCTGCCATCTTGGCGTATGTGACAGCAAAACGTGTTCCAGCCGCTATCATCATAAAATAGGTGGCAGCTGCAAGCAATGTGCTTTGCGGATATTTTTGTCATAAACGAACCCTGGCCAATTGCTTCTTACTGTGGTTTCGGGTATGCTGAAGCCAGCAACATCCTGAACGGGGTAACCGTCATGCACGTATTTCAGAAGTCCGAAATAGCCATCACCAAGATCCATTTTGCCGCTACTGTTGGCAGCACGGGCCAGCTTAAGCGCTTTGGTCCGCGCAAGTATCACGGACTCGTATACAAAGTGGGCGGGAAGGCCACCTACAACATTTCCGGCGTGGAGTTCATCCATGCGGCGCAAACCATCATCTACCTGCCCAAAGGGCGTGAATACAGTGTGCTGACTGAAGACGACAGCTCATGCATCGCCATTAATTTCGATTTGCTCGAGGATGTTGCGCTGGAAAATGGCGCCTTGATTGAACCAGACAACCCGGAAATATACTTCGAGCTGTTTCAGGAATTGGAAAAGGAGTGGCGCAATCGCAGAACCGGTTATTATCTCAAAAGCATGTCCATTTTATACAACATCATTGCGTTGCTTGTCACGGCCGCCAGCATGCAGGATATGCCGCAATACAAGTACAAGTGCCTTAAGAAGGCGATCGCCTACCTTGAAGACCACTATACGGACAACACCTTGAATATTGGTGCGCTGGCAGCAAAATGCAGCATGAGCGAAGCATATTTCAGGCGCTGCTTCAAGGAAGCCTATCGCATGTCCCCGAATCAGTACATCAAAACGATGCGCATGAACCGCGCCAAGGATCTTTTGAAAACCGGTTTGCTGTCGATCAGCGAAGTTGCTGAGCAAGTCGGATTTTCTGATATCTATTATTTCAGCAAGGCTTTCAAGCGATTTGTCGGTATGAATCCCACCGCCTATAAAAATCAGGCCGGCGAAATTTAGCCGGTCGGTTGTGTGCAAAACCAGTTGAAGCCAGATAACAAATTCAGTTTCGAAAAGTATAAATGGCTGTTTTTTTCCATTGCCGTTCAGTGCGGTTGTTTCTATAATAGCAACCAGTCTGGCGTTTACATTTTGATGAGAGAATCATGGGTCGGACAACAAGGAGCATACGATGACTGGCAGAATTGTTGACATGAAGCGATTTGCGGTTCATGACGGTCCCGGTATCCGGACAACTGTTTTTCTTAAGGGTTGCAGCCTGGCTTGCTTATGGTGCCATAACCCGGAAAGCATATCCGGGCGTCCCGAACTGGCATACTATGAACAAAAGTGCATCCATTGCGGATCCTGTGTTTCGGTTTGCCCGGCGGGCGCACATCGCATGGAAAACGGACGGCATGTCTTTGATCGCAGCAAGTGCATCGGCTCGGGCGAATGCGCCAAGGTTTGCCTGGGTAACGCGCTGGTCTTCTACGGAAAAGAAATGACAGCCGAAGAGGTTATGTCCGTTGTCCTGGAGGATGTCTCGTTTTATGAGCATTCCGGCGGCGGATTGACGCTTTCAGGCGGCGAACCCCTTTTGCAGCATCTGTTTTGCCGCGAGTTGCTCCTGCTGGCAAAAAAACATGCCCTGCATACGGCGATCGACACCTGCGGCGCGATCCCCTGGAAAAATTTTGAGTCTGTCGTCGATCTGACGGACCTGTTCCTCTTTGATGTCAAGCATATGAACTCAGCAGCGCATCAGCGGGCAACCGGTTCAGGCAATGAGTTAATCCTTGAAAACCTCACCAGGCTCTCTGAGACCGGCAAAGCGATTGAGATTCGGATCCCGCTCGTTCCCGGAATCAATGACAATGAGGAGAATATCGCCCAGACGGGTCGGTTTTTAGCTAAATTGAAAAATATCACCAAGGTTCGTGTCCTGCCATACCATGCGTTTGCCCGTTCGAAATATGTGGCGCTGGGCAAAACCGATACGATGCCGGATGTCGCATCGCCTTCAGATGAACGGCTGGATCAAATCGTCGCCCAGCTGCGCACCTACGGTGTACAGGCAATATCCGGGCGCCGTTGACGGGCCAGATTATTGATCATGCATAAATGACCACGGATTATGACCCGTTTCTTTCTTGAACGCTTTGCTGAAGTAATTCGCGTTGGCATATCCGACCATCTCGGCCACTTCAGTGACAGCATACAATTGGCAGCGCAGCAGGTCCTTGGCTTGCCGAATGCGCAGTAAAATCAAGTACCGTTGGGGAGAAACACGGAATATTTCCTTAAACAACCGTCGGAAATGAACGGCAGTCATGCCGCCAGCCAATTCAGGCAGGCGATCTACAGATAGCTCCGGCTCAAAATAGTGATTTTCAAGATAACGAACGGCAGGTTCGATTTTTGCATATTTATCTGACGGCTGGTAAGCGCTGCGTTGTTCTTCCATAACCAGCGCCAGAACTTCATAGAGTAAGCCTTTAGCTCTGAGCCTGTGCGATGTCTGCTTTTGCTGCCAGCATTTTTCCAACCTCAAAAAAATATGCTCAACGGGTTCTGGTCTTGTCAACGTAAACGCGGCACTGCTCAAGTTCAGGCGGATGGTCCACAGCACATCAAAGTCGACACAGAAAAAGGCATAGTTGTCTGAGTCGGTCGTAATGGCATAAAAGGACGCTTTGTCTAAAAACATCACGGTGCCGGGCTTGACGCTAACATCGCCGGTATCGAAATGATACGTAGCGGATCCCGCAACAATATAGGCCAGCCCGTAGTGCGGACGGCCAAAGGATTTACGCGGAATGGTTCCCCTGACAAGGGTTCCTTTGTACGCAAGATGGACTTTGTCGATGCAAATATCCGGCTTCATTTCCCAATTGCCAACATCCATTGCTTCACCCTCAGAGCCTGGTATCATACACGCATTATACCATTGATTCGCATGGACATATGCAAATTACGATGTTTTATTTTTACCAATTGTCTGTTCATTGCATTGTCATTGCCTCGTGATTCGCTTAACATTATGACGTGTGTTACACAAAATGCGAAGGGGTGGACGTAACCGATGGATAAGTGTGAACGCTTCAACGGCAAGACAGCAATCGTCACAGGCGGAGGCGGCAATATCGGCCGTTATACCGCCTTACGCTTGGCTCAAGAAGGATGTTCCGTGGTCATTTGCGACCTCAACGAGGAGCGAGCGACCGCTGTTGCTGACGAAATCCGGCATAAAGGCGGCCAAGCCGTCGCCATCCGGACCGATGTCAAGGATTCTGCAGATGTGCGAAAATCAGTCGCACAAACCATCAGCCGGTTCGGTCAGATTGACATTCTGGTCTGCTGCGCCGGTGGCAGCACGCGAGAAAAAATGTGCTATTTCTGTGATCAGACTGAAGATGTGATTCTCGACAACATCGGCGTCAATCTATTTGGTGCCTTGTTTTTCGCCCACGCGGTCTGCAACCACATGATCGAACGCAAGCATGGCCGAATCGTTTTTATCGCATCGGTTCTGGGGACACAAGGGCAGCGGGGCACCGTCGAATATTCCGCATCCAAAGGCGGTGTGCTGGCCATGACCAAGGCGTTGTCGATGGAACTTGGCGAATTTAACGTCACCGTCAATGCCGTTTCGCCTGGTCTGGTGGAACGCGGCAGCCAGGATGTCAGCGACAGGAATTACATCGGGCGTAATTGCACGGCCGATGATATCGCCAATGCAGTCGCGTTCCTGGCTTCTGATGAAGCCAGTTTTATCACGGGAGCTAATCTGACCGTTGACGGCGGATGGGGCCTTGGTGTGCAAAGCGGCATCACGCCTGGCAGGAACAATTTCCGTGTCGTCCGGGAACGTCAAAATGACGTTTGACCCACAGGACGGGTAACGATTGCAGCGAAAGGGGCAGTTTATGAAACGTATTCGCATCGGTCAAATCGGCACTGGGCATTTTCATGCGGAAGCAACGCTGGCTACCGCTCTCAAGTATCCCGATGTTTTTGAAGTGGTCGGCATCGCGGAAGTGAGTCCTGAAGCCTACAAGACATACCGCAACAAGAAAACGTACCAGGGCCTGACCTGGATGACACCAGAGGAACTGCTGGCCAATCCTGATCTTGACGCTGTCCTGGTTGAAACAAATGAATGGGATCTGGTGCCAGTCGCGCAAAAATGCATGGATGCCGGCGTGCATGTCCACCTCGATAAGCCAGCCGGCGAGGATATCGACGCCTACGCGAAATTGCTGCGCCAGGCAAAGCACAAGCAGCTGCTCGTTCAGCTTGGCTACATGTACCGGTACAACCCCGCCATCCAATATTGCTACCAGGCGCTGGCCAACCAGGAACTTGGCGAGATTTTCGAAATCGACGCGGTCATGAGCACGGAACATGTCCTGGCGGTCCGCCAGTACCTGAGCCGGTTTCGCGGCGGGACCATGTATATTTTTGGTTGCCACCTGATCGATCTGCTCATCTCGTTTATGGGTAAACCGGAGCGGATTATTCCTTTCCAGGGCCAAACAGGCTTTGATGGTGTCGCCTTTTACGATAACGGTCTCGCCGTCTTCGAGTATCCCAAAGGGGCATGCTCCATCCGCACATCATCCCTTGAAGTCAAAGGCTATGACCGGCGCCAATTGGTCATCTGCGGCAGTAAGGGTACGATCGAGATAAAACCCCTGGAAAATCCGACTGTCATGACGGTTGCCATGGCAGATCACTCCAAGGGTCCGGCCGAATACTTGCACGACCACCATGCGATCAAGCGCACGATCGATCTGCCTGAACTTCCTGGCCGCTATGACACCCAGCTGCTTGATTTTGCCGCCATGATTCGGGGCGAAAAAGCAAACCCGTTCACATATGAGCATGAATTGCTGGTTCAGCAGGCTACATTGAAGGCAAGTGGATTTGACATAAGCCTTGACGAGATCCCCCTCTAACGTTCCCCGCGCAGCTGATATCGCTTCAAGATGATCAAGACGCCGGCTGGTTAATTTCCAGCCGGCGTCCTCTTTACGTTCGTTCTATCTCAAGTGTCTTGTTTGGTTTTTTGTGCTTTACTGACCTACATACCAGTCACTGACGGCCTTTACGATGTCTTCGCCGCCCAGGGACTTGAACTCAGCCTGAAAACCATCCCAGCCTTCATCCAGGCCAACGGCACCTGTCGCAATCTTAAGGAACCACTCAGCGCAGGCAGCATTGATGTCGGGCATGCCTTCGTTAACGAGTTCGATACTCGGCATGTTGTAAGCAGGATTAAGTTTGGTTTTCATATCCAGACCATAGATCTGGTGACGGTCAACACGAACCTGGTCGCCGATGGACATGAAGCCAAGGCGCTCGGTACGCTGGGCCATGTCTTCGTAAATGTAGTAGTAGACATAGTACTGCAAACCGATCATCTTGCGGGTGTTCTCCGGATCGTCCAGCGGGATACGCTTGCCTTGGGCGTCAAACTCGAACTGCTTGCCTTCTTCGCCGTAGAACAGGAATTCATAAGCTTCATCAGATGTCAGTGTCACAAGGTAGTTCATGCAATGTTCAACAACATCACTGCCCCTTGGAACAACGATATAATTCAAAACGGTGGATTCTAGATCTTGCCCGGTCATGCCGTCTTTGCCGACAGCCTGTCCCAGAATCGGGAAAATAGCCGTGTTTGCGTCAACATTCGTTACGGCAGAATCGCCCGGCCAGTCGTACCAGCTCGCACCCAAGAAAGCGGTGCTGCGGTTTGCCATGCGCTCCTGCAGGATCGGGTTGTCGACGGTCGCGTATCCGGGATCAAGATAGCCTTTGTCAAACATTTCGCGGATGAAAGCCAGGCAATCATACATGTCCTGGGTTGTAGCACAAAATTCCAAAGTGCCATCGGCCAGCTCGCGCCATGTCGTATCGATATCATACGCAGCATACAGCCACCTGAAATCGGCTAACTTGTAGTAACTGGTTCCCTTGCCGGCACCGGTGTATGTGATCAGGTCCGGGAAGGCGGCTTTTGCTTTGGCAAACATATCCATGATGGATTCCAGGGACATGTCAGGCTTCTTCACGTCGATGCCAAGTTCCGCAGCAACTTCGTAGTCAACGCACAGTGCGTCTGGTGCGGGCGAGCCGTTGGATGGTGTACAGATGGCGAATGGTTTGCCGTCAACCAGGCTCATGTTATAGACTTCTTCTTCAAAGCACTTTGTCGCTTTCAGCGCGGGTGTCTTTTCAATTGCTTCGGTCAAGTCGGTCAAATAGTTCTTGCTGACATAATCAAGATATGTCCCGCGGCCAAGCGCCATCAAGTCCGGCAAATCCGGAGAAGCCATGATCAATGCACGCTTTTGCTCAGCGCCTTCACTAGGCAGAATCTGGTAGACCAGGTTGTAGCCGGATTTTTCCTTCAGCCAATTGATGAACTCGTTGTTGTTCTCATCTTCGCCGTCCTTAAAGGACTGCACATTGGCATTGGCCAGGTAGTTGATCGTGATCTTTGACCGGTCAACGGTTGTTGTCGAACCGGACTGACCCGTTGTGCTGGTCGTTGCGTTGCCAGTGCAGGCTGTTACAACGGACAGCAACATGACAAGGGACAGCAACATGATAATTGCTCTTTTCATTTCTTTTCCTCCTACTTTTTTTCTGTGACTGTGTGATCTATGTTTTTCGGCTTTGTCATCCTTTGACAGCGCCTAATGTCACCCCCTTCACAAAATACTTCTGAAGAAACGGATAGACGCATATGATCGGCAGCGTACTGCAGAAGATAGCGGCACCTCTGATCGAATCATCGGCGAGGCTCCCAGCCAATTCATCCAGGAAACCGCTTAACTCGGCTTGCATAACATTCGTCATGATGTCCCGCAAGTACAACTGCAGGGTTTGCTTCGTCCGCGCATCGATATAGATCATGGCATCAAAGAAACTGTTCCAGTAGCCGACAGCTAAAAATATGGAGATGGTCGCGATGCTAGGCAATGATAACGGGAAGATAATGTGCGACAGCATGCGGAAATGGTCTGTACCGTCAATGGTTGCCGATTCCGTAATTTCATACGGTATGCCATTGAGAAAATTCCTCATCAGGATTACGTTGAAAGGACTGACCAGTGACGGAATGATCAAAGCCCACAATGAGTTCCGCATGCCGGCATTGATAACGGTCAAGTAGGTCGGAATGAGTCCGCCGCCGAAAACCATCGTGATGATGTACAGGATCATGATCAGCTTCTTGCCTGGCATGACCGGCCGGGTAACGGCATAGGCGACAAAAAGCGTAAACGTCAAGTTCAAGACGGTTCCGATCACGGTTACAAAGACGGTGTTCCATGTCGAACGAAAGAACCGGCTGCCCCTGAAAATAATCTGATATGACTCTGCAGTATATTCGACAGGCCAAATGCCGTTGACTTTTCCAGCAATGACGGAAAATGAACTGCTGAATGATTTTGCCACGATATTGAGATAAGGGTACAGGCAGATCAGGGCGATCAGCGTGATGGCAACCGTGTTGATTGCTAAAAATAGCTTGTCGAAGTGACCCGTTTTAATCCGATCTCCGCGCACGCCTCTCATGGCATTCTTCCGGCTTACCATAATCCTTTTTCCCCCATCGCCAATGCGCCTCGATGTGCGATCAACATCAATGCCATATTCACAACGGCCTTGAAAAAGCCAACTGCCGTCGTGAAACTGAACTCCATGCGGCCGAGTCCGACACGATAGATGTAGGTGCCAAGCACATCACCTGTATCGTAAACCGTCGGGCTGTAAAACTGCAGGATCATCTCAACGTTATCACTCATCATGGCACCGATCCGCAAGATCAGCAGCACAACAATAATCGGTTTGATACAAGGCAGCGTGACATGCCAGATTCGTTTCAAGCGGCCGGCGCCATCGATAAAAGCGGCTTCATGCAGGGCTGGATCGACGGATGTAACGGCCGCCAGGATGACGATGGTTCCCCAGCCCATTCCCCGCCAGATGTCAGCGACAACAACAATACTGCGGAATAGTGACGGGTCAGACAAGAACGCGCGTTCCTGACCGCCAAAAAGCGAAACGATCTGGTTCACGATACCCGTATTCAGCGCCAACATGTTGTTAAACAGGCCGGCAATGATAACCCAGGAGAGAAAATGAGGCAAATACGATACTGTTTGAATAACGCGCTTGTATCTGCGGTGCTGACACTCGTCGATCATGAGCGCAAAAATGATCGGGATCGGGAACTGGAAAATAACCCTGTAGAAGTTGATAATCATGGTGTTGCGCAAGGCTTGCCAGAATCTCGTTGTCCTGAACGCCCGTTCAAAGTGGCGGAAAAGCGGATTAGCCCATTCGCTGGCTGTGATGCCATCGAGCAGGTTGTAGTCTTTCAGCGATATGACGAGCCCATACATCGGTATGTATCGAAACCAGAGTAATATGATGATTGCTGGTGCGATCAACAAATAGATTTGCCAGCTGTTTTTCATGTTCAGAACAAGTTTCTGTCTGTCTTTCAGCCGCCTTTGGCGTTTTTCAGCCGACGCCATCACACTCATAAATACTATCACTCCTAAATATTATTGCTGCCGTGTATCAACAACCCTCTACTCATTGTTAGCACAGACAACTGTAACTGGTGTTAGGGAAACGATCGAATGAGTCTTACCGAAACATCTTAACCATTGCTTGTGCCTGTGACAAGGCAACGATCAGACATTTGGTAAAAAACAAACATGCTTATTTTGAACGCACGCATGCGACACTCTTTATGCTAAGACAAACACCGTGCGACCCGACAGTGCACGCAATGCGCATCCAGTCCCGGGAACTCGTATCCACCATTATGACATCTGCTCGCCGGTTCAAATGCATCTTTGCTGCCATCCCTCTGTTCATGTGCCCTTATCCTCAAACGAACATCTCATTGTCCTGTTCACCCGAGCCTTGCAACGCGCTCTTGATTATAATTATATTCATAGTTAACAAATGGCATTATAGGGGAGGTCCATCGAACCTGCAATGTACTATTCGATATTTTTTGTAAAATATGATACATTATTCTACCGTTCGAATGCTGCTGTCACGCCATGAACAAAGCGTTTTATCACCTTTTCATGACGCAGTATGGGTCGGTATTGATCATGTCATCCAAACAGCTGTGGTTATTATATCGATATATGATGTGTTTTTGCCAGCG
>LSQX01013312.1_pt1 | contig 14547 bp, 4 predicted proteins | sample 654561 | NCBI WGS metagenome assembly LSQX01 (sample SAMN04489861, study PRJNA283612) | anaerobic digester metagenome | isolation source: 4 biogas reactors fed with cattle manure at either 37C or 55C with and... | place: Denmark: Kongens Lyngby | collected 2014
TAGCTACTTTGAAATAACAAACCCTCCTTTCTCTTTAATCAAATACTTGAATAGCCCTGCAATTTCTTTATGCGTAGAAGAATTTCCCGCTCTGTAATCTGCATTTTAACTTAATCTGCATTGTAAATTAAATAATTAACAGAATAACTCGTCAAATATATAATGTTTTTAACAAAACAGTATTTGTTGGAAAAACTATGCGTTGTGTTTGCAAATAGAAGGAAAAATTTTTGATGAGATGCCAGCCTATTAATAACCAAATAAATGAAAAAAATATGATTGAAAAAATATGATTAATATTCAAGAAATTAGAAGTCAATTTCCGATTTTAAAAACATTAGTGAGGGGTAAGCCGCTCGTTTATCTTGATAATGCAGCAACTACGCAAAAGCCACAAAGCGTGATTGACTCCCTCGTCCGTTATTACACATCACTCAATAGCAACGTCCATCGTGGAGTGCATTACCTCAGCAACCTTGCAAGCGAAGAATTTGAAAATTCAAGAAAAACTATCCAGCGCTTTATTAATGCCGAAAAAGAATCTGAAATCATTTTCACACGCGGCGCAACGGAATCCATTAACCTTGTTGCATCGTCTTATGGCAGAGCTTTTTTCAAAAAAGGAGATGAGGTTATTATTTCCACAATGGAGCATCATTCAAACATAGTCCCTTGGCAAATGCTTGAAAGCGAGTTGGGTATTAAATTAAAAGTAATTCCAATTAACGACGAAGGCGAGCTGATTATGGAAGAATTTGAAAAACTGCTTAGCGAAAAAACGAAATTTGTTTCTATCGTCTATATTTCAAATTCACTTGGAACAATCAACCCAATTAAAAAGATTATAAAAAAAGCTCACTCCTTTGCCGTGCCGGTGCTTATTGACGCTGCTCAAGCGATTCACCACAAAAAAATTGATGTGAAAGAATTGGATTGCGATTTCCTTGCTTTTTCCGGACATAAAATGTATGGTCCAACTGGAATTGGCGTGCTTTATGGAAAAAAGAAATTTTTAGAACAGATGCCTCCCTATCAAGCTGGCGGCGATATGATTAAATCAGTTCGCTTTGAAAGAACAATTTTCAATGATATTCCTTTCAAATTTGAAGCTGGCACTCCCGATATTTCCGGTGGGATTGCCCTCGCAGAAGCTATTCGTTTCATAGAAGGCATTGGCTATGATGAAATTGAGAGCTATGAAACTGAGCTTTTAGATTACGCCACAGAAAAAGTTTCGGAAATACCTGAACTAAAAATTATTGGTAGAGCAAAAGAAAAATCTGCCGTTCTTTCCTTTGTAATAGATGGAATTCATCCACACGATATAGGCACTTTCCTTGATGTTGATGGCATAGCAATTCGGACTGGACACCATTGCACTGAGCCGATAATGCAGCGCTTCGCTATTCCAGCCACATCACGAGCTTCTTTTGCAATTTACAATAAAAAGGAAGAAATTGACCTTTTAACACAATCAATTAAAAAAGTTATTCAACTATTCAAATGACATTATGAACGAACTAAATGAACTATATCAACAAGTCATTTTAGACCACAATAAAAACCCACGCAATTTTGGCGTTTTGCAGCAGCACAACCACAGCGCCGAGGGACATAACCCGCTTTGCGGCGACCAAATCGAGGTTTACGTTGATCTCGAAGACGGCATAGTGAAAGATATTAGCTTCGAGTGCTCTGGCTGCGCCATATCCAAGGCATCTGCTTCGATAATGACAACTTTACTAAAAGGGAAAAAAATTGAAGAAGTGAAAAAGCTGTTCGATGAGTTTCATCAGCTTGTAACATGTGATAAAGATGAGCAATTTGATTTAGAAAGTTTGGGAAAATTAGCAGTTTTTTCTGGAGTTCGTGAGTTCCCAACTCGAATTAAATGCGCTTCTCTTGCTTGGCATACATTGCTTGCTGCGATTGAAAAAAATAATCAGTCAGTTTCGACTGAATAGCATCTGTAGTAATTTATAAGGATTTTACAAAATAAGTTTTTCAATGAAAAAATTGCTTTATTTTTTGAAATAATAAAAAAAATTCAAATTTAAACTTGTTATTTATTTTGAAATTTTTTATATTGTAACGTTTTTTCAATGAAAAAACCGTTCTTCTATTTGCAAAAAATGAACTTAGCTCAAAAAGGTGCTGTTCATCAACTTTACAAGCGAATTAAGAAAGTATAATTTTTATATAATTTTATGATTTTTATATAATTGTGTGTTTTTTAAATTTTGTTTCACTTTTATTAGGAGATTCTAATGAAGAAACTCTCTCTCTTTCTATTGAGTTTATTCCTTTGTTATTCCATTGGGGCTGCAAGGGAATTTACACGCTTCGATGGAAAAGATTTGCAGTATCAAACAAATGCAACTTCTTTTTTCATTGAAAACAAAGGACAATGGAGCCCAGAAGCAAAGTTCCTTGCCCAAAGCCCGGGTATTGATGCCTGGCTAACTTTCAATGGCGTTACTTATGACTTTTATAAGTTCCAGCCAAATGCAAATAAGCCAGTGGAACCAATAAACCCAGATTTAGACTATACATTCCAGAACTCTGACAGAGTAGGTAATGTAGTGAAAATGGAATACCTTAATTCTTTTAGCGCTCAGGCTGAAGGGATTAATCCAAACAAAGGTTACTACAACTATTTCATTGGCAACGACCCAGCAAAATGGGCTTCACGCGTTGGCTTGTTCAATGAAGTTGTAATGCTAAATGTATACAACGGGATTAATGTGAAAATGTATTATGAGCATTCTAATCTCCGTTACGATATGATTGTAACTCCCGATGGCAATCCAAACCAAATTCAAATGAAATTTTCGGGAGCCGAGAAAATTTATCTTAACGATAAAGGCAATTTAGTAATTCGCACTTCTATTGGCGATGTTGAGCAAAAAGGTCTTTTTGCTTATCAAGAAATCGCAGGAAGTAAAGTAGAAGTGGAATGCTCCTTTAGCTTAATTGCAGAAAACACAGTCGGCTTTGAAGTCGGTGATTATGACGATAACTATCCATTAATTATAGACCCACTTATTTACAGCACTTTTGTTTCTCCAACAACAAGCGGCTCAATTTTATATGAGAGCACTGTAAATACTACACAGAATATTTTAATTACCGGTGGAACTAGCTCTACTGAATACCCAGTTACCGAAGGCGCATACCAAACTACAAACGCTGGAAGCACTGATATTTTCCTTACAAAGCTTGATGCTTATGGAACTGAATTAGTGTTTTCAACTTTTATTGGAGGCTCAAGTGCTGAAAACGCTCTTGGCTGTGCTTATGACGACCAAGGAGATGTTTATGTAACTGCTTATGGACCCTCTGTTGATATTCCAGTTACTCCCGATGCATTCCAAACTACAAATGGTGGCGGAAACGATATTAACGTTTTCAAGCTAAGTGCAGAGGGCGATGAGCTTATCTATGGAACATACCTCGGCGGATCTGGAGCAGATATGGCATACACCGTCGCTGTTGACGAAGATTATTGTGCTTATATATTAGGTTATACTCCTTCAACGGACTATCCGGTAAGCGCAGGCGCTTTTCAAACTACAAACGCTGGCGGCGCTAATGATTTAGTGATGACTAAGCTGAACGCTGATGGAACTGACATTGTTTATTCAACTTACATTGGCGGAAGTGATGAAGATCTTGCTTATGGGCACTGGGTTACCCCCGATGGCTATTGCTATATTGCAGGGCGAACCATATCTGCTGATTTTCCAGTTACAGAAGGTGCTTTCCAAACAGAAAAGTCAGATGGTTACGATGCTTTATTGTTAGCATTAAACCAAGATGGAACTGATCTTGTGTTTAGCACATACCTTGGCGGTTCTGGAGACGAATACGGAATGAGAGCAAGAGTAGATGCTAATAATAACGTATATATCACTGGATATACTACTTCGACAGATTTCCCAGTTACCGAGGGTGCTTTCCAAATCACTCATGGTGGAGGCGATTACGATTGCTTCGTTACAAAGTTTAATCCTACTGGAACCTCGCTCGTATACTCAACATTCGTTGGTGGCAATGGCACTGATTACGGCCGCGCTCTTGATGTTAGTAGCGATGGATGGGCAGTTATTGGAGGTAAAACAACATCAACTGATTTTCCAGTTACCCCCGATGCTTATCAGGATGAATATCGTGGTGGCGCAGACGATGGAATTGTATTCTTATTAAATCCAAGCGGATCGACACTTCAATATTCAACGTATTTTGGCGGCGAAGGCTCTGATTTTTGTAGAGCTATTGCTTATGATGAAACTGGAAATGCTTTCCCATCTGGATATTCAGGTTCAGCAAACTTCCCAACAACTGAGGGTGCTTACCAAACTACAATTGGTGTCCCTGGTGGAAATAATGGTTGGGCGACCCGCTTCGAGCTTAATGCTACAATTGCAACACCAGCTCCATCTTTCCCACTAAATAATTCGGTTTATGTTGATCGCACTCCAACTTTCGAGTGGGAAACTGTAGAAAATGCAGTTAGCTTCGATCTTCAAGTAGCAACTCAATCAAATTTTGATCCTGCTTCTTTAGTAGTAAATGAAGCTGAATTAGCTGGAACTTCGTTTGAAGTTGAAGATGAATTTTTAGAAACTACAAAGTATTATTGGCGCGTTAGAGCCCGCGATGATGAAGAAAATATAAGTAATTGGTCAATTACTTGGAACTTCATAACCGAGGGACCACTTGAGGTGCCAGTTTTAACTACTCCAGCAAATGGAGCCTCAGGATTAGTAGCAACAGTGAACTTTGGCTGGCAGTCAAGCTTTTCTGCTACTTCCTATCAGCTTCAAATAGCAACAGTTGAAAACTTCGAGACAACAGTTTTTGATATTGAATCAACAGGCACAAGCTATAGAGTTGAAGGGCTTACTTTAGGTCAAACATTTTACTGGAGAGTTAGAGCTTTAAATCCTTATGTTACAAGCGATTGGTCAGAGATTCGTCAATTCTCTACAGGTAGCTTCCTTGAATTGATTATTGGAAATGGAACTGCGGTTAATACAACTACCAGTTACCCTGCCCCTTACGGAAACTGGTATTACGGTGCAAAGCACCAATTCCTTATTCTTGCATCTGAACTAAGCGAAGCCGGTGGCTCTGCTGGCGCAATGACTTCATTGTCATTTAACATTGGCGCTCTTAATTCTGGCAGCCCGCTTGTTAACTTTGTAATTAGAATGAAATTAACAGACAGAACTGTTTTAGATGCCACTTGGGATACAGAAGAGTTTGAAACAGTTTTTGAAAGTCCATCTTATCAAAACGAGCTTGGTTGGAACCTTCACGAGTTCTTAGACCCATTTATTTGGGACGGAGCATCAAACGTTTTGGTAGATATTTGCTTTAATAATACATCAATATCAAACAATCAAAGCACTTTTTATACAACTACTAGTGTCAACACAGCTCGTTATTACAGAGCAGATAATGCAACTGTTTGTTCCGCACCTGGAGCAGTTACATTATCAACATATAGACCAAATATGAAAATTACGCTTGACGCAAGTGGCTTATTACCACCATTTAACTTAGCTCCAGAAAAGGGTATGCTCGGAGTCGACCAGGCACCACTCTTCGATTGGACAGATGTTGATGGCGCAATGTCATATAATTTAATCGTTTCTGACGATATTAATTTTGATAACCTTATTATTAACTTAACTGGTATTGGTGAAAGCGAATATCAGGCAGAAGAAGCTTTGTCGCCAACTACAATGTATTATTGGAGAGCTTGTGCTTTTGACGGTGAGGCAACAAGCCCATGGTCACAGCGCTGGAACTTTGTAACAGAAGGTGATTTACCAGCTCCTACGCTGATAAGCCCCGAGTATGGCACAACAGACCTTGCTCCTACTACAAAGTTAGTATGGCAATCTTTCTATGGAGCTTCCAACTTTGAACTCCAAGTTGCCGAAACTGAGGACTTTGAAGAGCCAATTATTAATGAAACTCTTGAAGGTGTAACTTCTTATATTACACAGGGATTAGCTATGTCAACACCATATTTCTGGCGAGTAAGAATGTTCAACAGCTCAAACATAAGCGATTGGTGCGATCCTTGGATGTTTACAACCGGAAATAGTGTTATTGTTGGTATCGGCGAAAACTTCGATACAGATTATTATAACTATGTTACTCCATCTCCATACAGCAACTGGTATCATAGCGCCCGTATATACTTCCTATATACAGCGGAAGAACTTCTTGCCGGTGGAGCAATTCCAAATACTTATATCACAAACTTCGGCTGGAACGTTGCTGTAAATCAAAGTAGCGTTAGCTTCCTTAACCCAGGCGAGTTTCATATTAGAATGAAGCTTTCCCCATTAACTCAATTAAATGGAACTTGGAGTTGGGAAGATTGGCAAACAGTTTGGGAGCCAGAAGTTCCTTTCCTTGCTCAGCTTGGCTGGAATATGCACGAGTGTATTGATCCACTATTCTGGGATGGCGTTTCAAGCGTTTTAGTTGAAACCTGCTTTAGCCACTGGGATAGAACTGGAAGTCCAAACCCACAACAGTATTGGTCGACAACCCCTGTTACTCGCTGCCAATACCGTAGCACTTATGTGAATGGTGGTCCAGAAATTGATTACTGCGAAGAAGTTACTGCAACCGCAACCCAAAGACCTGGCAGAGCAAATATTAAGCTCATTTTTGAAGAAGCAACTTTAGAAATTCCAACTTTGATTTCACCGGACGATGGGCAATTGGCAGTTTCAGTGAACCCATTATTTATGTGGAACGCAGTTGAGGGTGCTGAATCATACAGAATTCAAGTTTCCTTAACCAAGAATTTCGATGCTGTAGTTGTAGACGAAGAAGGAATAGTAGAAACAGAATATCAAATTCCTTATGGCTACGAACTTGAGTCAATGCAAGGTTATTATTGGAGAGTAAATGCATCAGATGCAGAAAATACAAGCTTCTGGTCATTCAAACGCTATTTTATTACTGAAGGTGATTTACCTGAACCTATTTTGCTAAGCCCCGAAAGTGGAACAACGGAACTTGCTCCTTCAACTGTTTTGACTTGGGAACCATACTTTGCAGCAACAGGATATGATATCCAAGTTGCTCTCGATGAGGATTTCGAGCAGATTCTTAATGACGCAACAGTCGAGAATGCAACTTCATACATTACTGAAGGTTTAGCTATGTCCAATCAGTATTGGTGGAGAGTTAGAATGTTCAATAGCGCCAACACGAGTGAATGGTGCTTGCCTTGGACATTTACTACTGGCGACTTTGTTGTAGTAGGAACAGGTGATAGCTATGACACAGACTATTATAATTACGTTTCGCCATCTCCATACAGCAACTGGTATACTCACTCTCGTTTATATTTCTTATATACCGCACAAGAGTTATTAGATGCTGGCGCAATCCCTAACACTTATTTAACTAACTTTGGTTGGAACATTGCTGTTAACCAATCTAACGTAGGAACACTTGACCCAGGTGAATATCATATTAGAATGAAACTTAGCAACTGGACTCAATTAACGAACCAATGGACTTATGAAGACTGGACTACAGTTTGGGAACCTGAAACACCTTGGCTCGCTCAGCTTGGTTGGAATATGCACCAATGTATTGATCCACTCTTCTGGGATGGGGAGTCAAGTATTTTAGTAGAAACTTGCTTTAGCCACTGGGATAGAATTGGTTTTCCAAATCCACAACAATATTGGACAACAACTCCTGTCGCAAGGGTTCAGCAACGAACTGTTTATGAATCAAGTGGCCCTGAATTAGATTATTGCACTATAGAGCAAAGCATTGGCTGGGGCGGTCCGATGATGAACCGTGCCAATATAAAATTAATCTTTGAAGAATCAGCATTAGCAATACCACAATTGATTTCGCCTGACGACGGCCAGTTAGGTGTTGTTGTTAATCCTCTGTTCATGTGGAACCCAGTTGATGGTGCAGAAACATATAGACTTCAAGTTGCTACAACAAATCGCTTTGAAACACCAGTTTTTGACGAAGAAGGATTAATGGCAGCTGAATTCCAAGTTCCAGATGGTTATGAATTAGAAGAAATGCAAGGCTATTACTGGAGAGTAAATGCAACAGATGGAGAAAATACTAGCTTCTGGTCATTCAAGCGGTATTTTGTTACACAAGGTGAATTACCAGCTCCTACTTTGATAAGCCCCGAGAATGGCTCAACCAATCTTCCACCATCAACAACCTTAACTTGGGAGCCTTTCTTTGCTGCCGATGGATATGATATTCAAATATCAGAAAGTCCAGATTTTGAAACTATTATTATAAGCACCTCCGTTAATGCTACCAGCTATGGAACAGCTGGACTTTCAACTAATACTCAGTATTATTGGAGAGTTAGAACTTATAATGACGGTGGAGAAAGTCCTTGGTGCGAGCCTTGGTCATTTACTACTGGAAACCTAATTGTAATTGGAACAGATACACAGGTTAATACAACAACCTCATGGCCTGCTCCTTATGGCAATTACTATTGGGGTGCCAAGCATCAGCTATTAATTAGACAAAATGAGCTATCAGCTGCTGGTTTAACTGCTGGTGATTTACACTCATTAGGATTTGATATTGCTACCTTGAATAGCACTACACCTTTAAATAACTTTACAATTAGAATTAAGCCGACAACACTCAATGTGCTTGATGCCGTTTGGGATACCGATGGGTTTACAACAGTGTATACAAACTCTGCATACTTATGCTCACTCGGTTGGAATATGCACGATTTTGATGAAGCATTCTATTGGGATGGAGAATCTAATCTATTAATTGATGTATGCTTCAATAATTCATCATACTCAAGCAACCAAAGCACTCACTTCTCAGCAACCGGCTATAATAGCACTCGCTATTATTATGGTGATAATAATACAGTTTGCACCTTCCCAGCTTCATGCTATGTGATGCAAAACAGACCAAACATAATGTTTGATCTTGGTCCAGCTGAACCACTACCAGAGCCACCAACATTGATTTCTCCTTTGGATCTTACTCAAGATGAGGTCGTTATTCCAGTTTTGGAATGGAGCTATGTTGAAGAAGCTGCAAGCTACGAGTTACAAGTATCGGCTAACTCAAGCTTTACAAACACAGTTATTGATATTACTACAGAAGACACAGAGTATCAAGTTGAAACTCCACTTAACTACTTAACTCAGTATTGGTGGAGAGTAAGATCAATTACCGAAATGGGAACAATAGGTCAATGGTCATCTGTTTGGTCATTCACAACTGCGGAAGAGATTACTATTCCATCAAGTTGGGACTATGAGGTAACAGATAACTTTGCAACTATTATCGTTCCGGTAACAATAGATCCGATGATTGGCGACCGTCCATTCACAAACGGCGATGCTGTTGGTCTATTCTATGAAAGAACACCAGGTAATTGGTATTGCGCTGGCTATGATGTTTGGGACGAAAACGGAGCAAGCATTATAGTATACGGAGATGACGCAAGCACTCAAATTAAAGATGGATATGATGTTGACGAACTATTCAAGTTCAGAGTTTGGGATAAAGTTGAGCTTCAAGAAGTTCAAGCTTTTGCTACTTATTTAATGGGCTCAGATTCTTATCAAGCAGACGGCTTCTCGATGTTAGCATCGCTTACAACGCTTGTCCCTGCTACTCAGAATATCCAATTAAATAGCAGCTGGAACACAATTTCAAGCTACATCAGCCCAACAAATGCTAACGTTGCTTCAATGTTCTCTGATATTGAAAGCTCAGTAGGTGTTATGAAAAACCAAGATGGCTTGATGTATAACCCATCTTTCAATATAAATGAAATTGGAAATTGGAACTCAAGCGAAGCTTATTTAATCAATATGCTTAATAGCGAAACATTGTCAATCACTGGCGAGCAAATCGCTCCTGAAGAGAACACAATTAGCTTAACAACTGGTTGGAATTTATCTGCATATTATCGCGATAATTTAATGTCAACTCCAACTGCCCTTGCATCAATCAATGCAAACTTGTTTATTGCGAAAAATAATGCAGGCGGTATCTACTGCCCTGTTTATTCTATTAACACAGTTGGCAATATGTTACCCGGACAAGGTTATTATCTTTATATGACCGAAGCAGCCGACTTAACATATCCAGCCAATGGCGCCGGAAAAGCTTTAACAGCTGACGAGCTTACTCCAAGTGCCAAGTATCTTGTTCCACAAATTACAAATACTGGAAATAATGCAACTCTCTTCTTATCTGTTGATAGCGGAGATGAAGTTGGTATTTACAACAGCAATGGTAATTTGATTGGCTCAGGTGCAGTGTATAATGGAATCGCAGCCATTACTATTTGGGGTGATAATAGCGTTACCTCAACAATTGATGGCGCAACCACAAATGAATTGCTTACAGCTAAAGTGTATAATTCTAAAGCTAATAGCTTGAAAGACCTTTCTTTGGCTAATATCCAAGAAATAACTCAAGGATTAGAACAAGATGCCTTATATTATAGCTCAAACGCAATTTACTTTGCAAAAGCAATAGCTAACAATCAGTTCGATTTAGGAATGTATATTAAGAATATACCAAACCCGGCAACAGGTTCAACTTTATTTGAATTTAACTTGCCACAAGAAGGAACAGCTGAAATAGCAATTTATTCCAGCACTGGCGAGTTGGTTGCAAGCTTTGCAAAGAATCACTACTCCGCTGGTTTGCATAATACCCAATTTGATATTAGCAAATTAGCAAGTGGTGTTTATAACGTTGTCTTGAACTTTGGAGAAAATAGAGTATCCTCGTTTATGATAGTTAATAAATAATTACGCTATTGCTTAAAGCGTAGTTTCGCATAAAAAATGTCCAGCATCGAAAGATGTTGGACATTTTTTTTTAAACCTTTCTTTAAAAAGTGGGAGTGCAAAGTATATGATAATAAGGTAGTTATCCTAAGCCACAGCGAGGAATCAGGAGCAATTAATATTGCTATCTAAAAGATCTGGCATTTGATAAAATAAGATTATTTTCGTATATTTATAAAATTAAAAATTTGTATTAGGAAAAAGAATATGATTATGAAAAGACGATACGAAATAGCATTGAAAGTATTTTTCATTGTATCGACATTGATGATTTCTGCGAAATTGACTGCCAATCCGCTTTTTATAGAGTTAGAAAAAAATCAAAACCCAAAGCTTCAAGACATAACATCTACCTTTGAAAAGCACTGGGAAAGCTTTCCAGAAGGACAAAGGCTTCCGGGCTGGAAACAGCTTCAAAGGTGGAAATACTTTTGGGAACGGCGGACTTTCCCCAGCGGCGAATTCCCGAATCAGATTGATATTTATAGAGAATACGAGTTCTTTAAAGGGAAAAACAAGCATTTAAACCCTTCAAGCTCAAAGCAATGGTCTTTGTTGGGACCAATAGATAAACCTCAAAAAGTATATGACGTTCGTGAGCAAGGACTTGGACGGGTTAATGTGTTGAGGTTTCATCCAAACAACCCAGATCAAATTTGGGCTGGCGCTGCTACTGGCGGGGTTTGGCGCTCAAACGATGGAGGCTCATCTTGGGAAACATTTCCTTTCACTCAATTCCTTTCCTTAGGCGTGTCGGATATTGCAATTTCGGAATCCGACCCAAACGTTGTGTATGTTGCCACTGGCGATGCAAATGGAACTTTAGGCACTGGGCATAGCTTTTACTCCATTGGAGTAATAAGAACCACCGATGCTGGCGAAAGCTGGTCTGTTACCAATTTAAGCTATTATTTAAGCAATGGAAAAGTTACCTCAAGGCTTTTAGTTTCACCAAACAATCCGGACATTGTGGTCGCAGCAACAAGCGAGGGTATTTATAAATCAATAGATGGCGGGCAAACTTGGGAATTGAAAAATGCTGGTCTGTTTCGCGATATGATATTATCGCTTTCAGATAAAAATGTAATCCACGCTTCAATATTTTCCCGATCCGGCTCTACTGCGATTTATCGTTCTACTGACTTTGGAGATACTTGGAAACTCGCTCATACTATTGCTGGCGCCTCGCGAGTTGTTTTTGCCGTAACGCCAAACAAGCCAGAAAGAGTTTACGCTTTATGCTCCCGAAATTCCTATTCTTCCTTCCATTCACTTCTCATATCCGTTGATAATGGCTTGAACTATGAAGAATACTCGAATTATGAAATTGAAAATAATTTACTTGGTTGGTATCTTGGCACTGGAGATGACCAAAACACTGGACAAGCAGATTATGATTTATGCCTTGCCGTCTCCCCCACCGATTTCAGCGAAATTTATATTGGCGGGATTAATCTTTGGAAGTCTAATGACGAAGGAGCTACCTGGGTTATGGTGGGACATTGGAACGGTGCTTATGGAAAGCCTTTCGTCCATGCCGACCAGCATTGTTTTGAATGGCTGAACAATAACACGCTCTTTGTTGGTAATGACGGAGGCATATATTTTACAAAGAATGGAGGGAGTTCTTGGACCTTTGTTTCCGATGGAATGTCTATCACTCAGTATTATCGTTTCAGTGTGTCTCAATCTGACCCCTATTTAATTTATGCGGGCTGCCAAGACAATGGCACCAATAGATTGCGAGACGGAAATTGGGAGCATATTTACTCCGCTGACGGCATGGAAACAGCAATAGACCCGACCAATACCGATAGAGTATATGCTTCATATCAATATGGGCAGCTCCTCAAATCTAACAACGGGGGTAGGAGTTTCACTTCTATGATTAATCCAGCGAAAACTCGTGAAAATGGAGGCTGGGTAACGCCATATCTTATTGCGCCAAACTCTCCTAACACGCTTTACGCGGGATATCAAAATGTTTGGAAAACAACTGATTATGGCTCAAATTGGAAACGCCTTTCTAACTTCAATACTAATAGAACACTGGTAGACCTCGCTATTTCTAAAGCAAATCCAGATATTATATACGCAGCAAATTACTATAACTTGATGCAATCCAAAGACGGCGGAGAAAGTTGGTCTAACATTTATAGCGCAAGCCAGGCAATTACTTACGTAGAAGCACATCCTACTAATGAAGACATAGTTTGGATTACGCTTTCCGGTTACGCAAATGGCAGCAAAGTGATGGAATATAATGGCTCAGAGTGGACAAATATTTCTGGCAATTTGCCTAACGTCCCCGTTAATTGCATAGTTTATCAAAATGATTCTCCAGACAGGATCTATGTCGGAACTGATATTGGTGTTTTCTACACAGATTATTCCTCAAAGATTTGGGAACAATTTGGAACTGGCTTGCCTAATGTAATTATCAATGAGTTGGAAATCCACGATGGAGTGAAAAAAATACGCGCCGCAACTTATGGACGCGGTATTTGGGAAGCAGATGTTCTTGATTGCAATCTTCCACCGTTAACCTTAAAAGTTACCGGTGAATTAGAGTTTTGCCAAGGTGATAGTGTAATCATCGAAGTTGAGCAAAATTATCCCAACTTTACTTGGAGCAACGGAGAAACAAGTCGCAAAATTGTTGTTAAAGAATCTGGCTTCTTCTCGGTAGAAGCTGAAGATGCACTTGGCTGCAAAACAAGGTCTACTTCTATTTATGTAGAAGTGCATAATGTCCCAGATTTAGCAATTACCCCAGTTGGAAAATTCCCAATTTGCGAAGGTGAGGAAGCAGCGCTCTCTGCAAATTTTGGCTTTAAATCTTATTTATGGAATACTGGGGAAACTTCAAGACGGATTGTAACCTCAACGCCAGGGGAGTATTTTGTTGTTGGAACCACGTCTTATGACTGTGTTGCATATTCCGATACTATTGTTGTGGAAATTATGCCAGATCCAGAAAAACCCACTATTTCAAAAGATGTGAATTGGCTCTTCTCAAGCGAGGCAAGTGAATACCAATGGTATTTGAATGACAGTTTAATACCAGGGGCGACAGAACGTTCATATTTAGCTTCTCAAAGCGGGAGCTATAAAGTGGAAATATGGAGTGAATACGGCTGTTCAAATATATCAGATAACTTCGATTTCATTTTAGGAGTTGATGATGCTGAAAGCCCAGACTACTATATCAACGTCAGACCAAACCCGAGCAAAGACGTTTTTAATATTAACGCTCAATTCACAAAGCCGCATATATTAGATATTTCAATATCTACTCTAAGAGGAGAGCAAGTTTATTTTGAATCAGTAAAATACGAGGGTGGAATATTTATTAGGCAAATTGACTTGGAGTATTATCCGAGGGGCACTTACTATTTAATAATAAACTACGATGGCAATATGTGGAGAAAGCAATTAATTAAAGAATAGATTTATATTGTAAATTATTTAGAATAAGCCATTGGATTAAAAGTCAATGGCTTTTTTTTAATTTGCCAGCCATTTTTCAAAGTTCTACTTTTTACAAAAATCCAAATAGCTGGATTAAAAAGAAATGATTGGAAATGAATGAATAAATTGTGTGGATTGCTGCCCTGTCAGGGTTCGAACCTGAACTTTTCTGATCCAGAGTCAGACGTGTTGCCAATTACACCACAGG
>LSQX01377950.1_pt1 | contig 14547 bp, 10 predicted proteins | sample 654561 | NCBI WGS metagenome assembly LSQX01 (sample SAMN04489861, study PRJNA283612) | anaerobic digester metagenome | isolation source: 4 biogas reactors fed with cattle manure at either 37C or 55C with and... | place: Denmark: Kongens Lyngby | collected 2014
CACCCGCACGGGGTGCGACATCCACAACGCCTGGATGTGGGCCGCGGGAGATGCGTTTCAATCCACGCACCCGCACGGGGTGCGACAAACTAAGATTGGAGGAAGGAAATATGAAGAGTATGTTTCAATCCACGCACCCGCACGGGGTGCGACGACCTCCACTACCCAGTCGCCTTCCTCTCTGCCAAGGTTTCAATCCACGCACCCGCACGGGGTGCGACCCCCAATCCTGATCAGCACGTCCGCCAGTTCGATTGGTTTCAATCCACGCACCCGCACGGGGTGCGACTAAGGCACGCACGGTTTACCACAATTGGGATCTGTGGTTTCAATCCACGCACCCGCACGGGGTGCGACCAGACCGCTGGCGTACCATATGCACTCGTCGCCGTCGTTTCAATCCACGCACCCGCACGGGGTGCGACTAGTCAGCAAGGCAAAGGTCTTTTGAAAATTAAGGTTTCAATCCACGCACCCGCACGGGGTGCGACTATTTTTGTATCGCACCCGTTTTTGGGCACAAAAAGTTTCAATCCACGCACCCGCACGGGGTGCGACCATGGACGGAAGGGAGGGGATTCAGAAAAATTGGTGTTTCAATCCACGCACCCGCACGGGGTGCGACATTACATCAAACTGACTTAAATCTTGTGTTTTAAGTTTCAATCCACGCACCCGCACGGGGTGCGACTGATAATACCCACAATTTGTCCTTTATACCAAATTGTTTCAATCCACGCACCCGCACGGGGTGCGACAAGCTATCCCTGTGCTATCCCATTTCTTCCCCATGTTTCAATCCACGCACCCGCACGGGGTGCGACTGCCCACCGGCGCATGCTTGACAACCGGCGACGTGCGTTTCAATCCACGCACCCGCACGGGGTGCGACATTGTTTAACTCCGTAGTTGTCGTTATGAAACACTGGTTTCAATCCACGCACCCGCACGGGGTGCGACACAAGGCTTCGTATTCCTCTATCGAGATTAAAGCGTTTCAATCCACGCACCCGCACGGGGTGCGACGTTAACGTAAAACCTAAGAACCTTCGGATTGTCAAGTTTCAATCCACGCACCCGCACGGGGTGCGACATTGGCAATTCCCGCAATTTGGACAGCCCGCTGTAGTTTCAATCCACGCACCCGCACGGGGTGCGACGTTGACGGAGACACAAAATGCGTCACCGACAAGATGTTTCAATCCACGCACCCGCACGGGGTGCGACTTGAGGCAACGGCCAGCGAAGAAGAATTACTCCGAGTTTCAATCCACGCACCCGCACGGGGTGCGACCTTTAGTCTCACTATGGATGGTGGCACTTGGTCTGCTGTTTCAATCCACGCACCCGCACGGGGTGCGACTAGCGAGCTTCTTAGTCGTTGGTATTATTTTAGGGTTTCAATCCACGCACCCGCACGGGGTGCGACGAACCGGGAGCCCAGAACCGGGAACCGGGAGCCCAGTTTCAATCCACGCACCCGCACGGGGTGCGACGTCTACTAACAAATCGGCCATGACTCCTTTTTGATGTTTCAATCCACGCACCCGCACGGGGTGCGACTGTCAACAACACCTGCGTGGTGCTTGACCCCAAAGGGTTTCAATCCACGCACCCGCACGGGGTGCGACCTTCTGGCGAGATGCGGTGTACAGGGCTACCACAAAGTTTCAATCCACGCACCCGCACGGGGTGCGACCATTGGTGATTAGGAAAAAGTCATTTGGCAAGTTGTGTTTCAATCCACGCACCCGCACGGGGTGCGACGATGACCTCGGCTATTGCCTTTAAGGCTGGATCGGAGTTTCAATCCACGCACCCGCACGGGGTGCGACCTTATCCCTCCTGTCCCGGGAGCTTCACTTCGTCGTTTCAATCCACGCACCCGCACGGGGTGCGACGATATGTTCAACCCGGCGAATATTAATCAGGCCAGTTTCAATCCACGCACCCGCACGGGGTGCGACTTGGCAATTCCCGCAATTTGGACAGCCCGCTGTAGTTTCAATCCACGCACCCGCACGGGGTGCGACCATGCCCCCGCAAAGCACCTTGCCAGGGAAGGGGTGGTTTCAATCCACGCACCCGCACGGGGTGCGACTCTCAGTTTCCCTAAATCGGATTTGGTCATGCTCGTTTCAATCCACGCACCCGCACGGGGTGCGACCTCTTACCCCCTGGATATGTGACATGTGTACCTTGTTTCAATCCACGCACCCGCACGGGGTGCGACAAATCGGCGAGTTGAGAGATCCCTTAACGCGCCGGGGTTTCAATCCACGCACCCGCACGGGGTGCGACGATGACAAAAAAGGAAAACCTTGGCAAGGAATGACGGGTTTCAATCCACGCACCCGCACGGGGTGCGACCATGTTTGCGGCAATTTTTCCTATATCTGGATGTTGTTTCAATCCACGCACCCGCACGGGGTGCGACTTACAAGTCTTCAGCCTATCAAACAAACTAATGAGTTTCAATCCACGCACCCGCACGGGGTGCGACTCCGGCGTTCAATAAATTCTTGGTCATCTCTTATCGTTTCAATCCACGCACCCGCACGGGGTGCGACGAAAGAGAGATCTTCGGGATAGTAAGGGAGATGCGTTTCAATCCACGCACCCGCACGGGGTGCGACGCGGTTTTTTGAAATCGTTCAGCCTTATATACGGGTTTCAATCCACGCACCCGCACGGGGTGCGACATTGCCAATGCAGATAAGGTTTTCCACGTACACCAGTTTCAATCCACGCACCCGCACGGGGTGCGACCATTGTCGGAGACGCTTGAAGAAACTGTCCGAATAGGTTTCAATCCACGCACCCGCACGGGGTGCGACCAATAATGCTCATAAGATAGGATCTCAATTGTTAGAGTTTCAATCCACGCACCCGCACGGGGTGCGACCTTTCCTTTACTCCTTTTTCGCAAGCTCCTGTCTGTGTTTCAATCCACGCACCCGCACGGGGTGCGACATCTCCACCCGCACGTCGTGACCTTCCAACGTAGCGTTTCAATCCACGCACCCGCACGGGGTGCGACTTTCCGGCGGCAGATAATCCCGGTACATATCAGGAGTTTCAATCCACGCACCCGCACGGGGTGCGACTGGAGCTTTTCGGGGAAGCAGATGGATACAACTTGGTTTCAATCCACGCACCCGCACGGGGTGCGACTCCATGTTATTGTGGCTCTACAGCTACAATAACGTGTTTCAATCCACGCACCCGCACGGGGTGCGACGCTACCAGCCAGACAAACTCGCGCCGCCAGCGGTAGTTTCAATCCACGCACCCGCACGGGGTGCGACAACCTATGAGCACAAAGGTGAGTTGGAACTATGCGTTTCAATCCACGCACCCGCACGGGGTGCGACTGTATCCGCCGAGTATCACCTTACAGACAAAGACGGGTTTCAATCCACGCACCCGCACGGGGTGCGACGGGAGGAACGGGAAGTATCCGACATCTTCTAAAATCGTTTCAATCCACGCACCCGCACGGGGTGCGACTATCGCATGTGGGCAGGACCGGGATCAGGATCCTGTTTCAATCCACGCACCCGCACGGGGTGCGACGCGGAACAGTATTGACGGCAAGGTAGCAATCGCTGTTTCAATCCACGCACCCGCACGGGGTGCGACCAAGGCTGTAAACTTATGCAATCACAGAACAGTAGTTTCAATCCACGCACCCGCACGGGGTGCGACAATGTGGCTAAGGCATGGTCTGACATATAATAGTTGTTTCAATCCACGCACCCGCACGGGGTGCGACGTTGAGACTCAGCATCTTTACCGCTTGCTGTCAGAGTTTCAATCCACGCACCCGCACGGGGTGCGACGGGCAGACGACCTTGAGGACCGACGAGTCCAGAAAGTTTCAATCCACGCACCCGCACGGGGTGCGACCATACACGATACCACGCCATACACATGCTATGCGTCGGTTTCAATCCACGCACCCGCACGGGGTGCGACCTTTAGAATAACCACACATGGCAAGACATCGCCGGGGTTTCAATCCACGCACCCGCACGGGGTGCGACTGGACAAACAGGGCAATCTTTACCGGTACGATATAGTTTCAATCCACGCACCCGCACGGGGTGCGACAATTAACAGAGTATCTAAAGCAACGTAATCTATACGTTTCAATCCACGCACCCGCACGGGGTGCGACAGTATAGGTCTCAAATCCTGTCTATATCAGGTCTGTAGAAGTGTTTTGTGCGAACCGAGGTTTTTGTGCTTTGTACGAGCATCTATTTCAACCGAATTCTATCTCTATCCAGCATGGGGAGCCTGGTGCGAACTCCCTGGTGTTTTCATGTTCACTTCATGTTCGCACTGTTAAATTGTCAGCGTTCCTTCAGGATCATAAGTTTCCTTTGCCCCTACGTGTTCAACCCTCCTTTTCCAGTTGCTTCCCAGATAATAGTAACGTAAGCTATCCTTTTCCACATCAATAATAGATTCTAACCTTGTCCTCAATTTTTGAAATTCCACTGGATCGACCAAACATTCGAAGACAGAGTGCTGTACCCGTTGCCCGTAATCAACACAGGTTTTAGCAACCAGCCTTAGCCTTCTCTTTCCATCAGCATCTTCTGTGTTTACATCATAAGTAATCAAAACCATCATCTTTCATCACATCATTTCCATAGAAATGGCGGATAGGCCTCCAGATCGCCACGAATACATCTAGCCAACAGCATTGCCTGTGCATGTGCAATGAGTCCTAGTTCAATTCGTTCTTGCATATAAGGATGAGTTATAAGCTGCTGTTTTCGGGTTTGCCAAGCATCTATGACTTTCTTTCTCCCTTCGTCGTTCAGCAGCACAGCTCCACTTTCCTTCACTATGAAGTCTTTGGCATTGATTTGGCGATTGTTAATCAATGTAAGTGTTAACCTGTCCACCAGATATGGCCGTAACTCCTCCATTAAATCGAGAGCTAAACTGTTGCGTCCAGGCCTAATACGATGTAAGAAACCTACTTGGGGGTCCAAGCCAACAGTCTCCAATGCTGCGGTACAATCGTGAGCCAGGAGACTATACAAGAACGAAAGAACTGCATTTGGCAGATCTAATGGTGGCCTGCGACTGCGTCCTCCAAAGTAGAAATCTTCTTTCGACTCCAATATCAGATGATTAAAAACCTCATAATAGGTTCGCGCACCCTCCCCTTCAATCCCTCGCAGAGCGTCCAAATCATTAACGTTAAGCAACTTTTTGAGCTGAATCGATAGCCTCGTAACAACACTACCTACATGTTTGCCTCCTGCAGAATCACTGTAATCTCGCAGATATCTCCGTAGAACTGAACGGCAGTTGTGTAGCTTACCAAATACAAAATTTCTGGCTAAGTCCAGGGTCTCCTCTTCATCATCAGATAAGTAATACTGTCTTCTCCGCAGCAGCACATTCCCCTTGGTTGGTGTTGCCATCTTAGCTCTCAACCGTCCACTAGGAGACAGGAATGATAATGCTACTCCTCGTTCAGCACAAAGATACATCAGGCTCGGACTGGCACCCACATAGCCGAAGGTGACGACACTTTCCAAATTATGAATGGGAATCCGGAACCTAACTTCATCATCTATTCTAACAACGATGTTCTCTCCATCTCTGCCAAGATGTGCTTCAGGCGAAGTTATATATAATGTGTTAAGTAGCTTCCTCAACAACATCACCCCGGTCATTATCATCTATTGCAGAACGCAAGTAACTTTCTACGGTTCGTCTTTGAAAAAGGTGAGGTTGACAGAGGTCTAATAAAGAACACCTTTCACATGCCCGTGTAGGTTGTGCTTTAGGAGTTTTACCCAAAGCAAATGTCCGATGCATTTCTCTTGCAACGGTATGCGTTTCCTCTCTTAACTGTTGAGAGAAATCAACCTCAAGACGTCTTCTATTCCTTCCGTAAAAGATGTATCCATGCATTATTGTTACATTGAAGGTTTCTTCTAAACAGATCGCTTGAGCACAAAGCTGAAGCTTATCACAATTCGTTGGTTTTGGGCCTCCTACCTTATACTCCACCGGTATGGGATGCCAGTAACCTGACCATCGCTTTAATTTGACACTGGGCTTGTCCGTTTTGTGAAACTCGACTACGTCAGCTATACCGTTTACTCCCAAAATCTTGGAGGCAATGGGAACAGATCTTGTAATAATAATATCGCCGCGTTTTTCTGATGCTACTGGATCATTTGCTTTTTCATGCAATTCCTGTCCCCTATATGTATAGATGTTGTCCTCCCATTGCTGCTCAATGTGGATCAATGCCCACTGCCTGGGACAAAAGGCAAAATGCTGGATCCCAGAAAGCATTAGATAGTCTTCTTCTTGATAGTGAACCACAATGGCTACAACCTCTCGATCATGGTTACTCCATCCGGGATCATTTCCCTGGCAATGGAAACTACATAATCACTAAAATCACGGGCAGGCCTGGTTTCATCTTTCCTCTTCACAGAAACAGCATCAAAGAGCTGCTGTACCTGTGCATTCCCCAGCTCTGAACCATGTTTGAAAATAACCAGTTTCCTTGTTCCCATCAATCCACGAGCAGCAGAACGATCATGTTCAAACATATTGATGAGGCTTTCCCACAACAACTCTAAATCTTCTTCTGTGAAACCTGTCTGATTTGCAAGGGGGGCAGATACAAACCCATAAGCACGATATAACCCGTATGGCACAGTGAATTTCCGGCCCATTGTGCGATTGTCTCCACCCTGTTCTGCAGCTTCTGTTTCAGTGGTAACAGCCAAGCGTGTAATACTATGCTCCAGTGCAACAATAGGATCTATAGAACGGGCAAAGGTCAATTGTACAGGGCCCCTTACTTGACCGGCATTTGCACCTGTCGATAGAACCGCTCCAAATGTCCTGATATCGTAGAAGTTCTGGCATAGAAACTCTCTCGCCCGATCTATTTCACTGCCTTGTCCTTGACCTTTCTTGTTGCGTTTTTTGCCATCCTTAGAGTCTGCCGGATCCTTTTCCAGGTCGATTCCCAAACTAATATACGCCTGTTCGATAGTCTTATTCAGCACACTTTTCTCTTTGACAAAAATACTGAATGGAGGTTGCTCTCCTCTTCTAAAACCAACGTAATTCCTGATCTTTCTCTTTAAACAAACATCGGTGACCAGTCCATGACCAGTTTCGGCATCAATTCGTGGTAAATTGCCGGCATCCGGATCACCATTCGGGTTACCGTCTTTCACGTCAAACAGAAGGATAAAGTCATAGCGATTCTGTACACGATTATTCACAGAGACACATCCTTTCAGAGTTTTATTACTTAATGCGTTTTACTAATCTTTCTTCACAAAAAACGCTTGTCTTTGATGATAATACCCAATCGCAAACCTTCCCTGCTCATGTAAATCTAAATGAGCTGGGAAATCATGAACCTTTTCAATAATCTCCCCGAGGAGCTTTTCAAAATTTGTGACTCGGCCTTTATTTTCCAGCTTGGCCAAATGGTGATTTTTAAGACGCATCAAATTTGCGAATACAGTTACTGGCGTTGCACAGGCTGCCCCATAATAACGTTCCCGAATCGTTGTGTTAATCCCCGGATTAGCTTCCTCCTGAATCTTCTCCAAAACAGCAAACAATCTCCCCAATTGATAACCTGTTGATGGCTGGTTGATATCCAATTCTATCCCTACCTCCTTATATTTTTGATTTGGATAAAACCGGTAGTACCGACTTAGATAAGCTTTGATTAAAGCCGCCCGAACCGGTTTAACGCGATATTCCGCATCACTCTTAATGCGGCGCAGCGCCGCTTGAAATAGCGTATTTGGATAAGGTGTCCCATCTAAGATTGATCTCATAAATTCCCCGGCAAGATTTGGAGGTATATTGGCACTTTTATTCTGTACGGCTATATTAACCAGGACTTGCCAAATAGAGTAGAATTCAGGTTCGCTAGGCGGTTTTATGATCTTGAAGTCATCAAAGTACTCTTTGATCCGTATTGCAAATTCAGAGATGGTCCCCATATGCCAAAAACGAACGGATATCCTGGCTGAGTTTGGTGATAAACCGAGTATGTAGAACATCGTATCCCCATCATGTTCAACATAAGCTCCAGTGTTAATTGAATCATACAGCGCTCTTATTTTTTCCGTATGTGCTGCCGGATCATCTTTTTCTGGGTGCTGAAAAAACATTGGGAAATCTGACTCAAAGTCAGTCGGTTTCTCAGACCAAAAAACTGTGGTTGCATCCCCTATCAAAAGGCGTTGACGTGAATCTTTCTTAAGAAGTGTATTGAGAGCCGTCGTATATGAAAACTCCGTTGATTTAATTATCGGACTGTTATATCCTTGTTCCTTTCCATACGAATCAAAACCTCTATTCTTTTGAACACCAACCAAAGTGTGAGAATCTCTAGTAATGTAGGTCTTACTGTGTATCCTGGCTATGGGTCCATATTCGCCAGTTATCATACACACCCCATGCTCTTCATTGCCTGACAACCGGTCTGTAATACTACGATCTACATACTGTTTTATATTTGGTCGACAAGGAACTGGAACCAGGTCATCCAACAAACGAAATGAGAAATTTCTGTAGGCATTTTTCATAATCTCATCTGCTAAATGTGATTCCATAACTCGAGCAACACCATCGTTATTGTAAAATTCCCGTACTGCGATTACACCAGCATCTTTAAGCAATTCGTCAGGTAACTTACTTAAGAAATCCAACCAGGTTTTATGTTGATTTAACGCTAATTCCGCTTTATCTTCACTATTCGTTATACCCAACACATATCCCCCGTGATCCCATAACAAGAACGTCGTTTGATAGCTTTTTGTCCCAGACCTCGGTGCTGATTGTGGCACTAGAAATGCCTTGGGAACAAGACGTCCTTCAACTAGTTCGCGCGTATCTTCTACATCTATAAAGTTACCTTTATCGTCAACCACAATTAAGAAACATATTTCCTTATACTCCCAGCCGGGCCGGGGTATACCGCTGCCGGGATCAGCAGCAACCCGATCATAGTAGCCTTTGAGTGATTGAAGGATCATCCTCTCACCTCCACTTCCCTACGATCCGTATTGATAACACCTTGCTTCATGAAAGCCCGGAAAAACTGCGCTGGTGGGTTGTCTGGATCTTTTTCGAAATCGAGATCGTATAACATGAAGCCCAAATCACGAGTCTCATTGATAGGCTGTTCTTTCTCTTCACTCGGGTCGGCCAATCGGAAGTAGCAGGCAAATTCCCGACAGCCAAGATAAGGACGATGAAAACACTGACCCTTTTTCGCTCGTCGTTCAAACATGGCCGCATACTTTGCCGAGACTTCATTTGTTAACCCAGGCTTGATGACATCAAAATAGCCATGGATTCTATATCTAACATCCCGAAGCAATAAACCGGCTCGCTGCTGACGCACAAACTCGATAAAGATGCCCATGGGCGGGCCGCTTACTCCTGCCATCTGGTCTTCCGTTGGCTTGGGCACTACCCTGCCTACCTCATTTCGGCGGATAGAAATCCATTTAATTGGATTCATAACCTCAATTTTGGTTATGTTCCACCGGAGGTCAGGTTTCCATAGAATTGCCTCAAAAATAGCCCTGGCCGCAGATGGGGTCATTACATCATAGCTTACTCGCTCTACCTTCATCTCTGGCCGTGTGAAACACGCATAATCTCCCCACACCTCCAAACACCAGTTGTGCATTTTTTCAACTCCTTCCTAGATTATGAGATCCGTAGGGTCAAAAACTATATCCTCAACCATCAGTCCAAGGGTGTGATCATATTCTATTTCAGAGGTCATCGCGTAAATCTCCGGCTGCACTGCTTCAATTGATCCACGCATGAGCAGAGTGTTAAATTGTTCTACGTAGATATTGACAGCGTATCTTTGCAATTGGCGCATCAAACTGCGATCAGGCCCTTTATATTTAAGCAGATCTATCAATTCATTTCCTTTTCCATAACGGACCAAAACCGTTCTTTGCCTTGTGCTATCAATAATTTGAAATCTTTCCGATGCGGTTCTAAAGAAGATGCCCAAATCTGACCGTGTTGGTCTAAGAAGCGCAGCTATATCTTTTGTATCCAATGAATTTGCTTTCCAGTACAGTTGGGTAAAATAGTGCTCATAAATTCTATGATCTAAAGGATCAACCTGATCCCTAGTAGACAGTAAATCTCGTGTTGTTTGTTCAGCCTTGCGCAAAAGGCCGGGAGGAGGTTGTTTAGGAGGAATGAACACTATTACCTCGCCCAGTGTGGGCAGTCTACCTTCACGATTACATCTACCGGCCGCTTGGGCAATGGAATCTAAGCCAGCAAAAGCTCTATATACTACCGGGAAATCCAGATCTACACCTGCTTCCACTAACTGAGTGCTGATAACCCGGCAAGTCTCATTGCGTTCCAGTTTTTCTATGATTTCTTGTATAGTCTCGCTCCGGTGTTGTCCACACATCAATGCCGATAGATGATATGTGCCTTCAGGCATAAGGGCATGCAATTCCCGACAGCTCTTTCGATCAGAGACTACACATAGAACTTGTTCGTGTTGAACTAGTTGTTTAGCAATTTCTTCCCATGTGGAAGGTTTGTTGAGATCATCAGGAAAACTGACGCGTACTCTTTTTAGAGAATTATACAGTTCCCTAACCTCGTCCTCACTCCCAATTATTTCACGAGTATTTTTTAATCCCTTAAAGATATGGCCTTCAACTATGCGTTCCGACAGTGCTGGTTGGGTGGCCGTGCATATGACTATGGTCACACGATAGTAGTCTACTAATAACTGCATGGTTTCTAAAATCGGGCCCAAATACTCAATTGGCAGGAGTTGGGCTTCATCCAGTATCACAACCGAGTTAGCTATGTTGTGCAGTTTTCGGCAGCGACTGGGACTTGATGAAAAAAGCGACTCAAAGAACTGTACTGATGTAGTAACAATTACTGGTGCATCCCAGTTCTCGGTCGCCAGGCGTAATCTTGGTGTCAAATCCTCTTCTATTATGCTTGAGTGATGCTCGACTACTTGATCATCTCCTAAAGCTTTTCTAAAAACCTCTGCATTTTGTTCGATAATGCTTGTGTACGGAATCACATAAATAACTCGATCCATGGAGTGTGCCTTAGCATGCTCAAGAGCAAAAGCAAGACTGGATAGTGTTTTACCGCCTCCAGTCGGTACTGAAAGCGAAAATATTCCTTGCTTTTCCTTGGCCATACTTACACAGCGTTGTCGGATCTTCTGTCGAATGTCATTTATCGGTGCGTTCTTTTTCTTTGATTTGGTAACCAATTTGTCATAATAATCATTTAGCCGCTCCAACAATTCAGGTATGGAGCAATATCCATGACGCAATTGTGCCCTTGATTGATCCATGTAGGCTTCTGTATCAAGAAAATCTGCATCAACCAAACACGAGTATAACATCCTAATCCACAGGGAGATATCTAGGCCTTGGCCACTAAATGCCCATGGTGTTGTTGCCGGTTTTGTAGATTTTACCGCATTCCTTATAAAGTGCTCAATCTCATCTAATCCTTCCACTCGGGCTAACTGGTATTCCAGTGATGCTCTCCCAGTACCCTCAGAACTTGCCCAATCCTGCAGGCCAGCATGATGGCCTGCAATACAATATGATATAACCCTTCCTATTTCTTTTCCATGGATCTCTTCAACAAGTTTAGCTCCGTAAATTGCATGTGGTATTTTGCCAGGTTTCCCTTCCAAATGGGCTTCCTCGTCAAAATAGCCACTCTTCAACCTAAGATAGTTTTGCCAGGTTTCTCTTCCTTTTCCCGCATCATGCGCAACCCCAGCTAGCTTCCCCCACATTTCGGAGTTAAACTTAGAGGCAAATCTACCGGCCACCTCTCCTGTGTACATTAAATGTTCTCTTAACGGATGGGGATTTGCCCAGTTGCCATTCTCATCTCTACGAACATGGGCTATGTACTCTATCCCATCAGACACACCCCTATGTTAGAACGATGTTGCTTGTACGTTAATTTTACACACATGGAATACAAAATCCTGCACAATTATAAGTTTTTTATGCAATGAAAAATTTAGGAACATTTATGGCTCGGATCATTATACTCGGATCATGATAAAAGTGTGTCTAACATACCACCGTAAGATAGGCCACCTACACCCCAACCAAATTCCACGTCCACAAATACACCAAGAACACCACCATCACAGCTTGGATTATAAAATGATAGAATCTCAAGCTAAACGGCCACCGCCGCTTGTTGATGCTTGATCCTACAATTAACAAGATCACGGTCAGGACAATCGAAACCCAAGGCAGCAGCAGTAACCCCAACAACACCGGAGATATCCCGAACAGCAGGTCGATTGAGCACCTTAGAACGTAGTACGCCAGCCCACCAAGGAACACTAGATTGACTAAGCAGATCAAAGTCTCCATATTCTGATGGAATCGATCCAATGTGCGGATCCTGAGTCGGCGGTTGCGGATCCGTCTAATCAGCGATACGATCAGTTTCGCAGCAAAAAATACAGAAAAACCAGTAAAAGCAATCAATGTCACTTCAGTCGTTTTATGCCACGGCACTTTACTGTAGTTATAGATTCCGCCAGCATAGAGATGCGTAATTTCCCCATAATCATTGTCAATAAACGCCACATATTTCTCGCTATCTACAGCCCGAAGCAGCAGGGGTTCAACCTCCACCCACTGTGTTGGCAACCCTAGTTCCTCCGGAAAATCGATATGGATGATACCACTCTCGTCAGCGCCGACATAAATCTGCGTAAACAGCCTTCTGATACACTCCAGGCTATCCCATGCCGGATAATCCAAGGTGTATTTCCCCACGAACCAATGCGTCCGATCCACACCGGAATCAACTATGATAGCAGTTTCAGCGCTATCCACTGGATAACGCCAAGCCATGAAATCGTTGATCAAGTTAAGCCCAAATTCAGGCAAATAGCGATTGATCGACACGATCATGGCAAAGTCCGCATCAGGAAGCATAAACATGATATTTGAATAGCCAAGCTCACTGTCACCACCATGCATGATCACAGCTTCCTGGAAAGCCTTGTGTTCATAGAAACCAAATGTCCAGCCGGGAAGTTTGGGATGCTGGGTAAACTGCTGATTCTGCATCATGGCAACACTGTCTGATCCCAAAACCCACCGGTTATTGAAAATCCCGTTATTTAAATGCATGGCCATATAATTGGCCATGTCCCGTACTGTACTGATCAGAGAGTTTGCTGGGAAGTTGCGGGCATAACCAGGCTGCTTAGCTTCAAGCTCTCCCTGTATTTCCACATATCCCCGGGCTGTATTGGCCAAGATCTCATCCGTCAAGCCAAAGCTGGTGTTGTTCATTGCCAGTGGTGTCAAAAGGTGCTGCTGCATATAATCGGCAAATTCTGTGTTGCTTACCTCCTCAATCACCAGTCCGGCAATGCCATAGCCATAGTCACCATAAGTGCTTGTCTTCCCGGGAGGGTAAATCTGAAGTGGGGCATTATCCGTGAGGTATTCCTTAAGCGGCTGCAGTTGATCCAGGCTGGAGGCATACACACCAAGCCGGCTTTCTGCAAACCCGGTTGTATGAGTCGCAATGCTTCTTAATGTCAGCGGCCTGGAGTACTGGTTGGATACGCTGAAATCGGACAAGTACCGGTTCACATCCACATCCAGATCCAAACCCTTTGCCTCAACCAGTTGCAGCAGAGCTGTGGCAGTCAGCACCTTTGCCAGATCCTCCATAGGGAACAATGTCGTATTGGGATCAACGGTAATACCCTGTTCAATATTGGCAAACCCATAGCCCCGGGCTACAATCTGGCCCTCGTCAACGAAAGCATATGCCAACCCCGGAATGTTGAATTTCTGCATTTGCCCGCTAAAGTACTGCTCAAAGTAGTCTGTCAGTACATCAAGTTTACTATGGGATTGATCCGTCTCCTGCTCGTCTGGTTCTACCGTTTCCTCTTGAGCAGGCTCTTCTGTCACTGTTACCTCTTGGTTATCCGGATCCTGAGCAAAGCTACAAAAAGCCATGCCCAATACTAAACAAACTGCCAATACAAGTGCAAAGATAGCCTTCGTTTTCTTCATAGGGGTTGCTGAACAGACAGATATCAGCAACACAAAGCCCCGTTTTGGTTGGAAAACAGCCAACTTAAAAAATGGGCAAGAAGAGTTCGGAGCTTGCGCTCCAAGTTCAGCACCAACAGTTGCATGGCAATAACGGTCTCACAGGTGTCCTGGAGCCGTGTCATGACTAATCCAAGTCCGTAAAAACGTTTGCCCTCTCCGAATTTGCCTTCGACTCCATTACGGATCTTGGTATCTTCTCGTTCTTGCTTACGCTGCTCTTTCAATACTTTTGGATCCTTGGACGGGCGCCCTAGGGGCGGGCCAGATAGGCGTATGTTGTGCTTTTTGCAGAATCGGAGATTGTCTCGGTTCCGGTAGATCTTATCGGCATAGACCACAGCTGGGTAATGTCCATGACGCTCCTTGAATCGTTCCAACG
>LSQX01200340.1_pt2 | contig 14545 bp, 13 predicted proteins | sample 654561 | NCBI WGS metagenome assembly LSQX01 (sample SAMN04489861, study PRJNA283612) | anaerobic digester metagenome | isolation source: 4 biogas reactors fed with cattle manure at either 37C or 55C with and... | place: Denmark: Kongens Lyngby | collected 2014
CCAGAACAGGCTATGTTTTTGCATCATGGAATACAAATGCTGACGGCACCGGAACCACCTACGCCGATGGTGCAAACTTTACCATGGGAACAAGTGATGTTACTTTGTATGCACAGTGGGATGTGTATGTTCCACCATGTATTGATGAAAGTTTTGAAAGCTCAACATTTCCACCAGCAGGGTGGACAAACTCTACAAATGGAGCCATTAGAACTACCAACAATCCCAGAACTGGCAGTGCATCTATGGCTTTTAATGGTGTTGATGATGCCATTTATACCCCAAAAATTGATTTCCCAGAACAACTATCTTTTTGGTATAGAAGAAGTAGTAATACTACAGCTTGGAAATTAAACATTCAAGTTTCTACTGATGCAAGTAATTGGACCGATATTGGAACTATATCAAGTGCTACTACAACTTATCAAGAATTCACCTACGATTTATCATCATATACTGATATTTATATCCGTCTATTAGACCAAAGAAGCACAGGGGGACACGAACGTTATGTAGATGATTTTGAGGTTTATTGTAAACCCTCCCACAACATTATTTTCGAAGCCAACGGCGGAACAGGCTCAATGCCTAATCAAGCTGTCATAGATAATACAACTACCACCATAAACCTCAACACTTTCATAAGAGACAACCATAATTTCACATCTTGGAACACCGAAGAAGATGGCTCTGGAACCTCCTACGCCGATGGTGCAAGCTTTGATATGGGAACAGAAGATGTTACACTATATGCACAATGGGAGGCTTTTTGCGTTCCAACGCACTCAATCATTTCGTTTACTCCCACTTCTGGACCTTCAGAAACAATGGTTACTATTAAAGGAACTGGATTTACTGGAGCTACGGCAGTGAAATTCGGCACATCTGATGCCCTAAGTTTTAATGTATTAAACGATACAATCATTGTTGCCGAAGTACCTTATTCTCTTAATGCCGCAAGTATTATTTATGTGTTTGATGCTTATGATTGTAAAAATGGAAGTGCAAATAACTTTAATTTTATTAGCAAAACTGGAATGTGTAATAGTTCCAACGTTACTATTGATGGCATTACAGAATCAAATGGCGGACTTATTTTCTATGAGTTTTTCGACAATAAAGGAGGTGCCAGTGGCTTAATTTCTATCTTGAATGCCTCTTATTCGCCCATAGATTTAAGTGAATATAGAGTAGAAAGAGACTCTGAAGACAATTGGCATTTTCCATCAGGCACATTGCAAACTGGAGAAATTTATGTTATTAATGTAGATAACTCAAGCTGTGCTCATCTATACACTCTAACTGGCTCAAAACACACTGGTTTTAATGATGATGATGATTTTAGATTGGTTAAAATTTCAACTAGCCAAATAGTGGATAGAGTAACAACTCCCAACCAAATTGGATATTACTATCTACGTACCAATTTTGAACCCAACCCAACACATAATGAAAGTTCTTGGACCAATACCTTTTTAGAATCTAATACCTGTCCACCTACTGTTTTGGGAGTAAGTCCAGCGGTGGAAACTCCTCTTTTCACAATAACAGCCCATCCAACTGATATTACAGCATGTAATACTATTACACTCTCTGTAACATCCTCAGACCCAAATGTTTCTTACAAATGGAAATTCAACAACCCCTCCAATATGACAGACTGGCTTGATGTGAACGCAAGCAATATAAGTCATGGAATAATAAATGGCGAAAATAGTGCCACTCTAACAATTACAGGAGGTGATTTGGGTTTACTTTTAGATTATCAATTCTATTGCGAAATCTCCAAAGAATCATGTATAATAGTATCCAATGCAGCACAAATCAAGGTAGAAACAAAACCCTATTATCGCTCTGTTACTTTAGTAGATGGAGATTGGTCAGATTATACCAATTGGGAAATGTCCTCCGACAATATTACATACGAACCAGCATGTACATTCCCAAGAGACTTTAATTCAGAGGAAGTTATTATTCAAAGCGGAACAAGAATCGTTAATGATTTAGAAGGTACTGATAATCATATCGGCATTAAAAAACTAACAATTGAAGAAAATGCAAGCTTAGAATTGAAGGCTTCAGCCAAACTAACAATAAACGGCACAAACGCAGGTCCAGATTTAATTGTTGAAGGAACTTTATACGACAAAACAAATAATGCCAACTCTCTAAAGTTCACTAATTCAGCAACTTGGATATTAGCATCCACAGGCACAATAATTAAAAGTGATGGTGGCTCTTCAGTTGTTTATCGCGATAAATACGAAGGCGGAATGTCAAATATACCCGATGATGCCCAATGGATTTATCGTTATAATGGAGTTGGAAATCCCAATGTTGGAACTATAAATTTCTTCTATCCAAATTTAAGTTTCGAAAACACAACAGCCACTGCTTATGCATGGGGAGGTAACAACAACAATTCATTCTCTGGAAGCACAGGGGGGTTTGCCACCGTAAAAGGAGATTTTAATATTGGAACTACTGGAGCAGCCTGTATAGTTAGCAATTGCAACTACAATGTACAGCCAATGCTGATATACGGAGACCTAAATATTGGCACTGGTTCTGTATTAAAAAACAGCAATACTGCAAATACAGACCACGGAACTGGATTTGAACTCAAAGGAGATTTGAATGTTGACGGAACTCTAAGCATCTTAGGTGGAGAAACAGAAAGAGTTTTAAAATTCTCAGGAAACAACGACCAAACTATTTCAGGAACAGGAACAATCGAAGCTTATATAATTGAAACCGATAAGAGCGGCGGAAGTTTATTGCTTGACAGAGATTTCCAAGTTCAAAATGTGCTGAAAATGACTAATGGAATTATTAAAACAGAAGATTATCTCTTAGAATTGGGTGTTAATACAACTCAAAAAGGTGAGTTAGCATATACTTCTGGCTACGTATTAGGAAAAATGAAACGTTGGTTTAGTGATACCTTGTCTGATTTAAAACATTCAGCTTTCCCATTGGGAGTTGATAATGGTGGATATAAAAACAGGTTTGCGAAAATTGAATTTACAACCGCTCCAACAACAGCAGGAAGTCTTATAGCTGAATTTATTGAACAAGATATGGGCTATAATGGCTTGCCCATCAGCATTATCGATGCAGGCGGATTTGAATATAAAATTACTAATGCCGAAAATCAAGGCTATTGGGAAATCACAGCAAACAACCTAACAGGAGGAGAATATACAGCACGCTTTACAGGAGAAGGATTTATAGATATTATTGATTTAACAAAACTAACCCTTCTCAAAAGAGAAAATGCATCTGAACCATGGACAGTGCTTGGCATTCACATTCAACCAGAAGGAACTGCTGCTGTTCCAACAGTTGCACGTTCGGGGTTAACAGGATTTTCCCAATTCGGTTTTGGTGGAGCAAAAGAAAACGAACTCCCCATCGAACTGCTAGATTTCTTTGCACAATGTAGCCAAAATGGAGCTAAAATCCAATGGATTACATCATCAGAAATTAACAACAACTACTTCTTGCTACAAAAATCTACCGATTTGAAAAACTGGCAAGATGTGGTAAAAATTGATGGAAAAGGTAATAGTAATCAAATTATTGAATACAGCCACTTTGACCCCAAGTGGAAAGAAGATGAACTCTACAGACTCACTCAAATCGACTTCGACGGACAAAGCGAAAGTTTTGGACCCATTACCATAAAATGTAATGAACACCATTTTGATAATGAAATTGCTGTTTACCCAAATCCATTTAATGATGACTTCACCATCGATTTTAAAAACTCCGATGAAGAAGATTTTATCATCGAAATAGCTGATGTTAATGGAAAAATCTGGCACAAACAAATTGTAAACTCTTCAAAACTTGTAAAAATCAACACCGAAAAACTTCCCAAAGGAGTTTATATCCTAAAGATAACTAACAACTTCAATCTTATAAATAGAAAATTAATTAAGCATTAGTCCAGTCTTCATTCCAGTCGAACTATTATATTTTATTGAACATAGCCTGCAAGGTCTTCGCGACCTTGTAGGTTTAAGGTCGAGGAATAAAGGTATATAATGTTTTTAAATTAGTATAGCATAACCTGCAAGGTCTTCACGACCTTGTAGGTTTAAAACCTAGTTTAGGATGTCTCATATAAATAAATAGAAGCACCCTGGGAAGATGCTTCTATAAAATGGGAATAAACAACATAAAACTAGACTGTTTTAAAGTGGATTACAAATCAGGAGCATAATACCACAAATATGTCTATTTGATTATTAGACATAAAATGCCAGCTATAAGTTGCCTACAATCTGTACAAAAGAAGACTTTAACACTTTTTAAACATTTGTATAGATATGGTAAAAAAACACTATGATAAGTTTTAATCATTAAAAAATCTCAAATATTCAGCAAACAATAAAAATCACAAATTATAAGATTATTTTTGCAAAAAATAGATACAATGAACACAGAATACAATAAAATCAGACCCTTTTATGACCACGAAGTCAATGATGCCATAAAAAGGATTTTGAAAGAAGAAAAATTTCAACTTTTTCTTTCAAAATATCTATTGGGCAAAGAGGACATTGAAAACGAAATCGAGCAATTTTCAAAAATCAATAGCGTTGATGATTTTCAAGTTGGTATCTCTGCTGGATTTTTCAAAAAGATAATCTCAACAACAATCACAGAGCTAAAACTCGAAGGATTTGAAAATATCCAAAAAGACAAATCCTATCTATTTATCTCTAACCATAGAGACATTGTTTTAGATTCGGCAATGCTGCAAGTGGCACTCTTCGACAAAGGGCATAAAACCACCCGCACAGCCATCGGCAACAACTTGGTTTTCAACGACATACTCATGGATATCTCCAAACTAAATAAAATGTTTTTAGTGCTACGCGATGGCTCCGTTAGAGAATTGGTCAAAAACTCAGCCATACTTTCGTCCTATATTCAGCACAGCATCGGCGAAGGTGAATCGGTGTGGATTGCACAACGCAACGGACGTACAAAAGATGGAAAAGATGCCACACAGCAAGGGCTCCTAAAAATGCTATCGATGAGCGGCAAGGAGAATATTTCAGAAAAAATCTACAACCTAAATATTGTTCCCGTTTCGGTTTCATACGAATACGAAAGCTGCGACATCTTGAAAACCAAAGAGTTGAGCTCTCTAAAAATCAACGGAAAGTATGAAAAAGAGAGTGGAGAAGATTTTGTAAGCATAAAAACTGGCGTTTTTCAAAACAAAGGAAATGTGAAATTACACATTGGGAAACCTATAAACTCCCTTTCGGAGCAATGGCAAAATTTTGAAGGTAACGAAAATGAATTTTTGCAAAACGTAGCCAATGTCATCGACAAACAAATTTTGAGCAATTATCACCTCTTTGCCAACAACTACATAGCTGCCGATATGCTTTGCAACTCATCCAAATACGCCGAAAATTATAGCCAAGAGGAAAAAAATAATTTCATAAAATATCTTGAAGAAAAATTATCAGAGATAAAAGAAAATCAAGAAATATCCAAAGAGATATTTTTAAGAATCTATGCAAATCCAGTATTTAACAAAGAGAATATATCAATCTGAGCAAACTAAAACTGCAAGCTCGCAAAGATTTATTATCTTTACAAAAATAAAATGTTATGAGCGGAATTTTATGGGACGAATTAGTTTTTGGACCTATACGTAGCAGACGTTTAGGCAACTCCTTGGGGGTGAATTTGCTTCCCGGGAGTAAGAAAATATGCACCTTCAACTGTGTCTATTGCGAATGTGGATGGGGCGAAGAAATTGAGAATAAAGATGACAAACTTCCCAAATTGGAGAAGATAATTCCTGCTTTGGAAAAACGATTAATTGAATTAAAAGAACAGAAATTTGACTTGAACAGTATCACTTTTGCAGGAAATGGAGAGCCAAGTTTACACCCCGAATTTGTTGAAATCATAAATAACGTACTGCAACTCAGAGACATACATGCTCCGCAGGCGAAGGTTACCTGTTTATCAAACTCCACCATGATTCACAAAGTTGGCATAAGAGAGGCTCTAATGAAAATAGACAATCCGTGGATGAAATTAGATGCTGGTAGCGACCTGATGTACAGAAGAATAAATAAGGTTTTCAAAAACTTATCCCTCAGCGAAATTGTCGAAAATCTAATAAAAATGAAAGGAAATCTATCCATACAAACACTACTATTGCGCGGTGAAATGGATGGCGAAATCATCGACAACACCTCCGAAAAAGAGGTTGAAGTGTGGATAGAGCATCTCAAAAAAATAAAACCCAGATCTGTAATTCTTTATCCCATAGATAGAGAAACCCCTTTGAGTAAACTTGAAAAAATCTCCGATGAAGAACTTGAAAAAATTGCAGATAAAGTTAGAAAAGTTGGCATTAACACAGTTGTATATTCATAAAAGCTATGCGTTGTTTAACCGATTATGATGTAAAAGTACTACTTGCCTTTGAGCAAGCCATAATGACAAAAAGTAAGTTTTTCTATTGGCTAACAGAAAACGGCTATGTGGAACTTGCCGCACTTTCGGCTGCCATCAACGCCGATATCGACGCTCTTTTTTGGCTACTAAAAAGCGACACACCACAATTTGGAGTCTTAAGCAATGCCATAGATGGCGAAAAAAATGCACTAATGTGGTTACAAAAAAACAAATTCGATTTTTTGTTGATATTTGCAATGGCTTGTCGAAAAGATAGAAATGCTATTAAATGGCTACTGCAAAGAGACCAACAGCTTTTCTTGAATATTGCACACAAAATACAAGAAGTCCTACAAAATCAAATTGATGATGCAGCCGATGTTCACAAAAGAAGAATCTCATAAAATGACAACACCTAAAACTTCTTGGATGAAGATTTACAACTCCGACATAAACAACGAATTGTTAGTTGTTTACGAAGATGGAAAAAAGATTTTAAACACAAAAAATACAAATTATTCCTATGGTACCTTAGTTGATGTTCTGGAATATGGACTGGATACCATTCCCATGGAAAATATAAATTCTGTTCTGCTTTTGGGAATGGGCGTTGGTTCCATAATTAAATCTCTTCGTGAAAAATATAATTGCAACGCAGAAGTTACAGCTGTGGAAATTGACCCCACGGTGATTGAAATTGCAAAAACAGAATTCGATTTCGATAACTTCTCAAAAGTGAAAATTGAAAATTGCGATGCTTGGGATTTTGTTGAAAATAGCAAGCAAAAATTCGATCTTATTATAAATAGATATATATATTGACATAAATGTTCCAGAAAAATTTTATAAAAAAGAGTTCTGGGACATGATAGAAAACAATGTCAATCAAAATGGTTTTATACTTTTCAATGCCGGAATAGATATGGATGAAGCTAAATCTGAAGTGTTTCTAGAACAAATTCCCGACAGCTTTATTTATCAAGAAAACTACTTCGTTTTGAAAACAAATACTGTAATAATAATGCAAAAGGTTTTCTAAAACTCAAAAACTGCCTAATCATAATATGAAAAATAAAAGACGCGCTCTCCTAATATTTTTAATTTTATTAGTAACGTTTCAGCTTGGCTATTCGCAGAGTCAGACCAATAAACGTGCAAAATGGTTTACCGAATCACGCTTGGGAATGTTCATACATTGGGGCATTTATAGCGGTGCCGAAGGTTTTTGGAAAGGCGAAAAAATCCGCCATAACAACGACTATGCCGAGTGGATAATGTATAGAAACAACATTGAAAAAAACGAATATCTTGAACTCATAAAACACTTTGATTGGAACAAAATAGACCCCGAAAAGTGGGTTGTTTTGGCTAAAAACTCGGGCATGAAATATATCACTTTCACCGCCAAACACCACGATGGCTTCGCTTTGTGGAAAAGTGATGTTAGTGATTACAATGTTTGGAACTACTCCTATCCACAAAGAGATATTTTAGGAGAATTGGCTCAAGCTTGTAAAAAACACGACATGAAGCTCGGGCTTTATTACTCACACTGGATTGATTGGGAACATGAATTTGGTTGGAAGCACAATATGGAAATTGATGGAATTTCTGCAGAGAAATATGATATATATTGGCAAGAAAAATTAATTCCACAAATTAAAGAACTGCTAACCAATTACGGCGAAATAGACCTTTTTTGGTTCGATATGTGGATACATCACTCCGAAACTGTTGTTACAAAAAGACAACTGATGCAAGTCAAAAATCTAATAAGAGAATTGCAACCAAATTGTTTGATAAACTCAAGGTTGGGGCTTTCTTTGGAGGAAGATTCTGATATTGATTTCAAAACATTGGGCGACAATCAGTTGGGCAATAAAAAAGAAGATTTCCCTTGGCAGTCACCTGCCACAGTGGCACATTCGTGGGGATTTCATGCCGACGACAGCAAATGGAAATCCACCACTACCCTATTAAAATCTCTGATAAATAATGTGAGCTTAAACGGCAATTTTATGCTCAATATCGGACCTCGTGCCAATGGCGATGTGCCATACGAAATAGAACAAAGATTGCTGGAAATGGGTAAGTGGCTCCACACAAATGGCGAATCCATATACGGAGCACAAGCCTTTGATTTGGATAAAAATTCACACGATTGGGGAAGAATTACTTCAAAACAAAGTGGCGAAAAAACAACTCTATATTTGCATATCCACAACTGGCCCATAGATGAGCAAATTATACTTTCGGGAGTGGCAAACAAACCCGAAAAAATATATCTACTATCCGACAACAAGAAAAAAGATATAGGTTTTGAGTTTAAAGACGTTATAACAAAAATAGACCTATCAAACTATAAACCAGACAATTACATATCGGTTATAGCCGTAGAATATAATTCTTTTCCAAAAGTTATAACAGATATTGTTTCAATAAATAGTCAAGGTGGCTATGCACTGAGTCCAGACAAGTGTTCATTCTCTAACAAAAAAATTGATGTTGAGAAAAAAAGTAGATATGGAACTGTTCCAGAACATTTAGCTGTGAGCGAGTCTCAAACTTTAAAATGGAAGATATTTGTAGAAGAGCCCTGCACCAAAAGCGTAGATATTTCGTATAGTTTCCAAGGTAAAAACCCCAAAGGAAGTTTAAAAATCAAAATTGGGGAAAATATAATATCCCATAATTTTGAAAATAGTGGCAAAACCGTCGGCGAACCAAATTCAAACTGGGTAATAGATAGCTTTAAATCTTTTAGATTGGGCAAAATTGACTTTCCCAACAAAGGTTTTTATGAAATTGAGTTGGAAATTAATCCACATAAAAAAGAGAAACTCGATTTTCAATGGATTTGGATAAAATAATTATTCAACTTATTTCTCTTATTGCAAATCCCGAACAATCAACATATTACAGGCAAAACAGAGAAATATTTCAGAAAAAACAGAATAAATTATAGTTCTATTTATATATTTGTGTAGAAATTCAGTTTTTCTTTTATAACTTTGATTTTCATATATAGAAATTATAATGCAACAATATCTTGATCTTTTATCCCATGTAGTAGAAAATGGGGCATATAAATCCGACAGAACAGGCACAGGCACATATAGTGTTTTTGGTCATCAAATGCGTTTCGATTTACAAAAAGGCTTTCCACTTCTAACCACCAAAAAACTGCATCTACGCTCCATTATTCACGAGCTTTTGTGGTTTTTGAAAGGGAGTACAAACACGGCTTATTTAAAGGAAAATAAGGTTACGATTTGGGACGAATGGGCTGACGAAGATGGTGGTTTAGGTCCAATTTACGGCTACCAATGGCGTAGTTGGCCTCAATATGGGGGTGGAAATATTGACCAAATATCGCAACTTATTGAGCAAATAAAAACCAATCCCGATTCACGCCGACACATTGTTAGTGCGTGGAATGTGGCACAAATTGACGAAATGAATCTTCCGCCATGTCATATTCTATTTCAATTTTATGTAAACAACGGCGAATTATCTTGTCAACTCTACCAGCGTAGTGCCGATATTTTCCTTGGAGTGCCATTTAATATTGCCTCATATGCGATGCTAACAATGATGGTGGCACAGGTTTGCGGACTCAAACCCAAAGAGTTTATTCACACCTTGGGCGATGCACACGTTTACTCCAACCATTTGGAGCAAGCCAAACTTCAGCTTAGCCGCCAACCAAAAGACCTACCCAAAATGAATATTAATTCAGAAATAATGAATATCTTTGATTTCAAATTTGAAGATTTTGAACTAATAGACTATGAAGCACATCCACACATAAAAGCCGATGTGGCAGTTTAAAAACCAATGTAATGACTGAAATATCAATTATAGTAGCCGTTGCCCGCGATTATGGAATTGGAAAAGACAACCAATTGCTTTGGCATATAAGCGAAGACCTAAAAAGGTTTAAAGAGATAACCGCCGGACACAGCGTTGTTATGGGCAGAAACACATGGCTATCGCTACCCAGAAGACCTTTGCCCAAACGCAGAAATATTGTCTTAAGCAGAAATCCAAATTTTAAAGATGAAGGTGCAGAGGCATTCACATCCATTGAAAAGGTTTTGGAAACTGTTGAAAACGAAGAGAAGATATTTATTATTGGTGGTCAAAAAATATATGAGCAATTTTTAAATATAGCACATACATTATACATAACTCGAGTTGATGAAGTTTTTGAAGCCGACACTTTTTTTCCAGAAATATTAGAAAACAATTGGAAAAATCTCGAAACATCTCAATGGTTTGTAGATGAAAAATCCTCTTTAAAATATAGATATGAAAAATATAGAAAAAAATAATAGTTTAATTATGAAGAAATCAATTTTTGTTGCAGTGTTTAGTTTTTTAGTTTTGGCAAGTTTTGGTCAAAGGAAAAAAGACTTAACTCCACCAGATGTACCCTACGACTCCACAACTAATCAGATAGTTTATCAAGAAGTTGTTCTTCAAGAAGGCAGTCAAGCTGAACTTTTTGACCGTGCCATGGATTGGATTAAAGCATATTACAAAAACACTTCGGAGGTGATTAACAAAGCCGATAAAGAAGAGGGACAAATTTTATGTTCGTCTAAGGTGAAAATATATAGTACTGCCAAAGGTGGCACAAGAATTATGTCGGGTATGGTAAATTACAAATTGGCAATTGAAATTAAAGATGGCAGATATAGATATACATTCGACAGGTTTGCACTTAAAGCACGTTCATGGAGCCCCATTGAGGCATGGTTAGACCCAACAAAAAAGGAATGGTTTCCTCAGCGTTACGACAACTTAATGGAGGTAGATCAGCAAGTGAAGGAGATTATCAGCTCCCTGAAAGAGGCTATGGTGAAAAAGGAAGAGAAAATTGATGAATGGTAGGTTTATACTACATTAGCTTAACAAAACATTAATCTTATCAAATGTATTTCAGAAATAAATATTACTACATTTGTATCTTTTGTAAAAAATAGTACTATCTTTGATAGTGAAAAAACATAAACAACTAGCATAAAACAAACAAGGAGAGTAAGTTAAAACAGATATGGCAAAAGTCGATTCAAAGGAATTACATATAATGCTTGAGAGGTTTTTTGGTTTTAAAAACTTCAAGGGGAATCAAGAGGCGGTTATTTTAAGTCTTTTTGAAGGGAAAGATTTGTTTGTGATTATGCCTACTGGTGGCGGAAAATCGTTGTGTTATCAGCTTCCAGCCTTGATGCTGGAAGGCACGGCAATAATTATATCGCCATTAATCGCATTAATGAAAAATCAAGTTGATGCCATAAGAAATTATGGCTCCGATCCTGGTATCGCACACGTTCTCAATTCAACACTTTCTAAGTCTGAAATAAGACAGGTGAAACAAGATATTATTGACAAAAAGACAAAAATGCTCTACGTTGCTCCCGAAACATTAACAAAGGAGGAAAATGTTGAGTTTTTTAAAGATATACAAATCTCTTTCTACGCCATTGATGAGGCACACTGTATTTCGGAATGGGGACACGATTTTCGTCCCGAATATCGAAGAATTCGTCCCATAGTTGAAAATATTGGTCAAAATGTTCCAATAATGGCACTTACTGCTACCGCCACTCCTAAAGTTCAGCACGATATTCAAAAAAACTTGGGAATGATGGAAGCAGAAGTATATAAATCATCATTCAATAGGTCGAATTTATATTACGAAGTTCGACAAAAACCAAAAAAGAAAGAAGATTTAGAGAGAGAAATTGTAAAATTTATCCGTAATAACGCCAACAAATCAGGTATAATATATTGTACAAGCCGAAAACAAGTTGAAGAACTTTCGGAGACTTTACAAATAAACAATATTAAATCTTTGCCATATCACGCTGGCTTAGATGCAGCCACACGTGTTAGAAATCAGGACATGTTCTTGATGGAAGAAGTGGACGTTATTGTTGCAACAATTGCCTTTGGAATGGGCATCGACAAGCCCGATGTGCGCTTTGTTGTACACTACGATATGCCCAAAAGCTTAGAAGGATATTATCAGGAAACAGGTCGCTCTGGTCGTGATGATGGCGAAGGACTTTGTGTGGCTTTTTACAATTATGACGACATTGCCAAACTCGAAAAATTCTCTAAAAACAAAACAGTAAACGAGCAAGAAATTGCCAAGCAACTAATAGCCGAAACGGTTGCCTATGCAGACTCTTTGGTTTGTCGTAGAGTGTTATTATTGCACTATTTTGGAGAGAGTTATTCAGAAACAAATTGTGGCAACTGCGACAATTGCATTCATCCCAAACCAAAATTAGAGGGTCAAGAATATATTCAAATGCTTTTGGAATTGGTTAGAGATACAAAACAACAATTCAAAGAGAAGCATTTAATAAATATACTTATAGGAAAATCGACTCCCAACATAAAACAGTTTAAACACAATGATTTAAAGTTTTATGGTGAAGGTTGCGAATTTGACGAACAATTTTGGGGAGGTGCATTCAGACAAGCTCTAATTGAAGAATTAATTGTAAAAGATATTGAGAATTACGGAATCTTAAAACTCACTCCAAAAGGCATTAAGTATATCGATAAATCTTATAAAATAATGTTAGTAAAACCTCAACAAGAAGAAGAGGAAGATGATGAAATGATTGAATTTAGCGGCGGTCATAAAGCTGGCGAAGCCGTTGACAAAACATTGTTTTCCTTATTGAAAGATCTTCGCAAAAAAATCTCCAGAAAAGAGAATTTGCCACCATTTGTAATTTTCCAAGACAATTCGCTGGAAGATATGTGCATCCAATATCCTACAACAATAGAGGAAATGAATCAAATTGTTGGTGTGGGACAAGGTAAATCACAGAAATATGGTCAGCCATTTGTAGATGTTATAAAAAGACATGTGGAAGAAAACGAAATTGAACGACCACAAGATATGGTTGTAAAATCGGTGGTAAACAAATCGGCACTAAAAGTCTATATAATTCAAAGTATAGACAGAAAGTTAGCCCTTGAAGATATTGCAATCTCAAAAAGCATATCCTCTGACGAGCTTATTGCCGAAATTGAAAGCATAGTTGCATCTGGCACAAAAATCGATTTAAACTACTACATAGAAGAGTATATGGATCCCTATCATGTGGAAGAAATATATGAATATTTTCGCGAAGCCGAAACCGACTCCATAGAAGAAGCCCTTCTTGAACTTGGTGAAGATGAATATGGCGAAGAAGAAATTAGATTAGTAAGAATTAAATTTTTCTCTGAATTAGGAAATTAGAATAAATAATTATGGAAAACGAAATTAACAAAGAGATTGAAACACAAGAAGAGACAACACAAAACTCTTCGGAAATAGAAAACACAAAAGAAAATCATCAAGAGAAAGAGACAAAAAAAACCAATTTTTCTAAGATAAATTTCTACGTAAACATTATACTTTTCATTGCTCTTATCTTAGTAATATTTTGCAAATCGAGCGACAAATCTAGCAAAGCAAAAAGCATAGTCAATGATGGAAACTCAACCTCTATCGCCTTTATCAACACCGATACAATTTTCAACAACTACGAATTAGTTGACGATTTGCATGATGTGCTGAAGGAGAAAAAAGAGAAATATGAGAGAGAAATAGAAAAAAAACAGAGGTCGTTCCAAGAGAAGATAAACAATCTGCAAAGCAATATTCAAAACAACAGAATCACATACGAACAGGCCCAAAATGCAGAGCAAAAACTTATGCACGAACGTGATGAGATATTGATTTTGAGTGAAAGATATGCCAACGACTTGGCTGCAATTGAGTATCAAGTAACACAAGAAATTACAGACTCAATAATAAATTATTGCAACAGATACAATTTAAGCTTGCAAGCAGATTATGTTTTAGGATATACAAAAGGAGGTGGAATTTTAGTAGCAAACCCCGAATTTGACATCACTTCTGATGTTTTAAAGGGACTAAATAGTGAATATTCAAAATCGAAAAATTAGTATGAAAAAATATTTTTTATATTTATTAGTTTCAATTTTTATATTTTCTTGTGCTGGCAAGAAAGAAGAAAAGGTTGTGGAAAAAAAATATCCCAACGGAAAGCCAGAGATAGAGAAATATTAC
>LSQX01145068.1_pt1 | contig 14543 bp, 13 predicted proteins | sample 654561 | NCBI WGS metagenome assembly LSQX01 (sample SAMN04489861, study PRJNA283612) | anaerobic digester metagenome | isolation source: 4 biogas reactors fed with cattle manure at either 37C or 55C with and... | place: Denmark: Kongens Lyngby | collected 2014
GATGCCAAGATGCCAATGGTCCTGGAGAGGAACTTCAAGCCAGGCTTTCGGATTGAGCTGCATATTAAGGACCTGCTCAACGCTTTAGATACGGCCCACAGTGTGGACGTACCCCTGCCCCTGGCCAGTCAGGTCTTGGAGTTTATGCAAGCGCTCAAGGTAGATGGCAAGGCCAAAGACGACCATGGCGGCTTGATCCAGTTCTATGAGAAGCTGGCCAAGGTAGAGGTGAAGAAGGGGTAACAGTGGCCTCGGGCTAAGAAACAAAGGGTATAGATACGCCAGAGATCCCGTACGAACGGGACGGCGGATGAGCCAGTAGCAGTGGTGCCGAAGTGATACCGAGACAGGCTGTGGGCGGTTTGCCTACAGCCTGCGTATATTTCAGGAGGATGGTAAGCAGCAATGACAGCCGATATAGAAGGGATGGAGAGCCAGATGCTTGCGGGGTGTGGAAAGCATCCCAGCGGCGTCACTGGCCTATCTCGTTACCGGACGGTAGAAGATCCTTTGCAGATCAAGGGCTAGTCCGGGAAAGGCGGGATGAGAGAACTCATCGCCTGGCCCGCCGGCGAACACGAGCAGGTAATTTCCATCCTTTAGCATAAACGCTTCCAAAATACTATCCTCTGGATCAACGAGCCAATAGTGGGGAATCCCTGCTTGACGGTAGATTTCCAACTTCTGCACCCTGTCTTTCCGTCGGCTGGTGGGGGAGATGATCTCTACCACAAGATCACAGGGGCCGTCAATCCGCTCTTTGAGTATGACGTCTTTCCGCTCGCTTGAGACAAACAGTAAGTCCGGCTGCAGGACATTCTTGTCGGTCAAAGTGACATCTAAGGGAGCACAAAAAAGCTCGCCGTCCGGGTCGAACTGATCGAGGAAATCCGCCATTTGACGGAACAAAGCGGTGAGCACCCGTTGGTGATGAACTGAGGGAGATGGCTCTTTGACCAGACGCCCTTGGAGGATCTCAAATCGGTAACCCGGTTCATCGGGAAGCACCACGTAGTCTGCGTAAGTGTAGCTCCCCTGCTGTGAGTAGGAGGGTAGTTCTTCCCTTACCAACTCGCAGCTGGTTAGAGCTGCCAGGACGTCGGCTTTTCTGTACCTATATTGCCTCTTCCCCAGTTCAACGACGGGAATTTTCTTCTGGCGAGTATATCGCCAAATGGTTTCTACTGACAGACTCAGTGCTTCCGCCAGCTCATGGGCGGTCATCAATTTTTCCATAGCCTACCACCCCACTTAATGATAGGACGGAACACAACTGTTGTCAATAAAACACAAGAGAATGCGAGGAGCGAGGCGGCAGTGCTAGGGTACCCATCTTAGGGAGGCACGGGTAGGTTTGTATATTGAAGAGCACCAGTATCTGATAACGGGAATAGAGATGTACGGCGACAGGGGTATCCAACGCTCACAGGATCAAGAACTAGGACCGTTGCGCCGGTGGGGCTTCAGGCTCGAAGGGCCCTTCGACAACCGGAAAAAACAGCTCGGAAGGAAACTATCGTGCAGGAGAAGCCTACATAGGATATAAGTAAAGCTAGGAACAGCATTTCTGAAAGGAGGTGGGCCATAGTGAAGAGCATTGCCTTTGTACTGCAAGCTGCCATCGGAGATGATTGGCCCGCCAAGCAGGATATGATGGAGGATATCCATCAGGGGAGGGCTGCAATGTAGCAGTCCACTGGGGGCCAACGGAGACAGGTTCATAGGAGGTTGTTGGCCCAGTGTATCTGAATGCTGAAGAAGTCTTACCACCCCATCTCCTCCGCCAAGTTCAAGAGTATGTCCAAGGACGGGAACTCTATATCCCTAAGGGATCGGAAGAACGGGCTGGATGGGGAGAGCGCAACGGTACCAGGCGGAAGCTGCAGTTGCGCAACCAGGAGATTCGCCTTCGGTATGCTAGAGGAGAGCGCATCCACAGCCTGATGGAAGCATACTGCCTCAGCTATGACAGCATTCGGAAGATAATCCGTCAGCCTGAAGGAAAGAATCGTTCCGATTAGGACTCGGTACGCCGAAGCTGAATGATCCTGGTAGACTAGCATTGGGATCAGGCGGATAATGGTCCCGGTGAGGAGGTGGTTGAGATGATCAACCAAGGGTGGAGTCTGCCCTAGACTCTGCACAAAGATGCGGATAGGCTGCCTGAGCCTATCCGCATTCTACTATGCCCAAATGTTTGTTGAACCGAGGGATTGAAAGAGACTGTCACCTAATCAGCGGTGGGACAATCGATCAGGAGTGATCTCTGGTGTCCTGCAGTTCATGAGCAGTCATCAGCTTTTCCATAATGCCTCATCTCACCCACACACCATAAACGAACATAACCACTATTAAGTAGACACAAGAAGACCCTGAAGATAGAGCGCCACGACATTCGCTGCGGCAAGGCACCGGTATGTTTGTCTAGCAATGAGGTTGGTGAGCTCACGGACTCCTTCTTGTATTCCACCAATCGCATCTTGAATCTGGGATATATAGCACATTGGGAATGGCGAGAATACAGTGGATTGTGAGTATTTTCTGCAGTGGCGCGGATATCAGGCAAGTTCTGCTGTATGCGACAAAAGACGCTAAGCAAAAAAGAGTAAGTTGTCGCAAAGTGCGGCAGAAATGCCACGCGCAGTGTCAAATATTTGAAATAAGACAAGTGGTATGACCATCAGCGGACTGACCACTGAGGATTGGATATCACCGAGACAGTCGGAGGGTAGATTGACATGGTCTTCCGTGCGGTTAAGTCTACTCGCATTTATCATGATATTGCATGTCAGATAAAGCACGCTATTGAAGTGGGAGAGTTTTGTCCTGGAGATCAACTTCCCAGTGAACGTGATTTAGCAGAGATGTTTGGTGTAGGAAGGACCACGGTGAGGGAAGCCTTGCGTACCCTTGAGACCGAAGGATTGGTGATTGTGCGGCATGGCCAGGGTACCTTTATAGCTGAGCCAGAGATGAGCAGTCTTGCCGATCATTTTGTGGAACTTATTACTCAAAACGAATGCACTCCTGCACAAGTCTTGGAGGCCAGGTGTGGTGTAGAAGTCCATCTAGCGAGACTGGCGGCCCTCAAGAGGGAGCCTCAGCATATAGAACAGCTCCAGCGCTGTCTACAGGATATGGAATACTTGGTTCAGCAAGGTACACCAGCTATGGGGCCAGATCAGAAATTCCACCTAATCGTCGCCCAAGCGGCGAAAAACCTTATTTTACTAACCCTTTTTGAGAATATCGTCGAAGTCATGCAGAGACCTAACTGGATTCACTCCAAGCGTGCCGTCCTATCAGATTTAGAGAATGCTGAGAGATTTTTACAGCAGCATCACGGTATATTCACAGCCATCAAGAACAAGCAGCCGAACCTTGCGGAAGATCGTATGCTAATGCATTTGGAGTCAGTCTATCGTTCTGTTTGTCACGGAGATCCAAGGTTAGTGGGTAGCTAGACCATTCGCTAGATCATTTCCGCAATCCCCACTTAAGAAAAGATCTAGTGGGTGAAGTGTTGGAGAGAACGCGAGCTGCCGGCATTAGGTTTCTTGCCCGCTTTGATTTTTCTAAGGCCAACGAAGTCTATTATGCAGAGCACCCGGAATGGTTCTATCGCAGTCTTTCAGGCAAGCCAGTCAACTACAACCAGCAGGTTCATACATGTGTTAACGGGTACTATCAAAAGGAATACTCTTTAGAAATTCTACGTGAGGTCTTAGAGAGATACCCCATTGACGGTGTGTTTTTCAACATGTTTGGTTATCAAACCCGAGACTATAGCGGCAACTATCATGGCATTTGCCAGTGTGACAACTGTAAGCAGGCCTTTGCAGAGTTTTCCGGTCGGGCGCTGCCTACCATCGAAGACCATGACGATCCAACCTTCCGCCTATATCAACGTTTTCAAGCTAAAACAGTTGAAGACATGCTTGATAGAATCGCCGACCTGGTCAAGAGCTACGGTGAGAACATTGCCGTTTGCACTTACGGCACCTATCGAATTGATATCGTTCGTTCCGAGTCTAACAGTGCCGTTGACCGGCCGTTGCCGGATTTCTTTTACAGCGGCAGTGAAAACACTCGCTTTGTCACCGCATCGTGGCCGAATAAGACACCGTCTAACTCGTCCGTTCATTTCGTGGATATCCCCTATCGACACGTTGCGGTATCTGAACACCTCACTCAACTACGGTTGGCGCAAACTATAGCGGCTGGCGGCGGGCCTGACTATTATGTGATCAGTACCCTGGATCGTCAGAACGATCGCACCACCGCTGTTGCCGTGAAAGAGCTATTCGATTACCATCAGCAGCATGAGAAGCTTTATGGTGGAATGCGTCCAGCTGCTAAGGTAGCGCTAATGGCCTACAATCGTTACTCTCCCGAGTATCAGGGACTATTTCGGATACTGTCCGAAGAGCACATACTGTTCCATAACCTTGACCCTGATGCCTTATCGGTGAGGCAGAACCTTTTGAACAACTATGAGATCGTTATTTTACCAGGACCTGTCTACTTAGATGAGAGTGCGGCTGCTATCTTTGATGCCTATGTAGAAGCGGGAGGCAATCTTGTCGTAACCCAAGAAGTAGTGGATGCAGAAGATGACAACTCGTGCCGCATACCTCTAGCTAGCATGCCTGCTGAACGGATAGCCTTTAGGCAGGATGATATGCGTGGAGCTTATTTGGAGTTGGGGGATTCCGAAATCTTCCGCAATCTAGGTGACTTGGACCTTTGTTGGATAGACGGGCGGTATCGCTATCTAGATGAGCGTCCTGGTGCTACTAGAGTGATGCGGCTGATTCCTCCTTGCATGTACGGTCCACCGGAGAAATGCTATTACGAGACTATCGTCGACGCCCCCGGGCTTATCTTTGGAAGTTATGGCCGCGGCAAGACTGCGTTGATTCCCTGGAATCTGGGAGCATTATACAACCGGCATAGCTGGCCTGGTCATCGTCGCCTCATGATGGCAGTGCTGGAAGAGGCCTTCTCTATGAAGCGCTATCTGCTAACTGATGCTCCAGACACTGTTGAGGTTACTCTGCTGACACCTCGGGGCTTATGGAAGGAGAGCGACAGCTGGCTGCTCCAGTTGGTTAATGCTTCAGGACATTGCGGCACAGCCTATTTTGCACCGCTGCCGGTTAGGGGTATTGGGGTGGCAATAGTCACCGAGAATAGACCTCAAACAGTGAAGGTGATGAGTACTGGAGAAGCGCTTGAGTCTACCTGGACCGGCGGCAAACTGAATTTTTCGATTCCGAACCTGAGACTGTTGGAAGGAGTAGTAATTGACTGGTAACCAAGGGAGGCGGCGAAATGGCTTGGTGGGATGTACCTTTCCGAATGGTCCAGACTAACTTGCGGGAAATCGATGTGACGCTAGATCCCAAGCAGCTTATCGACGACGTTAAGGAGTTTGGTGCTAATGTTGTCCTGGTCAATGTTGGGGGAATCGTGGCTTTCTATCCCACGGAGTTGAGATTCCATCACCGCAGTGACTTTATGGAGTCGGACATGATCGATGCAGTGATTAAAGAGGCACATTCTCAGGGCGTAAAAGTGGTTGGGCGTTTCGATTTTAGCAAATGTCATAGCGAAGTATACCAGGAACACCCGGATTGGTTCTGGGTCGGGGTAGATGGTTCTCCCGTTACATATAACGGTCTTTACCATACTTGCGTTAACGGGGGTTATTATCGAGAGTATTGTCTTAAGATCTTGGAAGAGGCCCTCTCGGCTTATCCGCTGGACGGCGTGTTTTTCAACATGTTCGGATATCAAGTATACGACTACAGCGGCAACTATCACGGTATCTGCCAATGTCCGAACTGTAAGGACCTTTTTCGAGAGAAGTATGGAGAAGAGCTGCCACGGGAGGAAAACTGGCAGGACCCGGTCTATCAAAAGTATATAGAGTTTAAACGGATTACTGTGCTGGAAGTGGCTCAGGCAATTTCTGAGACCATCAGACGCACCCGTCCTGAGACAGGGATTATGTTAAGAACGGATGACTCCGATATCATTCGGTTAGAAGTAAATAGGGCCCTTGACCGCGAGCTGCCTGAGTGGGGATATTGGGCCGGTGAGCAAGCTAAATGGTCAGCTTCCTTTGGTAAAGGAAGGCCTTACTGTAGTGCTACGGTTCATTTCATTGATATCCCATATCGTTTTGTTTCCGAGTCAGCTGGATGTATGGGGTTACGCATGGCGCAGCAACTAGCCGGAGGCTCTTCTCTGGACTTTTACGTCGTGGGCACTCTGACACAGGATGACCAGAAAGACTATGATATTGTCAAGTCATTGTTTAAGTACGCGGAGAAGAACCAACCGGTCTATGATGGGTTGCGTTCTGTGGCTCGGGTAGCACTGCTGGATTCGCGGCTGACCCGAGATCACTATGAGAGGCGCAAGCCTATGAGATATGCTCACCATATGAGGGGAGCATATCGGATACTGGTGGAAAACCATGTTCCCTTTGACATAATCGCTGATGAACGCCTGAAAGATGACGATGCGCTAGCGATGCTTTCCCGTTACGACGCAGTAATCCTTGCTAATGTTGCCTGCCTAACAGATAGACAGCGACAGGTACTCGATGACTATGTAGAAGCTGGTGGAGGTCTGATAGCTACCTACGAAACATCCTTGTGGGATGACAAGGGCAACGAAGGAAATCAATTCAGGCTGAGGTGCTTGCCAGCTAAGTCGTTGGAGTTTAAGCGGGAGGACATGCGGGGTGCATACCTTTGGTTAGATGAGGATATCCCCGGGTGTGAGAAGACAAAGCGGGCCCTAATTGATGAAGCCTACCTATTTGTTCGCTATGAAGGTGAACCCTGTCTCAGGTTTGACCCGCCTCAGCCCTTTGGTCCACCGGAAAAGTGCTACCAGCTCCCTGGAGTTGGCTCGGAGCGACCGGGGATTATTTTCGGTCGCTATGGTCAGGGGAAAGTGGCCTATTTCCCCTGGAAAGTTGACCGGCTTTACTATCGGCACAGTCTGGAGGAATGCGCCAAACTTCTGCACTTTGCACTGTCCAAAGTGAGAAGAATGCCGCCAATCGTTTCCACAAACGCACCTCCACAAGTGGAGATGTCCATAGGAGCCAATCGTGCCGGAGATCTAATTATCCACTTGGTCAACTTCAGTGGGAAGCAGGATACGGCTTATTTCATGCCTCTACCTATCCACAATATTGAAATCGAGGTGAAGGCGGAAATTGCCGCCCAGCAGGCGCAGTTGTTGTGGGCCAACAGTGAAATGCCTTGTGAGCGGACATCGCAGGGAATCAAGCTAAGAGTACCCAAAGTTGAACTCATAGAAGCGATCAGAATCCCTGGAGGAGCAGCAAGTCTATAGGCTGGCAAGACAGGGTCACGTTGGTGCGTGAGGGGCGACAACTATGTCGCCTCTTGGCATTGTGTGCCCAGCGTGTTGGTGGATTAGGCTCGCTTCTCGGAGATGAGGTATTTTAGAGATGGAGTAGAGAGCGCTAAACGTAAAGAGCTAGCGCTGCTCTGCGCTGTCTAAGCACGTGTTCAATCAATGGGCGGAAAGAACCTGTTCTTCTTGCTTCCGTACAACTTAGAGACCTGGTGAAATGACCAAGAACACGTGAGGAAGATTTAGACTGTCGTGGAGAAGCAAGAGTGTAAGTATGCCTCAGGGTCACAGAGATTATTGTGCGCGATCCCAGAAAAATGCGTGGCGGAGGAATAATTCACGAAAAAGAGAATAAGACATGGTGGGCTTGTATAACAAAGGAATGGTTACTGAGAATAGGCTGTCCTGTGATGATGTTTCCTGACCAGTCATGGGTAGCCGGTAACTTGCTGTATGTCTATTCTAGTATTATTACAGTATAAAAGGAGACAAGAGATATGGGTTTTCCCCGGACAACAGTTGGAGGCCTTTCGGTTTCCAGGATGATCATCGGTACCAACTGGTTTCTAGGCTGGAGCCATCAAAGCCCCGCCAAGGACAATCTGATTAAATCCGCCATGGACCGAAAGGCTATCGCAGATGTTTTGGAGGTCTTTTTTCGCTCAGGGGTAGACACCATCATGGGTCCACTGGCACAAAACCCATCGATCTTTGACGCAATCAAAGACGCTGAGGATAGGACTGGCGTAAAGTGCATCAAAGTAGATACTCCGATAATCAACGTGCAAGATAGTGATGCCGGCAGGGACGAGACAAGGGCTCTTTTCGATCGGGTGGCAGCTAGCGGTGCCGAGATATGTATGCCCCACCATACCTCCGTTGAGCAGCTCCTAGATCGAAGCATTCAGCAAATACGGCGATTGGGAGATTACACCAAGATGATCCGGGAACGGGGCATGATTCCGGGGTTGTCCGCCCACATGCCTGAGGTGCTGGCCTATGCAGACCAAAATGATTACGATGTGGAGACCTATATCCAGATTTACAACTGCATGGGGTTTCTCATGCAGCTTGAAGTGGAATGGATACATAAACTGATTAATGACGCCAAAAAGCCGGTGATGACAATCAAACCCATGGCTGCAGGCAGGGTGACCCCCTTTGTGGGCTTGACCTTTGTGTGGAACACAATCAGAGATCAAGACATGGTTACAATAGGTACTATGACACCGGCTGAAGCGGCAGAAGTAATTGAACTGTCCATGGCTATCCTGGAAAGACGCAAACCCGATATTGGGGTTAGGAGCTCGCCGAGCAAATACACTGTACCTCACTGATGGGGAGGCAAGGGCATTGACGGAAAGGCCAAGTGTCTTCGGTCTAGCGGATACAGATAAGCTGCAGCAGCTGGAGCCGTCGGCAGGCTGCTTTGTATGCGACCCGGACAATCCCGGCGGTCTTGGCATCCGGTTCTATACCGACGGCCAGGCGGCCTATGCTGAACATGCGTTGTCAGAGGCCTATCAGGGGTATGACGGCATGGTCCACGGTGGTGTCTTGGTCACCCTACTGGATGAAGTGATGGCCAAGGCACTTGCGGTTCACGGCATCAGCGGGGTAACCGGCAAGCTGGAGGTTCGTTTTCGGAAGCCTGCTTCCACTGGGGCTAAGCTGTCTTTGAAAGGGTGGGTTAAATCGCGGCGCAGGAAGAGTTGTGTTGTCGCCAGCGAGATTAGGGCGGCGGATGGAGATTTGCTCGTGGAGGCCGAAGGCCTGTTCCTGGAGAAGGCGGATGGAAGTCAACCACTCAAGTCTGTCTAGCAGATTCTGACCGATCTTTTGTTCTAGTATTCGGTGGTTCATATTGAGTGAGCTCCACAGGACGGATGCACTTTGCCTATCATGTGCAGGAGTCCCAGACAATTCAAGAGAATAATGACGAATTGTTAAACCAGTTGAAGAGAGGGAAGAAGATGGGTGTCGATCTGTCTAGATCTTCAGATTGCAGAGTGGTAAAATCGGTCGCTCGAGCCGCTCGTCTGTTGATCGCTTTGGCTAATGCTGGAAGAGAGGTTTCCCTTACCGAGTTGAGTGAAGATCTAGGCCTTCCTCCCAGCACAGTACACCGATTGACTTCAACCTTAATCGCCTATCATCTTGTGGAGCAGAATGCTGTTACTGGTAAGTATAAGTTGGGGTTGACAGCGCTGCATCTAGCTTATTCAGTATTGCAGCAGCTTGATTTTCGACAGGAGGCAAAACCTGTGATGGAGTGGTTAGCTGACTTTACTGGTGAGACTGTCAACCTCTCTGTTCTGGACGGAGATGAGGTAGTGTATATTGAGAAAGCAGAGGGCTCGTCCTCGCTGCGAATGCTATCACGCATTGGTCATCGGGCTCCGGTTCATTGCACTGGTGTAGGGAAAATACTGTTGTCAGAGATGGCTTTGGATGAGGTGCGGGCTATTCTACGCAGAACAGGTTTTCCTCGACTCACCCCCAATACGATAGTTACTTTCGATGAATATCTCCGGGAGTTAGAGTTTGTCCGTGCCAACGGATACGCGTTAGATAACGAAGAGTGCGAAGAAGGCGCTAGCTGCGTTGCCGCTCCTATCCGCGATCACACTGGTAAGATCGTTGCGGCCCTCAGCATATCTGGGCCTACAGTCCGATTTGGAGACGAACGCCTGCCTATGCTCGTCAGTCACGTACTCCAGGCAGCGTATGACATTTCTGCAAAACTTGGGCTTGATCATCGACATCTGGTAGTAGGCGAAGAAGCGTAAGCCAAAAGCCATCGCAAGAGAAAACATGACCTCGGCTTCTGTTGCCCACAGGCTCAGTCAGTGAACGCTGGCCAAGCCTGTGGGCTTTTGTTTTGTCGGCGTATTCCGTCCCGCGGTTCGTGGTTTCACTATGCGAAAATGACTACGCCTAGAGATCTGGTTCCGAGCAGCAAGACTGAGAAGTAATTCCACATAGCGGAAAGTTTCATAACGAAGAAACAAAAGTAAGAAGTTTGGCAGGGAATCAATGATGGCTGAGGGAAACATTGAAATGAAAACAGAAGTTAAAATGCTACTGTTAAACAAAAACTACGTCGTTTGAAACCATAAGGCAATACTATACCAGGAGACATGATGGTGAACAACGATAATAACCATGTAAAGTCTGTTGGCCGAGCAGTATCACTGCTCATAACGCTGGCTCAGGTTGGCCGAGAGTTATCGCTGACGGAGTTGAGCACTAGAGTTAAGACGCCTGTGAGTACGGTTCACAGGCTGCTAAATACGTTGATGACCTACCACCTCGTTGAGCAGAACCAGGAGAATGGTAAGTATCGGCTGGGACTGGAAGCGCTCCATTTGGGCACTGCCGTGCTTCATCAGCTTGACTTGCGGCAAGAGGCTTTGCCTTTTATGCGAGAGTTGGCTGAGATTGCGGGTGAGACTGTCAATCTCTGTGTTCTAGACGGTCATGAAGTGGTCTACATCGAAAAAGTAGAGGGTTCCTCTTCTTTGCGGATGTTCGCCCGCATTGGACTCAGAGCACCGGTGTACTGTACTGGGGCAGGAAAGGTGCTGCTCTCTGAGATGAGTCTTGATGAGGTAAGAAGTATTCTCAGAAAGCAAGGAATGGAACCCTTGACTCCTAACACAATAACGACTTTCAAGGAGTTTCTCCGAGCACTGGAGTTTGTTCGACTGCACGGGTATGGTGTCGATGAAGAAGAGTGCGAAATCGGTGCTAGCTGTCTAGCAGCCCCCATCAGGGATCACAGAGGAAAAATAGTGGCGTCTCTCAGTGTCTCCGGCGCCTCAGTTAGATTTGGATCGGAGCAGCGACCGGAGCTGATAAGCCAGCTTTTGAGGATTAGTCGAGAGTTGTCGGAACGGTTGGGTTGTCGAGCCGATGAGTTCTTGAAAACGTCAAGCAGTTGAATCGATTGTTTCAAACAATTATTCTGCGGTCGTCGGAAGGGCCGGTCGAAAGGATGTCGTGAGATGCAGGTAGCAGAAGTCGTTGTAAAGATTTTGGAGTCAGAAGGTATTGAAGCAGCGTTTGGTATCCCGGGGGCGGCAATTAACCCTGTATATAAGTACCTGGGAGAATCAAAGCAGATTAGTCACTACACAGCCCGCCATGAAGAGGGGGCAGTCCACGCAGCAGATGGTTATTACCGGGCTAGTGGGAAGATGGCGATGGCCATCTGCACTTCCGGTCCGGCAGCTACTAATTTCGTTACTGGCCTCTATACTGCACAAATTGACTCTATGCCATTGATCGCCATTACCGGTAATGCCAATGTTGCTCAGTTTGGAAAAGAGGCCTTTCAGTGTGTGCCGATTGCTGAAATCGCTAAACCAGTGGTAAAAGCTTCCTACTGCGTTACTGACCCTAGTACCATAGTAGAGGTAATGCAGGAAGCGTTTCGCGTAGCGAGGGAAGGCCGCCCTGGCCCTGTTCTAATTGACCTGCCGTTGGATGTGCAGATGGCAGAGACAGAATTCGATCCCGCAGCATATCAATCTCTGACTTGGAAGAAACCTGAGCCTGACGTGGAGAAAATCGATGCTGCTTTAGACCTGATCATGTCGGCAAGAGAGCCCATAGTCATAATGGGCGGTGGGGTTGTTCTGGCAGATGCGTGTAGTGAGTTGCGGGAGTTTACTGAGCTTTTATCGCTGCCGGTGGTCACTACGTACATGGCTAAAGGTGGTCTGCCGGAGAATCATCCTCTTCATGTTGGACATATAGGCATCCAGGTTGGTCAGCCCTTTGGCAACAAGTTCTTCTTGGGTACTGATGTGGTCTTGGGAATAGGCTGTCGCTTCACCGACCGGCACACTGGAGCTCTGGAAGTGTATAGAGGTGAGCGGAAGTTCATCCATATCGACATTGAACCAACCCAGATCGGGAGGGTCTTTGAGCCTGACTTGGGCATCGTTGCTGATGCTAAGCTTGCCATTAACGCCCTAATAGAACGGGCTAGAGCCCGAGGGCTGAAGCGGCAGCCAACGGAGGCTACTAAAAGAATTCCGGTTGAGAGGCCCACAATGGCGCGGAAGACCGATTATGATGATCATCCTATCAAAGCCCCTAGAGTGTATGCAGAACTGAATGAATTCTTTGATGGGAATACCTTGTTCTACACAGGTTGTGGCTTAACACAGATCTGGTCAGGACAGCTGCAGGAGATAGATGTTCCCCGGCGTTACTTAGCGTCTGGTGGTGCAGGTACTTTGGGATACGAGGTTCCGGCAGCTATCGGCGGGAAGGTAGCGCGTCCAGATCTAAAGTCAGTAGCCGTTGTTGGTGATGGCGGCTTTATGTTCATGGGTGAGGAGTTGGCCATGGCGGCCCACTACAATGTGCCTGTGATAGTAGTCGTCGTGAACAATGGTTACTTGAGCCTAATCCGGCAGAATCAAAAGTACGCCTATGGATTTGAGCATGGGACAAAGCTTTGGTATGACGATGCTGGCGAGAACATGACGGATTTTGTGAAATTCGCAGAAGCATTGGGCTGCCAAGGCGAGCGTGTCCATAGGGCCGAGGATATTGCTGGAGCTCTCGAGAGAGCAGTCGCAGCCAACTGTCCCTACGTAATAGATATCATTGTGGAGAGAGAGACTGATTGTTCGATGGGTGGGTCGATAGCGGCTGTGAGGGAGTTTGAGTAGAGAAGCTAAAGAGGAGGCCTGAACATTGCTAACGGACCTAAGGCGTCTTATCCCAAATAATGGTCAGGACTATGATGTCATAGTAGCTGGTGGGGGACCCGCAGGAATTGGTGCCGCCCTTGCCGCCGCTAGATGGGGAGCTAGGACTCTTCTGCTCGAGGGCAAGAGCTATTTGGGTGGTATAGCGTCTATTGCACTGTGGATGCCAGTAAATCGCCTGCGGCTCAATGGTGAGAAGCGTGGTGGAATCCATGATTTGCTGGTAGCCAAGCTCGAATCCTACGGAAGGGTGGCATACACAGAGGGAAAGCGGGATTTCATCAACGATGATGGGTTGGATATCCATCCTGAGTACCTAAGGTTGGCGCTTTTCGAGTTGTTAGAGGAGTACGGATGTTCATACCTCCTTTATAGCCCGGTAAACGATGTGACCGTGGATAACGGCCTAATTCGGAATGTCGTAGTCTGCGCTAAGGAGGGGCAGAGGCAATTCCGCGGCAAAATCTTCGTGGATGCGACAGGCGATGGGGATGTGGCCTATCGAGCTGGGGTTCCCATGGTGAAAGGGCGGGAAGAAGATGGTCTCTTTATGCCTATTTCCCTGGTTTTTGCCCTATGTAATGTGGATATAGAACGGTTGTTGGCTTTTGTCAGTGAATCGAGGGATGAGTTTCAAGAGATACTTCATCGAGCTGCCGAGAAAGGCTACGCTATCTCGGAATGGTACGGTTTTGATCGGACTACTCTTCCGGGAGTAATCTCTGTAAACAATGGCGGTCTAAAAGGAATAGAGAATCTGGATGGCACTCTTTCAAGTGATCTTACCAAAGCTGAAAGGGCTGGATTGCAGGTAGCCATAGACTTTGCCCGTTTGGCTAGGGAAGAACAGATTCCCGGCTTGGAAGAGTGTCTCCTAATGAGGACGGGTGCGGGAGTTGGCGTTCGAGAGACACGTCGGATTATCGGCGACTACGTTGTAACGGTAGAGGATGCCAGAACGGGTCCAGAGTTTCCAGATGTGATTGCCCGGAAATATGGTGCCATAGATGCAGTTTACTATCATGGCGAGATGAAATCGGGGCACGCATACCCATATAGAGCGCTATTACCGAAAGGTATTGAGAATCTATTGGTAGCCGGGCGCTGTGGATCGGCTACCCATTTAGGTCACGCGGCTGGCAAGAGCATGGGCAACATGATGGGTCTGGGACAGGCGGCTGGATTGGCAGCTGCCATGTGTGCAGCAGAAAATATCACCCCGCGGGAACTAGACGTAGAACGGCTGCAGAGCATTCTGTCTAGCTGGGGAGTGGCACTGTGAATAGGTGGAAGGAGGCCAATATAGTGAACACTCAGACGTACTTGGAGGCTGCAAAGGAGATCCCTGTATACGGCAGCTTTGATGTAGTCGTGGTGGGAGGTGGCTGCGCCGGGATTGCAGCCGCCATAGCCGCT
>LSQX01057268.1_pt1 | contig 14541 bp, 13 predicted proteins | sample 654561 | NCBI WGS metagenome assembly LSQX01 (sample SAMN04489861, study PRJNA283612) | anaerobic digester metagenome | isolation source: 4 biogas reactors fed with cattle manure at either 37C or 55C with and... | place: Denmark: Kongens Lyngby | collected 2014
GAGATGTCGTTGTCATCGTAGAAGACGATCAGGCGGCCCAGCTTCAAGGTGCCGGCCAGGGAGGCGGCCTCACTGGTGATGCCCTCCATCATGCAGCCGTCGCCGGACAGGACATAGACGAAATGGTCGAACAGGTCGTAACCGGGCTTGTTGAAGCGTGCGCCCAGGTGCGCCTGGGCCATGGCCATGCCGACAGCCATGGAGAAGCCCTGGCCGAGCGGTCCGGTGGTCGCTTCGACACCGGCGGTGTGGCCGTATTCCGGGTGTCCCGGCGTCTTGCTGTCCCACTGGCGGAACTGCTTGAGGTCGTCCAGAGTCAGGCCGTAATCGAAAAGATAGAGCAGCGAATAGAGCAGCATCGAGGCGTGGCCCGCGCTGAGCACAAACCGGTCGCGGTTGATCCAGGCCGGGTTTTTCGGGTTGTAATGCATCTGGTTCGCGAACAGCTCATAGGCCAGGGCGGCAGAGCCCATCGCCAGGCCGGGGTGGCCGGACTTGGCTTTCTGGACGCTCTCTGCGGTCAGGACCCGGATGGCGTCAATCGCCAGCTGGTCCAGCTTGTGGTTATCGGACATAAGATCACCTCTTGCGCTTATTCAACCATCCGGCAGCCGGCCTCGGGCCAGACCAACCGGCAGCGGTCGTTCAGAAAACATTATACACATTTTGCCCGGAATTGACGATCTTGGCTCTGTTTTCCGCCTGGGCTGCGCCGGGTGTTCGGCTGGCTCTTTGGCCGGTTTCGGGTTATGATGAAATGACGGAAGGCAGGCAGCTGTCTGCCGTCACACGATCGAGGTGATTGACATGCTTATCGAGATGGTTTTCCTGAATAGCCTAACCAAGCTGCTGCCCGGGCGGGACCCGCAGCCGGACGACCGGCTCCGGCCCGGCGACTGGACGGCCCTGCGCGGCGAGCGGACGGCGGTCCAGGTCGCCCTGCGCTGGCGCTATGAGCCGGGCGTGTCCGGCAACAGCGCCACCGTCTACCTCCAGCTGAGCGGCCCGGCCGCGCTATCTGTCAGCCGGGTCCTGCCGGTGCCGGTTCGCCTGCCGGTCTACCCGGGCCACGACGATAACATCCTGACTGACCGGCCCGGCCTGGTCCCCGACCTGCTCCAGGCGCAAGAAGCCGGCGCGCATCTGGCGGGTGACGCCTGGCTGCTGCGCCTGACCGACAACCAGTGGCAGGTCTGCTGGCTGGAGCTGGTCGTGCCGGAAGTCCTGGCGGCCGGCCGGCAAGATTTTCGCGCCGTTGTGCTGGACGCTGCCGGCGAACGGTTGGCCGATGGCCGCTTCGACCTGACGGTCAGCCCGGCCGCGCTGCCGCCTCAGACCTTGCTGCATACCGAGTGGTTCCACGCGGACTGCCTGGCCGATTATTACCGGGTGCCGGTCCGGTCCGAAGCGTGGTGGCAGATCGTCGGCCGCTTTCTGGCGACGGCCGCCGCGCACGGCGTCAACCTGGTCCTGACGCCCGTCTTCACCCCGCCGCTGGATACGGCGGTCGGCGGCGAACGGACGACCGTTCAGCTGGTCGATGTCCGGCGCGACCAAGACGGCTGGTCGTTTGACCTGACCGCCCTCAAGCGCTGGGTCGACCTGGCCCGGGACAGCGGCATCGCCAATCTAGAGATCGCCCACCTGTTCACCCAGTGGGGGGCCCGTGCCACGCCGAAGATCATGGCCTGGACCGAAAACGGCCTGGAGCGGGTTTTCGGCTGGGACACGCCGGCAGACAGCCCCGCCTACCGCGCATTCCTCGAAGTCTTCCTGCCCCGGCTGGTCGCCAGCCTGGACGAATGGGGCCTGGCCGGCCACGTCTATTTTCACATCTCCGACGAACCGTCGCTCAAGGATCTGGCTTCCTACCAGGCGGCACGCGACCTGGTTGTACCCCTGATCGGCGACTACCCGGTGATCGACGCCCTGAGCGATTTCACTTTCTACCAGACCGGTGCCGTCACGCACCCGATCCCGGCCAACAACCACATCGAGCCGTTCCTGGAAGCGAATGTGCCCGGCCTTTGGACCTACTACTGCTGCGGCCAGCACCAGGTTGTCAGCAACCGCTTCATGGCCATGCCGTCGGCCCGCTGCCGCATCCTGGGCGTGCAGCTCTACCGCTACCGGATCGAGGGCTTTCTCCACTGGGGCTACAACTTCTACAACAGCCAGTATTCCGTCAGGCCGCTCAACCCCTATGTGGAAAACGACGCCGACGGGGCGTTCCCGGCCGGCGACGCCTTCCTGGTCTATCCCGGCCCTGGCGGCGCCCCGCAGGCTTCGCTGCGCCTCAAGGTGTTCCACCAGGCCTTGAACGATCTAGGCGCCCTGCAGTTGCTCGAATCGTTGATCGGCCGTAAGGCTGTGAACGCGCTGATCGACCAGGACCTGACCGAACCGCTGACCTTCAGATGCTACCCGCAAAGCAGCGCCTGGATCATCGGGCTGCGCCGCCGCGTGCATGCGGCCATAGACAAAGCCATCGAGCAGAGAGGAAGCGAAACCAGATGACAGACAAGAATGCCTTAACGGCCCAAACCCCGTTGGCCGAAGCCGTGCGTCAGGCCCTGCAGGCCCAACTGGAAATCGTGATCGTCCAACTGAAGAAAGCCGCGTCAGAAGACCGGACTGAAGCGGCGGACGGCGTCCACGATGCCCGGGTCGCCTTGCGCCGCGCGCTGGCCCTGCTGACCTATACCGGCCCCTGGATCGACGCCAGGTGGGTGAAGAAACGCTGTAAAAGCTACCGCGGGCTGTTCGGTCTGCTGGGCAAGGTGCGCGACGCGGATATCGCCTCCGAGCGGGCTGCCGCCTTTTGCGCGACAGACGACGATGGTGCGGCGCTGCTCCTGGCGGCGCTGGACAAACGGTGTGACAAGCTGCATAAGGACCTGCAGAAACAGCTGGCTGACAAAAAGACGCTGCAGATCCTGGGCCGCGAACTGGCGGCCGTGGCCTCGGCCGACGCGCTGCTGGCCATGCTGCCCGTCCCGGTAACCAATCGCGGCCAGGTACGCCTGTTTGAGCTGGCGGACGTGCTGCCGGGGATGCTCGGGCAGGCTTTGGGCTGCCTGACGGTCTACCGCCGCGTGATCGGCGCGCCCGATGCCGTTTCCAGCCAGGACGTGCTGCACCAGCTGCGCCTGGCCGGCAAGGACCTGCGCGACCTGATCCTGTTTGCCCGGCCTTGTCTGGATGAAAAAGCCGACGAGCTGGTCCAGGATCTGCGCCAGATCCAGCAGACGCTGGGCGGCTGGCACGACACCGTCGTGGCGCAAAACCAGCTGGGAAAACTGGCCGCGGACCTGCAAAAAGAAGAGGCCGCCCGGCGCTGGCTTGATTTTGAAAGCGCGCGCGGGCAAGACCTCATCAAGGCGTTTTATGCCGTGTGGGTAAAAATGACACCGGGGTGTCTGCGCCAGCAATTGTCCGCGGCACTGGCCGCGCTCGAGCTACCGTCAGGCGGCTGCGCCTGCTGCTCCGGCTGCGGCGGACAACCGGAGCCCGCGGGTTGATGCCAGGCGCTCAGGCGCCGGCGGGAAGACCGGGCACAACCGGTGCGGCAAAGGTACGCGCCCCCAGCTGGTCGTCGATCATGAGCAGGGCGTTGCTGTTGTCGCCGGACAGGACCAGACGGTCGATGATGTCGTTGGCGTTGGCTTCTTCTTCAACCTGCTCCGACACGTACCACTGCATGAAGTTGTAGGCGGCGTGGTCGTTGGCCTTGAGGGCGACGGTCGCCAGGTTGTTGATCGATTCGGTCACATACTGCTCATGCTTGAGCACATGGCGGAAGACCTCCAGGGGCGACTGCCAGCTGCCGCTGGGATCGTCGATCTGGCTCAGGGTGACGCTTTCGTTGCGGTATTGCATGTAATGGTGGAGGTTCTGGGCGTGAGCCAGCTCTTCCTGGTACTGGACATAGGTCCAGTTGGCCATGCCGCGCAGTCCCTTCTGGTTGAACCAGTTAGACATGCCAAGATAGAGAAATGCGGAAAAATACTCTTTGTTGATCTGGGCGCTGAAGGTTTCGGACAATTTCTTGTTCATGGTATCGCCTGCTTTCTGTTGTAATTTTGTGCTGCCTCTATTATCCCGGATGTGCCCCGTCGGGACAGTATCCCGCGTTACCGCGCCGAAAAGAGCGGGAAACCGCCAGGAAAAACAGCCGCTTTTGCATTGAACTCAGGATGGATTTCATTATAATGAAAGGGATTGGTTTTTCGACCCAAACCTGGAGGTAGCGCCTATGTATCCGATTATCCGCAAACAAACGCTCAATTCTGCCGTGACCCGGATGGACGTCCAGGCTCCGGCGATCGCCCGCAAGGCCGAGCCGGGCCAGTTCATCATCCTGCGGGTGCATGAGGACGGCGAGCGCATTCCCCTGACAATTGCCGACTTCGATCGCGAACAGGGGACGGTGACGATCATCTTCCAGGTGGTCGGCAAGACGACCCGGCTGCTCAACGAGCTTGAGGCCGGCGACAGCATCCTGGATTTTGTCGGGCCGCTGGGTGTGGCGACGCATTTGACGGGTTACCGGCGCGTGGCCGTGATCGGCGGCGGGCTCGGTTCGGCGATCGCCTATCCCCAGGCCAAGAAGCTGCACCAGCTGGGCGCCGAGGTTGACATGATCGCGGGCTTTCGCAACAAGGATCTGATCATCCTGGAAGACGAGATGCGCGGCGCGGCCGATCGGCTGATCATCACGACCGACGACGGCTCCAACGGGCGTAAGGGTTTTGTCACGGACGTGCTCAAAGAACTGCTCGACGCGGGCAACAGCTACGACCTGGTCATCGCCATCGGGCCGCTGATCATGATGAAGTTTGTCGCCAACCTGACCCGGCCGTACGGGATCAAGACGATCGTCAGCATGAATCCGGTCATGGTCGACGGGACAGGCATGTGCGGCGGCTGCCGGGTCACGGTAGGCGGGAAGACCAAGTTCGCCTGCGTCGACGGCCCGGATTTCGACGGCCATGAGGTCGATTTCGACGAGGCGATCCGCCGTCAGCAGATGTACAAGGGAAACGAGAAACAAAGCGACGAGATCCACCGCTGCCGCTTGACCGGAGAGGAGCACCGCCATGGCTGACATGTCCCCCAAAAAAGTGCCGATGCCGGAGCAGAATCCGGCCGACCGCGTGCGCAACTTTCGCGAAGTCGCCCAGGGCTACACGCCCGAACAGGCCATGCAGGAAGCCGGGCGCTGCCTGCAGTGCCGCCACAAGCCCTGCATGCAGGGCTGCCCGGTCAATGTCGAGATCCCCGGCTTTATCGCCCTGGTGGCGGCCGGCGAGTTTGCCGCGGCTTATGACCTGATCACGGCGACCAACAGCCTGCCGGCGATCTGCGGCCGCGTCTGTCCGCAGGAGTCGCAGTGCGAACAGCTCTGCGTGCGCGCCAAGAAAGGCGAGCCGGTGGCGATCGGGCGCCTGGAACGTTTCGTGGCCGACTGGGCCATGGCCCAGGGGCTCGCCGTCCCGGATCAGGCCGAGCCCAAGAACCGCAAGGTCGCGGTGATCGGCTCCGGGCCGGCCGGACTGGCCTGTGCCGGCGACCTGGCCAAGCGCGGCTACGCCGTCACCATCTTCGAAGCCTTCCACGTACCCGGCGGTGTCCTGATGTACGGCATTCCCGAATTCAGGCTGCCCAAAGCGCTGGTCCAGGCGGAAATCGACCGGCTGCGCCAGCAGGGCGTCGAGATCCTGACCAACCAGGTGATCGGCAAGCTGTACACGCTGGACGAGTTGGGCCAGCAGGGCTATGAGGCGGTTTTTGTCGGCACAGGCGCCGGGCTGCCCAGCTTCATGCACATGCCCGGCGAGAACCTCAACGGCGTCTATTCGGCCAACGAGTTCCTGACCCGGGTCAACCTGATGCAGGCCTACCGTTTCCCGGAAGCGGATACACCGGTCAAGGTCGGCCGCCGGGTGGCTGTGATCGGCGGCGGTAATGTGGCCATGGATGCGGCCAGGAGCGCCCTGCGCCTGGGTGCGGAAAAGGTCATGATCGTTTACCGCCGCTCGGAGGCTGAGATGCCGGCCCGGGCGGAGGAGATCCATCATGCCAGGGAAGAGGGGATTGAGTTTTCCCTCCTGACTAACCCGACCCGGATCCTGGGCACAGAGGACGGCTGGGTCAAGGCCATGGAATGTGTGGCCATGGAGCTGGGCCAGCCGGATGCCTCAGGCCGGCGCCGGCCGGTGGTCAAAGAGGGATCTGAATTCATCCTGCCCGTGGAGACAGTGATTATTGCCATCGGGCAAAGCCCCAACCCCCTGATCAAGAACAGCACGCCTGACCTGGCCACCCAGCCCTGGGGCGGCATTGTCGCCCAGGAGGAGACCATGGCCACCAACCTGCCGGGAGTTTTTGCCGGTGGGGACGCCGTGACCGGGGCGGCCACAGTCATCCTGGCCATGGGGGCCGGCAAGAAGGCCGCCGCAGCCATGGACGCTTATTTGCAGGGCAAGCCCTTTGATCCAGAAAACCCGGCCTGTGTGTTCTCGCTCAATCCGGGCGAGAACTAAAAGCTAAAGGAGTGGGAGTAATGAAAAAAGTTAAAGATAAATATCTGCTGGTTGGTGCCGATTTTGCCGGCTTTCCCTTAAAAGAGGCTGTTGTGGCCCATCTTGAAGAAAAGGGCTGGCAGATCACCGATGTCGGGGTCAGGTCTTTAGATGATGATGACCCGGATAACATGTACCACCGGGTCGGCCTGCGCCTGGGCGGCTATATCGCCGAAGGCGAGTTTGAAAGGGCCCTGGCCTTTTGCGGCACCGGCATGGGCATCCACATAGCTGCCAGCAAGTGCCCCCATGTCCATGCCGGGGTGGTGGAATCTGTTCCGGCCGGACTCAGGGCCATCACCGGCAACGGGGTCAATGTCCTGGCCATGGGCGCTTTTTATGTGGCGCCGCAGATGGGGATTGAGATTGCTGAGGCCTATCTTAATGCTGAGCTGGGCAGCGGTTATGAATGGTGGCCTAATTTTTATGAGTTCCACAAGCTGGCCATTGATGAGCTGGAAGCCTTTGACTATGCCAGTTATAAGGCAGCGGGCTTTAAACTGAAGCATCTGGCTAACTATCCGCTGAAGCTGGAGAAAAAGCCTGACTGAGCAGGCAAAAACCGGACGGTTGACGTCCGGTTTTTTTCCAACTAAAATTAATGTGTAACTAGGTTTCATATAGTGTAACTAAAGGAGATGGAGCAATGAACAAGCAGCAAATCCTGGCCAAGATTGAAGATGCCGGCCTGGTGGCCGTGGTCAGGGCAGAATCATCTGAACAGGCGGTCCGGATCGCCGACAGCTGCATTGCCGGCGGTGTGGCGGCGATTGAGATCACCTACACTGTGCCCGGGGCCAGCCGGATCATTGAAGAGCTGGCCGGCCGCTACAGCCCTGGGGAAATTGTCATCGGGGCCGGTACAGTCCTGGATGATGTCACAGCCCGCCAGGCTATTTTGAGCGGGGCCCGCTATGTGGTCAGTCCCTTTTTTGATGCGGACGTCGTGACCATGTGCCAGTCCTACCAGATAGCGGTCATGCCCGGGGCCATGACCATCAAGGAGATGGTCGAGGTCATGCGCAGCGGGGCGGACCTGATCAAGCTTTTCCCGGGTGATATTTTCGGGCCGGCCATGATCAAGGCTGTGCGCGGCCCCCTGCCCCAGGCCAGGATCATGCCCACAGGCGGGGTCAGTGTGGCCAATGCGGCAGAATGGATCCGGGCCGGGGCTGTGGCCCTGGGAGCGGGTGGCTCCCTGACCGGCGGGGCAAAAACCGGCGACTATGCCGCGATCACCCGGGTGGCCAAGGATTTCATCCGGGAGATTAAAAAGGCCCGGGCTGGGGCTTGACCTGGCATGACCCAGGGGGTTTTACAAACTGTCGACCGGGCGCTGGCCCTGCTCGAGCTTTTGGCCAGCAGCCCCAAAGGCCTGCGGCCGGCTGAGATTGCCAGCCGCATGGAGCTGAACAAGGTGGCTGTGCACCGCCAGCTGGTCACCTTGAAAAGGCGCGGCTTTGTTGAGCAGCAAAAAGACGGGCGCTATCTGGTCGGCCTCAAGCTGATCTCGATCAGCAGTGCCCGCTTAAACCTCCTGGAACTGAAAACAGAGGCCCAGCCCCTGCTGCGCCAGCTGGCTGACCAGGCCCGGCAGCCCGTCCACCTGGCTATTTTTGATGAGGGCCAGGTGGTCTACATTGAAAAACTGGCCAGCCTGATGTCCATGCGCATGTATTCAGAGATCGGCCGGCGCAGCCCGGTCCACTGCACAGCCCTGGGCAAGGTGCTCCTGGCCGGGATGAGCCGGGTAAAGGCCAGCCAGGTCCTGGATGAGGTGGGCCTGGACCCTTACACCAAAAACACCATCACAGACAAGGACCGGCTCCTTGAAGAGCTGGAGCAGGCCCGGCGGCGGGGCTATGCCCTGGATAATGCTGAGCATGAAGAGGGTGTTTTTTGCCTGGCCGCACCTATTTACGATTACCGGGGCCAGGCTATTGCGGCTGTCAGTACAGCCGGCAGCAGAAATGACTTTATCACAGATGAAAAAAGTGCACTGACAGGCTGGCTTTTGGAGGCGGCGGCCGCGATCTCAGCCCGATTGGGTTACAGCGCCCCTGCAGCAGGCCAGGCGGCAGAACAAGTATGGAGGTAGTTATGCAAAAAAAGATTATTACATTTGGTGAGATCATGCTCAGGCTGAAGACACCTGGCCATACAAGGCTGGGCCAGGAAGGACTTCTGGAGATGACCTTTGGCGGCGGGGAGGCCAATGTGGCTGTCTCCTTGGCCAATTACGGCCAGACGGCGGCCTTTGTCACAGCCCTGCCGGACAATGAGCTGACTGATGTCTGCCTGGGTGAGCTGCGCCGCTTCGGTGTTGATGTCAGCGGGGTTTTACGCCGGCCGGGCCGCTTCGGGGCCTATTATGTCGAGGCCGGCTCAGGCCAGCGGCCATCCAAGGTGCTCTATGACCGCGATTTTTCCAGTATCTCCCTGGCCGGCCTGGCTGAATTTGACTGGGAAAGGATCTTTTCGGGTGCCGACTGGTTCCATATCACGGGTATCACGCCGGCTATCTCCAAGTCCAGTGCAGAGCTGGCCCTAAAGGCCATGGCCGAGGCCCGGCGGCTGGGCCTTAAGGTCTCTTTGGACCTCAACTTCCGGGCCAAGCTCTGGCGCTGGGGCAAAGCGGCCCCTGAGGTCATGCCGGAGCTGACCCGCCTGGCCGATGTCCTGATCGCCAATGAGGAGGATTGTCAAAAGTCCCTCGGCCTTGCAGCCGGCGGGGACGTCCATTCCGGCGAAATCGAGGAGGAGGTCTACCGCGAGCTGAGTGAGAAGGTGCTCAGCCAGTACCCCAACCTGGCCATGGTGGCCATCACCTTGCGCGAGAGCATCAGTGCCGACCACAACAACTGGTCAGCCTGCCTCAATGACCGGAACAGCTTTTTCAGGAGCCGGCGCTATGAGATCAAGGATATTGTTGACCGGGTCGGCGGCGGCGACTCTTTTTGTGGCGGCCTGATCTATGGCCTGGTCACAGGCATGGCCCACAGCCAGGCCCTCGAGTTTGCTGTGGCCGCCAGCTGCCTGAAACATTCCATTTTAGGGGATTTCAACCGGGTCAGTGTGGCGGAAGTGGAAAAACTGCTGGCGGGCGATGGCTCCGGCCGGGTCCTGCGCTAAAGGGGGGAAGGTAGATGGAAAAGCAGCTGGATTTTAACCAGGCTGTCCGGCGCCAGCGCATTATCGCTATTTTGCGCCACCTGCCGGCCGACCAGGTCATCCCGCTTTTCACCGCCCTGGCCGAGGGCGGGATCAGGCTGGTCGAGATCACCCTGAACACCACAGGTGCCCTGGCCATGATAAAAAAAGCCCGGCAGTATTTCCAAGATGACCTGGTCATTGGTGCGGGCACAGTCAGCACGCCTGACAGGGCCCGCCAGGCCCTGGCCGCCGGGGCCAGTTTTCTGGTCACACCCAACCTGGACCTGGCTGTGATCGGGCTGGCCCGGCAGGCCGGTTGTCCTGTCCTGCCCGGGGTCATGACGCCCAGTGAGATGGTGGCCGCGGCCGGGGCGGGAGCCAACACCTTAAAGCTTTTTCCGGCCAGCCACCTGGGCCCGGCCTATGTCCGGGATGTCCTGGCCCCGCTCGATGAGCTCAGCCTCGTCGCTGTCGGCGGTGTGACCCGGGAAAATGCCGCGGGCTGGCTGAGGGCCGGCTGCATCGGGCTTGGCCTGGGCAGCAGCCTTTTTGATAAGCAGCTTTTGGCAGCCAAGGACTATCAAGCGATCAGCAGGAGTTTAAAAAGCTTCAGCGCAGAGCTGGAGGCAATCTAGGAGGACCTGATATGCGTTATGTGCGTTATTTACACAGTGAGTTGGAGTTTTGGGGTATCTTGCTCAGCGATGAACTGATCCAGCCGATGACTGCCGCCCCCTATGCCAAAGGGGTGCCCTTGGGCCAGCCGGTGCCGCTGGGTGCGGTCAGGCTGCTGCCACCCTGCCAGCCGGGCAAGATTGTGGCAGTGGGCAAGAACTACCAGGACCACATTGATGAGTTCAAGGGGCAAAGGCCAGCCAACCCGATCATTTTCCTGATCCCGGACACGGCCCTGATCGGGCCGGATGAACCTATCATCCTGCCTGAGCCGGACCTGAGCGATGAAGTGGACTTTGAAGGTGAACTGGCTCTGCTTATCGGCAAGACAGCCAGCCGGATCAAGGCCCGGGATTACCGGGAATATGTCCTGGGCTACACCTGCAGCAATGATGTCACCTGCCGGGATATCCAAAGGCAGGATGGCCAGTGGGCCCGGGCCAAGGGTTTTGACAGTTTCCTGCCGGTCGGCCCCCTGCTGACGGACGAGGTCGAGCCGGAAAGCCTGATCATCCGCACCAGGCTGAACGGGACGATCAGGCAGGAGTCCAGCACGGACCAGCTGATCTGGCCGGTGGGTGAGCTGCTTGAATTCATCACCCGGGGCATGACATTAAGGCCAGGTGACCTGGTCCTGACCGGCACACCTGCCGGTGTGGGCAGGCTTAGTGCTGGGGATAGGGTGGCTGTCAGTATTGAGGGGATTGGTGTTTTGCAAAACCCGGTCAGAGCTGCTCAATAAGGCTGTCCTGGAAGCTGACCTGCCTTTTTTTGCTGGCCAGCTTGTCAACATACATAAGCTGGTCCACAAAATGGATGAATTCCTGGGCTGTCTGCTGGGAGTTTTGATCATAGACGGCCGCACCGGCGCTGACCGAGAGCTGGTAGGGGACGCTGGCCTGCCTGTTGAACTGGGCAAAGACCTCGACTATGCGCCGGACCTTTTCCTGCAGGATCTGTTCATCATTGATGTCGAGCAGGATATAAAACTCGTCACCGCCAAAGCGGGCGATCAGGTCACTTCTGCGCAGGGTCTGGCGGAAAAGCTCGACCGCCTTGAGCAGGGCCTCGTCGCCAACCTGGTGGCCGTACAGGTCATTGATCTGCTTGAAATTATCCAGGTCAGCGATGATCAGGGCCAGGCCTTCCGGGCCGGAGCGGTTGACCCGGTAACTGATGATTCTTTCAAAGTGGCGCCTGTTATAGGCTCCCGTGAGGGGGTCTGTGAAAAGATTACGGCTCTGAATGCGGATGTAGAGCATGAGGATGGCCAGGGTGATGGAAGGCCAGTAAAGGACCAGTCCATAAAAGATGCTCTGCAGGATGGTCCCGATCAGGGGTGGCAGGATAAAAAGCAGCAGTGACTTGCTCACCAAAGGGTCCTCATTTTCTTTGTTGGCCAGGATCATGAGCACAGAGGCGGCCAAGAACAGGTAGTGGGGCAGGAGGGAAAGGGCAAACAAGGGGCCCCGCACATAAATATTGTCCTGGTTGATGCTGAAATACCAGCCGTTTTTTAAAGACAAACCAGCAATCACATTGTTGATGGCCAGGACGGGCAGGCAAAACAGCATGAACCTGCGCGTTCTTTTCTGGCTGCCGCTCAAGTTGAAAAAGACATAAAGCAGCCAGGCCATGGCTGGTCCGGGTGAAAAGATAAAGAGCAAGAGATTGCTGGTCTTGTTGATGATATAGGACAAGTTATCCTGCTGGCCCTGACAAATCCAGCTGATTGAGTCCAGCAGGGTCAAAAACAAGGTCAGGCTGACCAGCCAGAGGAAAAGATTATTGCCGGTGCGTTGATGCTCTATGAAATTATCGGGCACAAATGCCAGTAAAACCATCAGGACAACGGCGGAAAAAAGGTTAAGGTCAATAATCCGGATGACTTCCACTAGATCATTAATCAAGATACTATCCTCGACAAAACATGCTTGGAGTTTGGCTGATTAAGCCTATTATAGCAGGTGTCAATTTAATTGCACATGGTTTTTGAATATTTTAAAGTAAAGCCAGGCTGAGCATACGGTAGGAAAAAAAGCCCAAACAGGCAAAATCTGGCCTGGCCGCTTGAAGCTGGGCCGGGAATTTGCCCAAACAGGTTTAGAAGAGATATAATTAGCAGATAACGGCAAAGTAAATAAAAAACATGCAGGTGCAATGATTTATCTGGTGAAAGTGCCGAAGAGGCTGCCTGACCCAGGGGAGGTGCATTATGGCTGGAATAAATGTCGCATTGGTTGGCCTGGGCTTTGGCGGAGCTTTTTTGCCCATCTATCTTGATCACCCCCACATAGGCCTGGTAGGTATCTATGATCCGGACAGCAGGAAAATGGCAGAATTTTCTTCTCGTTTCAAGGTGGACAGGCTGTATGGTTCTTTTGCAGAGATACTTGAGGATAAAAACCTTGATGCAGTCCATCTGGTGACCCCCATCCCCCTGCATGCAGAGCAGACCGTTGCGGTTTTAAGGTCAGGCAAGCATTGTGCCTGCACTGTCCCCATGGCCACCAGCCTGACTGAGATAAAGGCGATCCAGGCTGCTGTGCAGCAGTCAGGTAAGACGTACATGATGATGGAGACTGTCCTTTTCACGCGCCACTTTTTCCATGTGCAGGAGATGCTCTTGCGCGGTGAGTTGGGCGATATCCAATTCATGCGGGGAGCACACTACCAGGATATGACAGGCTGGCCGGATTACTGGCAGGGCCTGCCGCCAATGTGGTATGGCACCCATGCCATTGCCCCTTTTGTAGCCCTGGCCGGGTCCAGGATCAGTAAGGTGCATTGTTTTGGCTCCGGGAAAATGGCCCAAAGCCTGTCCGGGCAATATGATAATCCCTTTCCCATCGAAAGTGCGCTGTTTAAGCTGGAAAATGGCCTGGCAGCCGAGGCGACCCGCAGCCTTTTTGCCACTGCAAGGGTCTACCAGGAAGGCCTGCATGTTCTCGGCAGCAAGGCCAGTTTTGAGTGGGGCTTTGCCGAAAATGATCCCCCCTATGTGACCTGGCTGGATGAGGAAATCCCTAAGGACCAACCGGGAAAAAGAGGCCTGGGCACCAGGTATGAGCAGGTAGAGCTGGCCAATTACCATGCCAGGTTGCCGGAAGAGATTCAAAAGTACACTGTGGGCAAGGACTACGATGCCACAAATCCACAAGAATCACTGCAGAAAGGTGCAAGTTCCGGGCACCATGGCTCACATCCGCACCTGGTCCATGAATTCATCAGCAGCATAATAGAAGACAGGGATCCCCTGGTGGACTTTCAGATGAGTGCCAACATAACAGCGGCGGGCATCTGTGCCCATGAGTCCGCTTTAAAAGACGGGGCGGCCGTTTATCTGCCGGACTTCAGTTAAGGGGCCAGATAGTTTTATCTGCCCTGGGATAATCAAACGGGATGCAGACCCGTTCTGGCCGCGGTTATCCGGAAGTAGATTATAATAGATTATAATGGGAGATAAAGAGGCCCGCAAACAATAAAAACTGGTAAAAGATGCGCACAGGGTTGCGACCACAAATTAAATAGGAGGATGCAAGGCGTGGCGCCTTGCGATAAAGACTATGCAGGAGTTTTACCCGGGGATCCCCCGCATCCGTTACGAGGGCAGCAGGAGCAAAAATCCACTGGCCTACAGGCATTACGATCCAGAGGCTGTGATTTCAGGCAAGACCATGCGGGAGCACCTGCGTTTTGCCATGTCCTACTGGCACACCATGGTGGCCGAGGGCACAGACATGTTCGGTGTGGGCACAGTCGACAAAAGCTATGGGGCCGAAGATCCGATGGAGCAGGCCCGGCGCAAGGCCCGGGCAGCCTTTGAACTGATGGACAAGCTGGACCTTGATTTTTATTGTTTCCATGACCGGGACATTGCGCCGGAGGCTGACAATCTGGCCAAAACCAACCAGCGCCTGGACGAGATCAGTGATCTTTTGCTCGAGCTGCAGGAAAAAAGCGGGCGCAAGGTCTTGTGGGGTACAGCCAATCTTTTTTCCCATCCACGCTATCGCCACGGGGCCGGCACTGCCTGCTCTGCTGATGTCTTCGCCTTTGCCGCGGCCCAGATAAAAAAGGCCCTGGAGATCACAGTCAAGCTGGGCGGCCAGGGCTATGTCTTCTGGGG
>LSQX01174465.1_pt1 | contig 14541 bp, 10 predicted proteins | sample 654561 | NCBI WGS metagenome assembly LSQX01 (sample SAMN04489861, study PRJNA283612) | anaerobic digester metagenome | isolation source: 4 biogas reactors fed with cattle manure at either 37C or 55C with and... | place: Denmark: Kongens Lyngby | collected 2014
TATAAGAGACAGGTGGTGAGCACCTGGTTACATTGGCAGCCTTCGAGGCGCTGCTCGATAAATATCCTGATCTTTGCCTCATACACCTGGATGCTCATGCTGATCTACGTGAGGATTATCTTGGTGTGGAGCTCTCACATGCAACTGTTATCAGAAGGATATGGGATAGGATCGGCGATGACCGGATCTTCCAGATGGGTATCCGCTCAGGTACAGCCGAAGAATTTGCGTTTGCCCGTGGTGGTCATACTTCCTTCTATCCAATTAGTTTCGATAATTCAGAACAAATAGCTTCAGCAATCGGAAGCAGGCCGGTTTACCTGACGATCGATTTAGATGTTTATGATCCGGCTGTTTTCCCCGGTACAGGTACGCCTGAGCCCGGAGGGATTCTTTTCCCGGATATGATAAGAGCCTTCAAGGACTTCACAGGCCTTCATATCGTCGGTGCGGATTTAGTAGAGCTTGCACCTCATTATGATGCTAGTGCTATTTCAACCGCATTGGCTCTGAAAACAATGCGTGAATTATTGGTGCTTATACAAAATCAATACAGTGGAAGGAAAAAGTCCTCTATCTGAGAGCCAGGAATAATGTATAATAACAGCAGGCCAGTTGGCCTTAAATAAGAATGTAATCAGACATATTAAGTGCCGGAGGATAATAAGTGGGCTCTCTCTCGGTTTCAGACATAACAAGGTTATTGCAGATAGCAGGTGCGTCTATTGCCATTCTTGCTATTTTGCTGATCGTGTTCAGAGTGATGGTCTGGGTGCTTAGGCATATACTTAGAAAAAAAATGTCAACAGGAAATGCTGACCTGGTCGGACAGCAGGCAACTGTTATAAAAACCGTTCGCAGCCAGCGGCCCGGCCAGATCGAATGTGAATTTAAGGGTCAGCTGTTGACCGGACCGGCTATCAGCGATTCCAGAATCAGATCCGGTCGGCCAGTATTGATCTATGCAGCTGAGAAGGATTGGTTTAAGGTTCGTCCGATTGAATATGATTATATCGAAGGTAAATATGAGGCAGGATTTGAAAATGAACGGAAATAGTGCGCAGTCTGTCGGACTGCGTATTGTTTTATGTACGCTGAATTCGAAATTCAGTCATACGAGTTTGGCACTTCGTCTTCTTAGAGAGGCTTGCAGCCCGATTATTACTGAGAATGATGAGCTTATTATGGCTGAATATACAATCAATGATCAGCCTCAGCAGCTGCTGCAAAGACTCTATGAACTACAAGGCGATGTTTATGCCTTCTCCTGTTATATCTGGAATTCACAGTTGACCAGAAGACTTATACGCGAGCTCGGTATATTGAAGCCGAATGCAGTTATTATTCTGGGCGGACCAGAGGCTGCCTGGCAGCAAGAGTCTCTGATGCAGGAGCTGCCCGAGGTTGACTATATCTTAGCTGGCGAAGGAGAGATTAACCTGCCGCCGCTTTTGGCTGGTTTAACAGCTGGAAGAAAACCGGATGAGATATGCTCTGAGCTTAGCGGCGTATCATGGCGTGACAGTTCCGGTAAAACCTGTCATAATCTCGTGAATTTATTTGACCTGAATGCAGACTGGCCTTTTGCCTATAGTGATGATGAACTGAATCAGTTGAATGAGAGAATTCTCTATTATGAGAGCAGCCGCGGCTGTCCCTTCGGCTGTACATATTGTATGTCTTCACGTGACCGCAGGGTCAGATATAGAAAACTGGATCAAGTATTTGCCGAGCTGGATCGCTTCATAGCAGCTGATGTTAAGCTGGTAAAATTTGTCGACAGAACGTTTAATTGTGATCCCAGCAGAGCTCTTGCGATCTGGCAGTATCTGATCGAACGCAGCATTCAAACTGGCTGCAGAACAAGATTTCATTTTGAAATCGCGGCTGACCTGCTTGATGAAGAGGCGATAGAATTACTTGCCAAAGTACCAGAAGGTTTGTTTCAATTTGAAATCGGTGTTCAGTCCTGCAGCCGGGAAGTTCTCAGGTTGATAAACAGATCCTGCAATCTTGACAAACTCTTCCTGCGTAGTCGGCAGCTGCGTTCCAGCGGACTGGTCCATCTCCATCTTGATTTGATTGCCGGCCTTCCCGGAGATGATCTTGAGCAGATGGCCGCAAGTTTCGATCAAATAATGACACTTAGTCCACATATGCTGCAGCTGGGATTTCTGAAGGTTCTGCCTGGAAGTATCATGAGAGAACAAGCCCTCGAGCGCGGCATGCTCTGGCGTGCTGACCCACCATATGAAATTATGCAGTCAGATGGCATGAGCTTCGATGATCTACTACTGCAAAAGCGTATCGAGAATCAACTTGATCAGTATTATAATAATGACAGCTTCACTCTGACGATATCCTATTTGCTGCTGATGTCAGACTCAGCCTTCTCTCTGTTTGCTGCTTTGGCAGAAGTTTATAAACAGCAGGGGTGGGAGAATCTGGCTCCCGGACGCCATGCTGTTTGGGAATTACCGCTTAAATTGCTCGCTACCGACGCTGCAGACAGCTGTTTTTCGCAAAACAAACCGAATTCTGATCTGTTAAGAGATTGTCTGATCCTTGACTATATCTCTTCCGGCCAGAAAGATCAGCCAAGCTGGCAACAGGCCATGGAACTGTCACAAACCGAGAATGACCGCAATGCAGCGATACTTATACGCGAACGTAATCGACAGGAGTTTTCCGGAATGCGGAGGATAAGGGTAGAGAAATTTTACTGTGATCCTTCTGGCCTGTTAAATATACGGAAGCTTATAAATCGACATGGACTACGTTTTGTGCAGGAGATGCTGCAAGAAGAATCAGATGTTTCGCTAGAACGGGATGAGTCGGCACAAGCTGTTCTCAATAGATTACTTAGCCCAAGTGAAAATCGGCAGAATAGCTGGCTTGCGGTTTTTGATATGTCAGCACCTAAACCAGAGCTTATTTGGCAGATTCAGAGTGATCAGGATATTCAGACAGCAGAAATTATTAGAAGGTGCTTCAGTTACAACGGTTATGGAGAATAAAGGCAATTCTTGCGCCTTAACGCGTCATGTTCTATACTATTTTGAAGTAAATAGATTAATAAATCGATTTTTATAGATATCGGAGGTAATTGAAATGATCAGGTTTGACGAATCGAACGCACTCTCTTTTGTCCGCAAGGAAGAACTAGAGCATATTATTCCGCAGGTGCAGCTGGCTCATAAACAGCTGACCCAGAAAAATGGTCCTGGCAATGATTTTCTTGGCTGGGTAGATTTGCCTTCTAAATACGACAAGGAGGAGTTTTCCAGAATTCGCAAGGCTGCAGCCAAAATTCGCAGAGACAGCGATGTCCTTATCGTTATCGGCATCGGCGGATCATATCTTGGCGCTAGAGCTGCCATCGAGCTTCTTACTCATTCTTTTCAGAATCTGCTGACAAAACGCCAGCGCAAAGCCCCGATCGTTATTTTTGCAGGTAACAGCATCAGCTCTACTTATCTGGCTGACCTGTTCGATCTGCTTGAGGGCAAGAGCGTATCTGTTAATGTTATTTCCAAGTCGGGTACTACAACAGAGCCGGCAGTTGCCTTCAGAATCTTCAAGACCTGGATGGAACAGAAGTATGGCAAGGAAGGCGCACGTGAGCGTATCTATGCCACTACTGATAAAGAGAGAGGTGCTCTCAAGAAACTGGCAGATGAAGAAGGCTATGAGACCTTCGTTGTGCCCGATGATATCGGTGGCCGTTATTCTGTATTGACTGCAGTCGGACTTCTGCCGATCGCTGCTGCCGGCATCGATATCCGCGAAATCATGCGCGGTGCAAAAGATGGCATGAAGGCCTGGCGTAATGCTGATCCGATGGAAAATGACTGCTACCGCTATGCTGCCATGCGCAATATACTTTTGCGCAAGGGCTATGGCGTTGAGGTTATGGTCAATTATGAACCATCTTTTCATTACATGACAGAATGGTGGAAGCAGCTCTATGGCGAGAGCGAGGGCAAGGACGGCCGCGGCATTTTCCCTGCCGGCGTCGACAATACAGCCGATCTTCATTCCATGGGTCAGTATATTCAGGATGGCAGCCGCATCTTGTTTGAAACGGTTCTTTTGGTGGAACAGGCCCGGCGTGAGGTCACTATTCCGACCGATCCGGCCGACATGGACGGGCTCAATTTTCTTGCCGGCCTTGATATGCAGACCGTCAACCACAAGGCCTGCCAGGGAACCGTCTTGGCTCATCTGGACGGCGGCGTGCCCAACTTACAGATTGCCATCCCTGAGATGTCGGCTTATTATTTTGGCCAGCTGGTATATTTCTTCGAAAAAGCCTGTGCGATCAGCGGCTATTTGCTGGCGGTCAATCCATTTAACCAGCCCGGTGTCGAAGATTATAAAACGAATATGTTTGCGTTGTTGGGCAAGCCGGGTTTTGAACAACGCAGGGCTGAGCTTGAAGCGCGCCTGAATCGAGGAGATTAGGGTTCAATGGCCGCCGTCAACGTTCCGCGATATGTTCTTCAATCGGTTGTCAAACCGGCCCGCTATGTGGGCGGCGAATGGGGCAGCGTACATAAGGACCTATCGGCGGACAACCAAGTTCGAACCCGGTTTGCGTTTTGTTTTCCCGATACGTATGAGGTCGGTATGTCCAACCTGGCGTTGCAAATCCTTTACGATTTGCTCAACAAGAGACAGGACACTTGGTGTGAGCGCTGTTTTATGCCTTGGACGGACATGGCCGAACAGATGCGCCGCCTCGGCCTGCCGCTTTATTCGTTGGAATCTTATACGCCGCTGCGAGCGTTTGATTTTGTCGGCTTTACCCTGCAGTATGAGCTGGCCTACACGAATGTGCTCAGCATGCTTGATCTCGGCGGGATCCCGCTGTTGTCGGCCGACCGAAAGGGCGATGATCCATTGGTCATTGCCGGTGGTCCGGTCACCTATAACATCGAGCCGATGGCTGATTTTTTTGACTTGGTTATTATTGGTGAAGGGGAGGAGGTTCTGCCTGAGCTGCTGGATCTTTATGATGCAAATCGTTCCTTGGCCAGCCGGAATCGAAGGGAATTTTTACGTTTGGCGACCCGGATCGAAGGCGTTTATGTTCCTGCTTTTTACCATGTGTCTTATCATCCGGACGGCACCGTAGCCGCCATCCAACCCAGTGAACCCGGTTTGCCGGCCCGTATTCGCAAACGAATTATTCGCGACCTGGACCGGGTTGATTTTCCGCTTGCAGGCATTGTGCCGAGCACGGAAATCATCCATGATCGGATTTTTCTCGAGCTTTTTCGCGGTTGCCCTCGGGGCTGCCGTTTTTGCCAGGCCGGAATGATCTATCGGCCTGTTCGGGAGAAAAGCGCCGATCTCCTGATTGATCAAGCCTTGGCCATCGAGCGGTCTACCGGTTATGACGAGCTGGGTTTGCTGTCCTTATCGACCAGCGACTACAGTGAATTGGCCAAGCTGACCGATGGTCTGCTTTGCAACTTGGCACCACGCCAAATCAGTCTGTCTCTGCCTTCGCTCCGCCTTGATTCTTTTTCTCTTGAACTGATGGAGAAAGCCTCAAAAACGCGCAAAAGCGGTCTGACTTTTGCTCCTGAAGCCGGTACGCAACGATTACGGGATGTGATCAACAAGAACATCACCGAGGACGATTTGCTGGCCGCCATGCGTTTGGCATTCTTGGGCGGCTGGAAAGGTGCCAAGCTCTATTTCATGCTCGGACTGCCCACCGAAACCATGGACGATGTTGAGGGCATCGCCGATTTGACCCGGAAAATAGAAGCACTGTACAACGAGCTGCCCAAAAGCCAGCGGCCGCGGCGTCTGGAAATGACGGTCAGTACGGCTTTGTTCGTGCCGAAACCTTTTACGCCGTTTCAGTGGGCCGCTCAGGCTACACCGCAGCAGCTTGATGAACGTGTTCGCCGGCTTCGTACCCTGCTGCGCAGCCGCTCGGTCAAATACCAGTGGCACGATACGGACACATCACGGCTGGAGGCAATTCTTGCCCGCGGCGACCGACGGCTCGGTCCGGTTATTCTTGATGCCTGGAGGCGAGGCGCTCAATTTGACGCCTGGCAGGAGCATTTTCAAATGCGGATATGGCTTGACGCCCTGCAAGCCGCCGGTCTTGATCCGGATTTCTATACCGTTCGCGAACGTTCCGAAGATGAGGTATTCCCTTGGTCACATATTGACATCGGAGTTTCACGACCTTATCTGTTGTCCGAGTACCGCCGAGCCCAATTGGCGCAAACAACCCCTCAGTGCCGTGATGCCTGCAGCTTTTGCGGGGCCGAAAGCTTCGAAGGGGGGATTTGTATTGGCCGATGAATTATCTGTTTTGGCCGACAAGGGCAGAGAACCCGAAAAGATAACAATCATTCGTATGTGCTTTGCCCGGTCCGGCCCGCCGATCTGGCTGGCTCATCTGGATCTGATGCGCACTTTCGAACGTTCCATCCGCCGGGCCGCGCTTCCCATTGCCTATACCCGCGGTTTCAACCCGCGCCCGCAATTGTCTTTTGCCCTTCCACTGGGTGTCGGTCTGGCTACCGAGGACGATTATGTTGATCTGACCATGCTGGAGCCGATTGATCCGAGGTCGGCGGTTGATCGATTGAATTTATTTCTACCACCCGGTCTTAAAGTCTTGACTGCCGGCGTGGTTTCGGCCAAAGATCCCAGTCTGATGAGTCTTATTCAGGCGGCCGAATATTTGCTTGAGGGCCATGGCATTTCCACTGCGGCGAAGCGGATCGCCGGTCTGCCTCAGGATCGGCCTTGGTTGGTGGAAAAAAAGCAAAAGGGCAACATGGTTACTGTCGATATTCGCCCTCTTCTCATGGATATGCATGATGAATCCCCCGATCGATTGTTCATTCAGGTTAAAGCCGGGAGCAAATCCAATCTCCGGCCGAAACTTTTCCTTGAGGCGCTGGTTCGGTTGGGAGACTTCGACCCTCTGGCGGCCGCCGACACAGAGATCACACGCACCAAATTGTTGATTGCTGACGGTTTCGGTGGTTTGAAAAGCCCACTGCCGCGCCCAAGTGCCTTCTGACCCCATTAAATTGCCATTTACCACGATAGGGGTTATAATCAAGGATGTTCGCAATCCATTGAAATTAACCGGCGTTTTGAGTTGACTTATTCCACAGGAAACCGGCAAGGAGTACATCATGCGTAAGCAGCTTAGGCTCCCTTCGTTTTACAGTTCCGGCATGATCCTGCAACAACAGGTGTCCAATCAGATACGCGGCCGCGGGGCTCCTGGGTCGGTTGTTTCGCTTTCCTTGGATCGTGAACCGGCTGATGGTCGCCCGGTTTCGCCTTTGGACAGTCAATACGGACGAATTTTCACAGGTCGGGCAACCTGTGACGAGGACGGCTATTTTTCCCTTGACATTCCTCCTCTGGATGGTTCCTTTGATCCGCTTACTTTGACCATTGAAGCCGGTAAGGAAACGGTCAAATTTGTTGACTTGCTTTTGGGTGAGGTCTGGGTGGCAGCCGGGCAGTCCAGCATGCAAATGCCGCTGGCCGCATGTTGCAATCCCAAGCAGCTTGCCGACATAACCAATATGCATAATGTACGGATTCTGACCCAAGCGCCGGATGGTTTGGCCGGGGAAAAAGCCGTTTATGATTTCCGTCCTCATGATGATTTGGCCGAAGCCCGCTGGATTTATGGTGACCAGACCGACTTGACGGCTTCGGTGTCGGCCATCGCCTATTCCTTCGCCCGCGAATTGCAACTGGATCTGAGATTACCGGTTGCCATTTTGGAAACGGCGCTTGGGGGGACCCATATTCACGCTTGGATCAGCCGCCGATCGGCCGACGATCAGCCGGTTATTCGTCAGCATATTGAAAAACTTGGCTACCATCGGGATGAACAGACCTGGAATATGACCGGTGGCAGCCAGGGTGCCCGCCATCAGCCGGCGGCTCTTTTCAACAGCAAGATTGCCCCGCTGGCCGGTCTGGGTGTTCGGGGCATCCTTTGGTATCATGGTGAAAGCGATTATCAATATCCGGATTACTACCAAGCCGCGCTGCACGCCTTGGTTTCCGATTGGCAGACGATTTTTCGCGCTCCTGACAGACGGGGCCTCGGTTTTCTGTTTGCTCAACTTAAACCACATTTTTTTGGCCATTACGGCTTTGACCGGCTGGCCATATTCAATGAGATGCTGGCGGCCTGCCATCACAGCTTGAAAGTGCCGACCGCGTTGGTTCCGACGTATCATCTGCCCCTTGATTACGACCAGATCTTGCCGGAATGGTCCGGACCCGCTCACCCGACCGCCAAGATGGCGATCGGCCGGAACCTCAAGACGGTTGCCCTTGGGCTGCTTTATCAGCGCAAAGCACCCGCTTCGGCACCGGAGTGCGCCGACATCGAAATCATTGGCGGTAAGTTAATGATCAGTTTTGACAATCTCATGAATGGTCTGAGCCTGCCCGGTAATTCTTCCCGTGTCCGTGGGTTCAAGATCTGCGGTCCCGACCGGATTTTCCACGAAGCGCAGGCTCGTCTGCTTTATGGAATCAAGGTTCTTGTCTGGCATGACCGGATCACCGATCCTCGGGCCGTCAGCTATGCTCATGCCGACCTTAACCAATTTGCCAATTTGATGAGCAAGGATCATTTGGCGGTCGTTCCATTTCGTTCCGATCGGGTTCCTTCACGTCTCAGTCCGCCGATGGAATGGCTGCATTGTGAGGATCTTATGCTGTGGTGCTGTCCCGATTTTGCCCGCCCCGAGCAAACCGGCTGGCATCCGGCCTGGCAGGTGGAGCGGGGAGAAGGACGGCTGACCGTTGAGCCGATCAACAAAAGCCAAGGCGACGGCTCGCTCCTTTTTGAGTATAAACAGGCCGACACAACGGAGTTTTCGCTGGAACCGATGCTGGGTTATGATTCGCAATTTCCGCCCCTGGATTTATCGGCTTATGACACGTTGACAATCGATGTCTTCAATCCCGACCAGCAATTTAAATCCATGGGGTTGCTGGCCGCTGCCGGTCAGGATTCGACCGAGTTGTTTTTGCTGGGCGATCGATTATTGATTCAACCTGCCTTGCGTTGGCAAATGCTGGCCTTTTCACTGGAGTCGTTGACCGAAGCTGAAAAAAAGAGCATTCACCGCTTGGTTTTCCTTTTGGAAGACAAGCGCGGCAAAGGCTCTTTGTATCTGGATAATATTCAGCCTGTTTGGTCCTGAATTTCTTTTCTTAACTTGATGTCCGGCCGATTACTCTCGAGTAAAGCCAATAACCCCCGGCTAGGTTGTATACGTCTTTACGTCCTGAGAGCATCAATTGGCGAGAAGCCAGATAGCCTTGGCGACCGGAATCGGAAAACAAATAGAGCGGCTTGTCCGGCGGCAGATTGACTTTCCCTTCTTGCAGAGAAACCACCAGATCGGCGAAGGGCAGATTGATGGCGCCCGGGATGGTTCCGCGCAGAAATTCCTCCCGGCTTCGGACATCAACCAAAATCACTCTGGAAGTGTCCAAGGAGGCCAAATCATAAATCGAGAACTCGTGGTACAGCCCGCGAAGCTGATTCTGGGCCAGCAAGCCTGCCTGAAGCAGCCAGTTGCGTCGGCCGGGTCGGGACGGTTCATGAGGCAGATCCAAACGGGAAAGATCGTCGACGGTCTGCCGGGCCTGGATCGCCAATGCCAACTGAGCCAGACGCTCAGATGAGGAACCGTCGCTGACCAGCTGCGCTCCCAGCAGGTGACGATTTTGTCGGGACCAGAGGATTTTAACAATCAGAAACGGTTGACCTTCGTTGCCGGGAATCATGGTGTATGTCCGATTGTAATCAATCCGGAGCGCGATCAGTTCATTTTCACTGACCCCTACCGCTCCGGCCTCCAATCCGGGCAGTTCGAGATTTGTGATGGCCAATGCCGGCCGGACATCCGCTTTGAAGTCGTTCAGCTGATCCGCCACACGACGTGCCTGTTGAATGACCGAAGACGGCGTAGGTGCCCAGACCGCTTTGTTGCTGATCAGGTCAATGTCCGCCGCCAGCGCTCCGGCGGCAAAAATTCTTTTGTCGGATGTTTGCCCGCCGGCGGTTGTCTGCAAGGTTCCAAAGGGACCGCTTTTCAAGCCGGCAGCCACAGCCAATGAGATGTCCGGCTTGAGTCCGCAGGCAAGGATGATCAAATCGCTGTCCAATGTCGAATCATCATCCAGTGTGATCATAATATAGCCGCCTGTCCGCTCGATACGTTTGGGCTGACGCCCTAATCGCAAATGGATGCCTTTTTGGACAAGATGACCCTCCACGACTCTGGCCATATCCGGATCCAGCGCCGCCAGCACATGATTGGATTTTTCCAGAAGCGTTACGGAAAGACCACGTCGGGCCAATGCTTCGGCGGCTTGAAGTCCGGTCGGCGTGCCGCCAACGACCAGTATGCGCCGGACCGATAAATTGCTTAGGGCGGAACGGATTTTTTGAATATCGGTCGGACTCTTCAGCAAGAACATACCTTCAAGATCAGGTGGAAAAGCCGCCGGACGCACCGGAACACATCCGGTGGCCAAGACCAATTGGTCATATTTCTCTTTGTAGGGCTTGCCTTCAACATCGGATGCCGGTCTGATCTCGACGAGCCGGCGAAAACGACGGATGGCGATCACTTCGCTGTTAACCCTCACGTCCACACGATACTGACGCCGGAACTCCTCGGCAGCCAGATGTTGCTGTTTATGCACAGGAGTTGTATCGTCAGCCAACAATCCGGGCCAGGCCGTACCGGCACTGCTAATGGTGGCCTCTTTTTCCAAAAGGATGATTTCAGATTGGGCATCCAGACTGCGAATTCTGGCGGCTGCCGCGGAACCGCTGAGGGAACCGCCGACAACAATGATTTTACGAGCCATAATAAACCTCCGAAACGACGCATATCGAAACACGCCATCTTGACTTGAATTCTATCATGAAAGCGCCTCGGTGCAAAAGCCGGCCATAGAAAAGCAAGGAAGAAATGCTGCTGATCCCGAATATATTCGTGTAATCGTTCCCCCGATGCCCTTGATTTTTTGACGTTGGCGATGTAAGATGAATCCATCCTTTGCGGCGAAGAGAAGGAGTACCCGTCAATCGGCCGGCAGAGAGAGAGGTTCCAAGGCTGAAAGACCTCTCAGGCATAGGGATGGGGAAGGTCGTCTTGGAGCGAAGGGTCGGCGGCACCGCGTCATGGTGCGTAAGGAGTGCCCGTCGGCGGACGGGAAGACTGGTGGTACCACGGAAGCGGCGCTTTCGTCCAGTTGTTGGACGGGCGTTTTTTATTTTTAGGAGGAGGCTTTTATGAATCCGACCGTGCGTATTGTGTTGATTGTTTTGGGCCTGCTCATTGGGCTTTGGGGAGTGATTATTGTTTATCTGGCGCCAAAGATTGTCGCCAAGAGAGGACTGGCTGAGAAAAAACCGATCGATCCTGCCCTTGCTGAAAATCTGACTGAAGAACAGCAGGAAAAGCATCGTTTTGACATGGCGGTGCTGGACGTCAAAATCAAAGGCCTGTTGATTGCCGCTCCGGGATTTATCCTGTTGCTGGTTATGTATTCCTACATCAATATTAAGTAAAAATCTTTTGCCATGGAGGAGCATCTATGTCTCAAATTGATAAAATAGCCAAGACTTTCGAACCGGCAAAGGCTGAAAAAGAGATCTATACCCGCTGGATGGAGAAGGGCTATTTTACTCCCACCCTTCAATCAGATCGGGAGGCCTACACGATTGTCATGCCGCCGCCGAACATTACCGGCCAACTTCATATGGGGCATGCGCTGGACAACACCTTGCAAGACATTCTAATCCGCTTCAAACGTATGCAGGGCTTCAATGCGTTGTGGCTTCCGGGAACCGACCATGCCTCGATCGCTACCGAGGCGCGTATTGTGGCCGCGATGAAAGAAGAAGGCTTAAACAAAGAGAATGTCGGGCGGGAAGCCTTTTTGGAACGGGCTTGGGAATGGAAAAAACAGTATGGCAATCGCATCACCGAGCAGCTCAAACGGCTGGGATCATCTTGTGACTGGTCACGGGAACGGTTTACCATGGATGATCATTTGTCGGCGGCGGTCAGAGAGGTTTTTGTCCGCTTGTATGAAAAGGGTCTGATTTATCGTGGCGAACGGATGATCAACTGGTGCCCGCATTGCCTGACCTCGATTTCCGATGCCGAAGTCGAATATGAAGAGGTAAACGGCACCTTTTATCATCTCCGATACGGCTTGTCCGACGGCGGCGGTGAATTGGCGCTGGCCACCACGCGTCCGGAGACCATGCTTGGTGACACGGCGGTTGCGGTTCATCCTGATCATGAGCGGTACAGCCATTTGATTGGTCGCTCGGTCATCCTGCCCTTGGTCGGCCGTCGGTTGCCGATTGTCGCCGACGATTATGTTGATCCCGCTTTTGGAACCGGCGTCGTTAAAATAACACCGGCTCATGACCCCAATGACTTTGAGGTCGGACTACGCCACAACCTTGATGTGGTGAATATCTTCACCGATGACGCCCATATCAACGAAAACGGCGGTGCATATGCCGGCTTGGATCGCTTGGAGGCGCGTCGCCGGATCGTTGAGGATCTGGAGGCAGGAGGACATCTGCTCCGGACCGAGCCGCACCGGCACAATGTGGGTACCTGTTATCGGTGTCAAACAACGGTTGAGCCGCGCATTTCCCTTCAATGGTTTGTCAAGATGCAGCCCTTGGCCGAGCCGGCAATCGCGACGGTTAGGGAGGGCCAAACCCGCTTTGTTCCGGAACGGTTTGAAAAAATTTATTTCAACTGGATGGAAAATATTCGTGACTGGTGCATCTCGCGCCAACTCTGGTGGGGTCACCGTATTCCGGCTTGGTATTGCCGGAGCTGTGGCGTGATGATTGTTGATCGTCAGGATCCCACCATCTGCCCCCAATGTCAAAACTCGGAGCTCGTTCAGGATGAAGACACACTCGACACTTGGTTTTCATCGGCATTGTGGCCTTTCTCCACTCTGGGCTGGCCCGACGATAGCCAGGATATGCGCACATTTTATCCAACCAGTGTGCTGGTTACGGGCTATGACATCATCTTTTTCTGGGTCGCCCGCATGATCTTTTCCGGCCTTGAGCACACCGGGAAGACTCCCTTTCATACTGTTTTCATTCACGGCATCATCCGTGACGCCCAAGGTCGCAAGATGTCCAAATCCCTTGGCAATGGTGTCGACCCCTTGGAGGTCATTGATGAGTTTGGTGCCGACGCCCTGCGTTATACGTTGATTACAGGCAATTCTCCCGGTTCGGATCAACGGTTTCAGCAAGATAAACTTGAAGCCGGGCGCAATTTTATCAACAAGATCTGGAATGCCACCCGATTCGTTCTCATGAACTTTGATGACGAGATGGACTGGAGCGGAATTGAATCGGCAGATATGGCTTTGGAGGACAAGTGGATCCTGTCGCGCTTGCAAAGGCTTAAACAAGAGGTGCCGGCCAATCTGGACAAATACGAAACCGGCGTCGCGCTGCACAAAATTTACAGTTTCCTTTGGGAGGAATTCTGTGACTGGTACATTGAGATCAGCAAGTCCCGTCTCACCGATGACACCAATGCCAGCCGCCGCGTTGCACAATACGTGCTTAACACGGTCCTGCGTGAAAGCCTGCAGCTTTTGCACCCATTTATGCCTTTCGTGACCGAATCCCTTTACGGGCACTTGGTTCACGAGGATGAAAGCATCATGATTTCATCCTGGCCGATGCCGCAGGATGCGCTGATCTTTCCGCAAGAGGAACAGGCCATGATCAGCCTGATGGATGCCATTCGGGAGATTCGTAACGTACGAAGCGGTTTTGGCGTTCCGCCTTCGCGGAAGGCCGGTTTGATTCTGGTCTCAAAAGATCCGGCCGTGCGTCGCCATTTCATCGATGGTCAAGCCTTCCTGCAAAGGCTGGCGGCGGTTTCCACCCTCGAGACGCGAGAAAACAAGGCAGGCATCCCGCTGACCGCTGTCACTGCGCTGTTTTCCGGTGGCGAGCTCTATCTTCCCCTCGAAGATTTGATCGATCTGGATAAGGAGATAGAACGCTTGTTGAAGGAAAAAGCCAATCTGGAAAGCGAACTGACCCGTGTGTCCGCCAAGCTGCAAAATCAGGCTTTTATGGATAAGGCGCCGGAAAAGGTTATCCAGGCCGAGCGCGACAAGTTTAGTCGTTACAGCGAAATGCATAAGAATGCCAGTGAACGATTAATTCTTTTGCAAGAAAGCGGACAAGCTGCCGAAAGCGTCATCTGAATGGCAGTTTTCCATTGACTGGATGGACGTGTCGGCTTAAAATGATCGTATGTGCAAATTCGAACAAGACTTGTGCTTATCGATAACCGCCCGGCTGACGGGTGTGGCCAAACATAAAAGGAGTTGATATCATGCCACTTGTTACGACCAAAGAAATGTTCCGGAAAGCCTATGACGGCGGGTACGCGGTCGGTGCCTTTAATGTCAACAACATGGAAATCA
>LSQX01035488.1_pt2 | contig 14536 bp, 11 predicted proteins | sample 654561 | NCBI WGS metagenome assembly LSQX01 (sample SAMN04489861, study PRJNA283612) | anaerobic digester metagenome | isolation source: 4 biogas reactors fed with cattle manure at either 37C or 55C with and... | place: Denmark: Kongens Lyngby | collected 2014
ACAATTCAACAGCCACATCGGAGGGAGACAGTTCGCCAAGCTGAACATCCGTGGAAATGGCCAGAGTTTCTCCTGATTTAGTGCTTTGCTCGGCCAGTGTTAAGCCATCCCTGTCAGGCAGAATTCTAACCTGGGTCCAGCCCCGTGCAATATGCTGCTTCCAGGAGGACAAATTGCGTACCAGTTCATAGTCTGTTTCATGAACTCTTCGAACCCTGTCAATACATGGAACATAGAAATTCCGGGTATAATCCTGCAACATCCGGTGTGTGCTGAAGGCTGGTGTGAGGGTTTGTATGGACATTTTCATCATTTTAACCCATTCTCTTGGTATTCCAGCGGCATCCCTTTCATAGAACATGGGAATGATCTGCTTTTCCAGCAGTGAGTACAGAGATTGACTGTCGGCGTCATCCTGGTAATGCTCGTTATCATAAGGTGTATCGTCGCCGATGACCCATCCATTGTTTCCCTGGAAGCCCTCGCACCACCAACCGTCAAAAATACTGCAGTTGATGATCCCGTTGATACAGACCTTCTGGCCGCTGGTTCCGCTGGCTTCCAGAGGACGCCTTGGGTTATTCAGCCAAATATCCACACCCTGAACCAGGTTTCTGGCAAGGGTCATATTATAGTTTTCCACCAGGAAAACCTTTCCTCGGAAGCCTTCGCTGCGGGCGATATCATGGATATGTTTGATCACCTCGTGAGCGGGGCGGTCTGCCGGGTGCGCCTTGCCGGCGAAGATGATCTGAACCGGCATGTCCTTGCGGTTCAAAAGCCTTTCAACCCTGGCCATATCTCTGAAAATCAGGTTTGCCCGCTTATAGGTGGCAAAACGTCTGGCAAAACCGATGGTAAAGGTGTTTGGATCCAGCTGCCTGTCAAGCTCATTCACTTCATGTACAGGAACACCATTGGCCTGATATTGGGCCTTCAGGCGTTCCCGAACGAATTTGATCATTTTTGTTTTCAAAATCGTGTGAACGCTCCACAGATCCTCGTCGGGTATCTTCTGAACATTTTCCCAAACCTTGGGAGCGTAAAGCCTTTCTTTCCAGTCTTCCGGCAGGTATCGGTCATACAGGTATTTTAAGTTTGGCGACAGCCATGTCAATGTGTGAATACCATTGGTTATATGGGTGATGGGAACATCGTCCTCAGGCGTTCCAGGCCAGATATTGCTGTATATGTTCCGGGATACCGCCCCGTGCAGCTCACTGACCCCGTTTCTCTTACCGGAAAGGTTCAGCGCAAGAACCGTCATATTAAAGTTGTTCTGATCACCGGGCTTGATACCAAGGCTTAAAAACTCATGCCGCTGCAGTCGAAGCTGGTTCCAGTAGTCTCCAAAATACCGGTCAATCATTTCTATGGGGAATACATCGTTACCGGCAGGGACGGGTGTGTGTGTTGTGAATACTGAAGAAGAAATAACGAACTCATGGGCTTGTTCAAAGGTGAGGTTTTTCTCGGAGATCAGCTTCCTGCAAAGCTCCAGCCCCATAAAGGCGGAATGGCCTTCATTCATATGGAAAACCGTACCATTAATGCCTAACGCGTCCAGCATTTTAATCCCGCCGATACCCAAAAGGATTTCCTGCTGAATGCGGGTCTCTTTATCTCCTCCATACAGCCTTGCGGTAAGCCCGCGGTCGTACTGGTTGTTTTCCGGAACATCGGTGTCCAATGAATACAGGTTGATGCGGCCTATGGCAACCTTCCATACCTTAGCATACACCACCCTGCCGGGCATATTAAAATGAATGCTCAGAGGCTTTTGATCCTGTGTCAATACAGGCGCTACAGGTAGCTGAGAGATGTTTAATGCTGAGAAGCTGGTTTCCTGCCAGCCTTCCCTGTTTATTCGCTGGCTGAAATAGCCTTGCTTGTAAAACAGGCCAATGGCGGTAAAGGGAAGCCCGAGGTCGCTGGCGGTTTTGCAGTGATCACCGGACAGAACCCCCAACCCTCCCGAATAAATAGGGAGTACCTCATGCAAACCGTACTCTGCCGAAAAATAGACGATATGCTCCTGTTGCTTATCAGGATAATTGGTTTGGAACCAGGTGCCCTGATTTGCGGACATATAATGATCAAAGCATTCAACAACCTTGTTGTATTGCGCCATGAAAGATGAATCGGCCAGCTTTTCCTGAAGCTTATTGTGGTTTACTTCCTGCAGAAAGCGTACGGGGTTTTTATGCAGCTTCTCCCACAATGCCAGATCAATGGCGCGATAGAGATCAATGGCCTCATTGTTCCAGGACCACCACAGGTTATAAGCCAGATCCTTCAACCTTGACAACTCAGGCGGAAGCTCGGTGGTCACTTTGATTTTTCCAAGGATATACATATATTGTCCTTCCTTTCTAACCTTCTTCCATACTTGCTTTTATAGATAAAATGAAGTAAAAACCAGACACTATGAAATATATACCCAAATATATTCTTACTAAATTCTTTTTATTATTATTCGTAAAAGCCGTGAAAATAAACTCCCATTCAGAGTGTATTGAAAACGGGTTCTTTTTACTATATACTAAAATAAGTTCAAATGCACGTATAACTATCGAAAAATCGTGATAAAGATAAAAATCTTTTAGATAGTGCCGATAAATAACTTATATGGAAGTCAAAGCATATACTGTGAAGGGGGATTTTATTGTGGCTGGTGAAAAGAAATTTGGAACTTCAACTTTTGGGTTCAATAAAGCAGATGTCAATGCATATATTGAAAGAATCATCCGTGAATTTGACCAGAGGCTGAAAGAAAAGGATGATGAGAATTCCAACCTGAAAGCTCAGGTGAAGGAATTGAAGGCAAAGTACGAAGAAAACTGGCAGGAAGCAGAAAAGGTCATGAAAGAAAAAGAGAAAATTGCCGGTGTTCTGCTGCAAGCCCAGGAAAAGGCCGATACCATGATGCTCGAAGCAAAGGAGAAGGCTTTGCAGGAGAAGAAACATCTGGATGAGGTGCTTGAAATTGAAAGGGAAAAGATTGTGGATATCAAACGGGAACTGAAAGGGTTGAAGGACAAGATCACCGATATCCTTTCAAAGTATGAGCAGCAGATCGATGAGACGGTATCCAACATTGAAAAAAATGAAGAAACCTATATACAGGAAACTGCAGCTGCTTCCGAGGGAAAATAAACTTTTAACAACCTTTCCCCGGAATGAAGCTATAACCGGAGGTAGTATGGAAAACGAAATTTTACACATCCTTGCTGAAAACAGCCGCCTCACCAACGAACAAATTGCGGTGATGCTCGATAAATCCGAAGAAGAGGTCGCCCGTGTCGTTAAAGAGCTGGAGAATAAGAATATTGTTCTGGGATACCCGGCCCTGGTCGATTGGGAGAAAACCGGGGAAGATGTCGTCATGGCCTATATCGAGGTGAAGGTTACCCCACAGCGTGGTCAGGGCTTTGACAAGGTGGCCGAAAGGATCTATCAGTATCCGCAGGTGAAAAGCTGTAGCCTGATGTCCGGAGGGTTTGACCTGTTCGTTGCCGTGGAAGGGAAATCCATGAAGGAAGTAGCCCTTTTCGTGGCAGAAAAGCTCGCGCCCATTGAATCGGTTTTAAGCACAGCCACTCACTTTGTTCTTAAAAAGTACAAGGAGAAGGGTGTCCCCTTTGAACAGAAATATAAAGATAACAGAGAGGCTATAGTTTTATGAACATACAAAAAATGGTAGCCCCTCATATCAAAGCCATTCCTCCGTCAGGCATCCGGAAGTATTTTGACTTGCTCAATGAAATGAAAGATGCCATTTCCCTGGGGATTGGCGAGCCCGATTTTGTAACCCCCTGGTGCATTCGCGAAGAAGGCATCTATTCCCTGGAAAAAGGATATACGAATTATTCTTCCAATGCGGGCGCCATCGAGCTGCGCAAAGAAATATGCCGTTATATGCAAAGGCGCTTCAAGCTGGAGTATTCCTTTGAAAATGAAGTTCTGGTAACCGTCGGCGGCAGCGAAGCCATCGATCTGGCTATCAGAGCCTTGGTTTCGCCCGGTGATGAAGTGATCATACCCGAGCCATCTTTTGTGGCATATAAGGGCTGTACCCTGTTTGCAGGGGCGGTGCCGGTGCCTCTGAACCTGAAGGCTGAAAACCAGTTTCGCCTGAAACGGGCTGATTTAGAGCCGCTGATCACCCCCAGGACGAAAATCCTCATCATTGCTTTTCCCAATAATCCTACCGGCGCGATCATGGAATATGATGATTATGTTGAAATTGCAGATTTCCTGAAAGACAAAGACATCATTATTATTTCTGATGAGCTTTACGCAGAGCTCACCTATGCAGGCCAACATGTTTCCATCGCAAATTTTGATCCAATGAAGGATAGAACCATTGTTGTCAACGGGCTGTCAAAGGCTTACGCCATGACAGGCTGGAGAATTGGCTATGCCTGCGGGCACCGGGATATTATCAATGAAATGAAAAAAATTCATCAGTATGCCATCATGTGTGCACCCACCACCGCCCAGTATGCTGCCATCGAAGCTTTGCGCAACGGCGATGAAGAGGTTAGGATGATGGTGACGGAATACAACCGACGCAGAAGGTTTGTTATAAACAGCTTGCGTAAAATGGGACTGGACTGCTTTGAACCCTTCGGGGCATTTTATGTTTTTCCCGATATCCGTAAGACGGGGCTAACCTCCGACGAATTTTGTGAACGTCTTCTAATGACCGAGAAAGTACTCACCGTTCCGGGAAGTGCCTTTGGTGACTGTGGTGAAGGGTTTGTCCGCGCCACCTACGCCACCTCCATGGAAAACCTGATGGAAGCGATGAAGAGAATTGAACGGTTCATAAACAGCGTGTAAAAGAAGAACACTCCACCAAAAGTAATCGATAAAAAAAGCGCGTTCCCAGGTACACCCCTGTGAACGCGTTTTAAATTGCATGTTCTTCAGATGCCGGGTTTCTTGCAGAAGCCTTAACCTGTTGCAGGCAGAAGGTTCACCGAAAGCATACTGTGTGTACAGTTATGCGACATCTGCACTCTTTTTGCCATATCGTCGGTACATCTGATGGACAATCAATTCATCCAGCTTCCTGCTGGCATTCAGAATCTCTTCCATCTTACACGATTCTATGGCTTCATACAGGTTCTTGCGTGCATTTTTAAGAATTGTCATCTTTCGTACCTCCTTTGTTTGGTGGAATTTGTAACTTCATGATAGAACCTGTTTTAATTTTAAATTGTATGGATAAAGGTGTCAATGCCGTATTCGGCGTAAACAGCTGAAACGCCTGCACCTCAAGGATGCTGACCCTGTTCTGTGGGAAATACCCCATTGAATCCTGTAATGGTTTTACTCTGTTGGTATAGTGAATCCTTACACTGAACAGCTGGGAAATAATTCGTTTTGTGGTTGGATATTTTATGGGATGCTCCATGCGGTTTTTTTACAATTTGTTCATATTTTGTTCAAATGCATACTGCATAATGAAATAGACTGCAAAGAACCTGCAGGGTAAAGGGAAATGACCGCCACAAAAGGTATTTGTGGTAGAACGGAGGAACATGATGATAGAGATTCAAAACCTCACGAAACGTTATGGAGAAATAAAAGCGATCGAAGATGTGAGTTTTACGGTCAACAAAGGAGAAATCCTGGGTTTCCTGGGGCCAAACGGAGCTGGGAAAACCACGACAATGAACATCTTAACAGGGTATATTCCTTCCACTTCCGGGGTGGTAAAGGTGGATGGCCTTGATGTCATGGAACAGCCCCGGGAAGTAAAAAGAAAGATCGGTTATTTGCCCGAGCAGCCGCCGCTATATGTGGATATGACTGTTACGGATTTTCTCGATTTCTGTGCTGCTTTAAAGGAAGTGGACAAGGCAGCCTGGAAGGGGCAAAAAAATGACATCATGGAGCTGGTGAAGATCACCCATGTGCAGCACCGACTTATCCGCAACCTTTCCAAGGGATATCGTCAAAGAGTGGGCCTGGCCCAGGCGCTTGTCGGAACCCCCGATGTTCTTGTTCTGGACGAACCTACCGTTGGCCTGGACCCAAAACAGATCATTGAAATCAGAAAGCTGATCAAGGCACTGGGGAAAAACCATACCATCATCCTCAGCTCCCATATCCTTCCCGAGGTGAGTGCAGTGTGTGAAAGGGTTGTCATTATCAACAAGGGAAAAATTGTTGCCATCGACACCCCGGAACAATTGTCCAAAAGCCTTGGAGACTTCACTCGGTTCACAATGACCATTGCCGGCCCTGAAAAGAAAGTCAGTGAAATGCTGCAACAGATCTACGGAGTGAAATATATTGAAACCCATAACAAGCTGAAAGATGACGAATACAGTTATATCATTGAATCGGACAAGGAATTGGACGTGCGCAAGCCCATTTTCAACCGTCTTGCCGAAGCCGGGTACCCGATCCTGGAACTGAAGTCACTGGGCTTGTCGCTTGAAGATATCTTCCTTCAACTGACAACCGAGGAAAAGGAGGTAAACTGACATGCGGGCTATTTGGAAACGCGAAGTACAGGCATATTTTTATCAGCCTATCGCCTATGTTTTGATTGGGTTGTTTTTCCTGATTTCATCCTTCTATTTCACATTTGGCACCGTGGCATACGGCCGTGCTGAATTGAACTCACTGTTTCAAAACTTCATTTTTCTGTTCATTGTTATCATACCCATTTTAACCATGCGTACTTTAACCGAAGACCGGAAAAATGGCACCGAAGTTCTGCTGGTCACTTCTCCGGCAAGTATTTCTCAAATTGTGGTTGGTAAGTTTCTTGCATCCTTCACCGTTTTCCTGGTGATGTTTGCCTCCACATTGATATACCTGGTTGTTTTGCTTATCCTGGGAGGAAAGCCTGAGGTACCCATGCTGATCGGTGGATATCTTTCCTTTTTACTGATCGGGGCATCTTTCATTTCAATAGGTATTTTTGCGTCATCGCTCACAGAAAACCAGATTGTTGCCGCCCTCATCAGCTTTGCTATTCTTCTTATGATAAGCCTGCTCGATGTAATTACCTCCTTAACAAGCGGTGTTATCGCTAAGATTCTGGATGCTTTCTCTTTGCTGTCCCGTTACCAGGACATGAATTCGGGCATTCTGGATTTTACCTCCATCATATACTATCTTAGCTTTACCGCAGTGTTCTTATTCTTAACAACAAGAGTGATCGATAAAAGACGTTGGAGTCAGGGGTGATGAATATGAAAAACGATTTTTTGAATAAAAGAAGCCTGAAATTTGGCTCATATTCGGTTGCACTAACGGCAATTGTCATTGCGGCGGTGGTGATTCTCAATGCAATCGTCGGGGCGACGCAAATCCGGGACAGGCTGAAAATTGACCTCACCAGCCAGAAGTTGTACAGCATTGGTGAAAAAACGGATGAAGTGCTGAAAGAACTGAACCAGGATATTGAAATCATTGGCTTGTTTGATGAAAACGAGTCGGATCAATATTATAATCAGATTGTTGAGTTCGTCAAACAATATGAATTAAAAAGCAACAAAATTCATATCCGCTATGTCGATCCGGTTAAGGAAGTTGCCTATATTCAAAACGAACTTGATCCGAACGGAGTTCTTGGCATTCAAAAATATAATTATGTTGTGAAAAGTGATAAACGGACAAAGGTCTTGTCTGCTTATGATCTCATAGAACAAACGACGGATCAGAACTATCAGATGAGTATTTCAGGCCTTAATGCGGAATATGCATTTACCGGAGCCATCCGGTATGTGGCTGCCGATGAAGTCCCTGTGATCTACTATACTCAAGGTCACGGTGAGGGAGATATGAGTACCGACTATTCCGAGCTGAAACACAGTATCGAGCAGCACGGTTATGATGTGAAGCCTTTAACCCTGTCTGCCCTGGAAGGGGTTCCGGCAGATGCATCGGTTGTCTTAATCACAGGCCCGCAACAAGATTTATCCGTTCAGGAAATGGAAAGACTAACGACGTATATGGAAAATGGCGGGGATACGCTCCTCATGTTTGATTCGCTGGAATTAAATCCCCAAATGCCCAATTTTGAAGTATTTTTGGCAAAGTTCAATCTAGGCCTGGGCTATGACATTATTTTTGAAATGGCTGCCAACCGCTATTATTTTAATAAGCCATACATCTTTATGCCCACTGTTGAAAACAATGACATTAATGCAAACCTGGATCCGGACACATTCAACATGACCGTGGCATATACCAGAAGCATTCCGATTCTTCAGAACCAGAAAGAATGGATCACCTGCACGCCGTTGCTTACCACATCAGCCGAAGCCGAGGGTCAAGCTTTGAATCATGATGCACAAAACACCAAAGGCCCTTTCAATATAGCAGTTGCCGCAGAAAACAAGGGTAATAGCGCACCGAGCAAGACGGTCGTAATAGGAAATGCACTTTTTGTCACGGACAGTGGCAGAGATTCTTTTGGGGCGACAGGAGAGACATTCATTTTAAGCGCTTTGAACTGGATGGAAAACAAGGAAACGGACATCTTTATTGCCGCCAAGACATACTCCGTACCGATGCTTGAGAATGTCACCCAGCAGACCATGATCCTGGTGCCTATTGTGCTTATCGTTGTGGTTCCGTTGATTATTTTTGGTGTAGGTGTGTTTATCTGGTTAAGGAGGCGTCACCTGTGAGTAAATTTAAAAAATTGCTGATCCCTGCAATTGTTCTGGTGGTTCTTGTGGGAGGGCTGCTGATAGTCACAAACCTGCCCGAACCCGAACCTGAAGTGGAGGATAACCCGTCTGGCAGCGACGTCATCCAGATCTTTGACTTTGTGAAGGATGATATGACGGAAATAAAAATAGAGAACAAGCAAGATGTTTTGGTTTTCCAATATGTGATGGCGCAGGTTGAGGAAGTCGTTAACAATGAAGATGGAACACAGACCACCAGTTTGGTAGACAGGAAAGTTTGGCAGGCAGTCCAACCCGCGGGTATGAAGGTGAACTCCAGTGCCATTGACAGCATCGCATGGAATGCCAATACGCTGAAGGCCACCATGCTTATTGAAGAGAACCCTGCCGATCTGGCCGTGTACGGTTTAAATAACCCGGTGAAGCTCACTTTTAAAATGAAGGATGGCACAAATCATATTCTTCATATTGGCAACGAGACGGTAACTGGTGGGGCCTTTTATGTAAAGAAGGAAAATGAATCCAAGGTATACACTGTAGGTAACTATGAGGTTTCAAAATTCCTGCAGACAAAGTTTCAGTTGATGATGAAGGAATTTTATGACAAAGTCTATACCCCTCAGGATGTTACGGCAATAACCTATACGCGCAAGGGTGAGAAGCTTTTTGATTCAACTCTGGGCGATCAGAAATGGTGGATCACCTACCCAATACGCACCGAAGCCAGGTATGAGAACCTGTATGCCATAGCCGGTTCTCTGGCGACTGTCACCATTAACGAGTATGTCGAGGATGTCGGGGATGTCGAGGAAAACGGGGTTGTCCTTGGGAAATACGGCCTGGCAAATCCGTCCTATATTTTTGAATATACCCTGGACGGGCAGAAACACACGCTGTCACTGGGTACCAAGAACCCTGCGGCAGACGCGTACTATGCCATCATGGATGGCAGCGATTTTGTAGTTACCATTGATGATAACAGCTTTACCTTCCTTGATAAACCCATAGAAGAGCTTGTGGCTTCCTTTATCCACCTGCAGAACATCAAGGAGGTCAGTAAACTGGTCGTAAACTTTGACGGAAGAACCGATATCACAAATATGCAGGTTGATCTGGAAGATGACGTGCTTAGTGTTTATAACTATAATGGTACCGAATTAACCGGTGAAGAGGATGCGGATTATGTATCTGCATTCAAGAAATATTATCAGGGTGCCATCGGCTTCTATGTCAACAAAATTGATCTGAAAGCTACCCCGGTACTGCAAAACCCAGAGGTGACGGTGGTGTTCACCTTAACCACGGGTGAGGAGATTAAGATTGAGATGGTATCCGACGAGGACGATGTGTATTTTTACGCATTCAAAAACGGTGAGTACACCGGCATGATGGTTCGTAAAAAACAGCTGAACGATGAAAGCTACAAAGGCCTCAGAGTCACCCGTAAGCAGCTGGATGAAAAACTGGCTGAGCGTACAGCAGATTAGGTTATTTACACTGGGGACAGGTTCCTGTGTAAATATGTGAGCTAGAATGAGCCAGAGGGTGGAGCCCAGATACCTTGAACAAATTTGACCAAGGTATCTGGGTTTCGCCCCCTGGTTCTCGCTTTCTCTTTTGTACTCAAAGATCCCCTGACAAATTTATCCAAACAGCTCGTCCGAACTGGTTAATCCGTTGAATAGCTTACCACGGGCGGAAGTTTGTTCCATGGTTATATTCAACCAAGAAACCTTTGAGTTGCCTTCAGATGTTGAATCCATGAAAAAATCTGTATTCAGCCCTCAAATTGCCGCATGTCTCCTCAGCTTTTACCAAAGAACCCGCCCATAGTTTCACATAATAACCTGTGCCCGGCCCTATGTAGGAACCTGAGCCCAGTGTAAATGTGTTTTTTACATAGGAACCTGGGCCCCGCCCCGTGTAAATGTATACAAAATACTGAGTAAATTTATGTTAACATTAGTCAAAGCCTTGAAAAACAAGGGTTACAACATGCAGAAAAATTTTTCTGACATAGTTGATTTATAGAACTATATTTGTTATAATATTAACAAAGTTGTTTTGTTAAATTTATAACAAGTTTTGGCTTAAAAACAACTGCTATGTAGACTGGGGGTTATTCTATGAGCTGTCAATGCAATAGCACCTGCGTTGATCCAAAGATGCAGGAACTTCAAACGATTATTGAAAAGCATAAGGGCACAAAGGGTGCTCTGATTCCGGTTTTGCACGAAGCACAGGAACTGTTCGGGTATTTGCCGATACAGGTTCAGAAAAAGATTTCAGAAGGGTTAGGTGTTTCGCTGGCAGAAATTTACGGAGTCGTTACTTTTTATACCCAATTCTCTTTGGTACCAAAGGGCAAATACAAGGTTCAGGTTTGCCTTGGCACAGCCTGTTATGTAAAGGGCTCAGGTCAAATTTATGACAAGCTGAAAGAGGAGCTCGGGCTTAAGGAAGACGGCACTACCGACGACGGTCTGTTTTCACTGGAAGCATGCCGCTGCATTGGTGCCTGTGGTTTGGCTCCTGTTATCATGATAAACGATGATGTATACGGCAGGCTGGTTGCCGACGATATTCCCCGGATTATCGCACAATACCGCAACAAGGAATGAAAGACCTGTCGCTGCACCTGCTGGATATCGCTCAAAACTCAATAAAAGCCGCGGCAACATTGGTTCGGATTCACCTGGAATACCATGAAGGAAGGCTTCGTTTTATCATCGCCGACAACGGCTGCGGCATGGGGCAGGAAATGCTCGAAAAGGTCACCGACCCTTTCACCACCACCAGAACCACCCGAAAGGTTGGTATGGGGCTGCCACTGTTAAAGCTTTCCGCTGAAATGACAGGCGGAAGCCTCGCAATCAGTTCACAAAAGGGAAAAGGGACAACAGTAACGGCAGAATTTGTTGCGGACAGTATCGACAGAATCCCTGTGGGCGACATGGAAGAGACGATGAAGGTTTTGGTTCAGGCCCATCCTGAATTGGACTTTGAAATTCTTTTTAGCAATGAAATAAACAAGTATGAATTGAAAACAATGGAAATTAAAAAAGTACTGAATGGCGTTCCCATCTGTAGTCCGGATATTGTTCAATGGATAGGGCAAAGCATTCAGGAAGGCATGAAAGAAATATTTGGAGGTGTACTCAATGAAATCACTGGCTGAATTGGAAGCGATAAGAGACAAAGCGCTGAAGGAAATCAATCTTCGTGATAACTCGGACAAGATCCGTGTGGTGGTGGGCATGGCAACCTGCGGTATTGCAGCAGGGGCAAGGCCTGTCATGAATACTTTCGTTGAAGAGCTGAATAAAAGGAATATACAAAATGTAAATGTCACTATGACCGGCTGTATTGGGGTATGTCGTTTAGAGCCCATTGCCGAGGTCATCAACGCAAAAGGCGAAAAAACCACTTATGTCAAGCTGGATGCGGATAAAGCAAAAAGAATTGTTGCCGAGCACCTGGTAAATGGTCGCCCTGTCGTAGAATATACCATCAGTGAGGCCGAAGAGAACAGGTAATGTCGGCCTGGTGCAAAATGGATTGGAGGTTTCTGTTATGATATACAGAGCACATGTGCTGGTTTGCGGCGGAACAGGATGTACGGCATCCAAAAGCCCGGAGATCATGAAACAGTTTGAAATACTGCTTCATGACAATCACATTGAAAACGAAGTAAAGGTTGTAAAAACAGGATGCTTCGGCCTTTGCGAAAAAGGACCCATCGTGGTGGTTTATCCTGAAGGTGCGTCATATGCCCATGTCAGGCCTGAGGATGTAAAAGAAATTGTTGAAGAACATCTGGTTAAAGGCCGTATCGTTAAAAGGCTGCTTATGGGCGACAAGGAAGCTGAAGACGTATCCAGGGCACTGGACGATGTTGGCTTTTTCAAGCGGCAGGTCAGGGTTGCGCTGCGCAATTGCGGTGTTATCAACCCCGAAAACATTGACGAATATATCGCAAAAGACGGCTACCGCGCACTGGGCAAGGTGTTAACCGAACTCACCCCGCAGCAGACCATCGATACACTGAAAAAGTCAGGCCTGCGTGGCAGGGGCGGCGCTGGTTTCCCCACAGGCCTGAAATGGGAATTCGCTTCAAAGTCCCAGGCCGATCAGAAGTATGTCTGCTGTAATGCCGACGAGGGTGACCCGGGAGCATTTATGGACAGAAGCGTTTTGGAAGGCGACCCCCATTCCGTGCTCGAAGCCATGGCAATTGCAGGTTATGCTATCGGCTCCAACCAGGGCTATATTTATGTTCGTGCTGAATACCCCATTGCAGTAAAGCGTTTGCATATTGCTTTGGAACAGGCTAAGAACTACGGACTTTTGGGGAAGAATATCTTTGGAACCGATTTCTCCTTTGATATAGGCATCCGCCTTGGCGCTGGCGCGTTCGTATGCGGCGAAGAAACCGCGCTGATGACCTCCATCGAGGGAAAACGCGGCGAACCCAGGCCTCGTCCTCCGTTCCCGGCACACAAAGGGTTGTGGCAAAAGCCTACGATCCTGAATAATGTTGAAACCTATGCGAATATACCTGTGATATTCCTGAGAGGCCCGGAATGGTTCTCCAGCATTGGAACCGAAAAGAGCAAGGGCACCAAGGTCTTTGCAGTGGGCGGAAAAATTAACAACACAGGTTTGGTGGAAATCCCCATGGGAACAACCCTCCGGGAAGTTGTTTATGAAATCGGCGGCGGCATCCCCAATGGCAAAAAGTTTAAGGCAGCCCAAACAGGCGGCCCGTCCGGCGGATGTATTCCTGCAAGCCACATCGATACCCCGATAGATTACGATAACCTCATCGCACTGGGTTCCATGATGGGCTCCGGCGGGATGATCGTCATGGATGAAGACACCTGCATGGTCGATGTGGCCCGTTTCTTTATGGAGTTCGTGCAAGAGGAGTCCTGCGGGTTGTGTGTGGCCTGCCGGCTCGGCACCCGGAGAATGCTGGACATCCTCAACCGGATCGTCCGGGGAGAAGGTCAGGAAGGGGATGTAGAACGGCTGATCGAGCTCGGCGAGACGGTAAAGGACACTGCACTGTGCGGACTCGGACAAACCGCACCCAATCCGGTCCTGAGCACCATCCGCTATTTTCGCGAGGAGTACGACGAACACATCCGACACAAGTATTGCCGCGCGGGCGTGTGTCAGGACCTGTTCCTGTCCCCCTGCGAGAATGCGTGTCCCGCAGGGGTGAACGTGCCGGGGTATCTGGCGCTGATCGCCGCAGGGAAGCCCGAGGACGCCTATCGGCTGATCCGGCAGGAGAATCCCTTCCCGGCGATCTGTGGACGCGTATGCACCCATCCTTGCGAGTCCAGATGCCGACGTGCGCAACTGGACGACCCGCTGTCCATCTGCGACTTGAAACGATACGCCTCGGATGTGGCCATGGCATTTGGCGTGCCACCCGAAGATCCCGCGTCGACCCGTCGCGGAAAATCGGTCGCGATCATCGGGGCCGGACCATCCGGGTTGACCTGCGCCTACTATCTGGGGCGACTCGGGTATGACGTGACCGTGTTTGAAACAGAATCGGTCGCGGGCGGTATGCTGGCGTTCGGCATCCCGGAGTACCGGCTTCCCAAAGCCGTGCTCCAGCGGGAAGTCGAAGCGATCGAGCAAGCCGGAATCCGGATCCGGTACGGCACCGAAATCGGACGGGATCTCTCGTTTGAAACCCTCCGGACCTTGTATGACGCGGTCTATATCGCCACCGGGACCCAGCGTTCCCGCCGGATCGGGCTGGAGGGCGAAGATCTGCCCGGTGTGCACCACGGTCTGGACTATCTGAGAGATGTCAATCTGGGACGGGGCGTACGCCTGGCCGGCACCGTCGCTGT
>LSQX01161691.1_pt1 | contig 14536 bp, 11 predicted proteins | sample 654561 | NCBI WGS metagenome assembly LSQX01 (sample SAMN04489861, study PRJNA283612) | anaerobic digester metagenome | isolation source: 4 biogas reactors fed with cattle manure at either 37C or 55C with and... | place: Denmark: Kongens Lyngby | collected 2014
ATTCAACCCCGATGCCTCGATTACAGCAAACGCTGCCGTTCCAATCAGGGCAGCAACTGTCAACCAAAACAGACGAATTTTTAATCTTTTGTTTATTGCCTCAGCATAATCTGATAAGCTTCGCGCAGTTTCTTTAACCTCTTCGTTCATTATCTCGCTCTTCCTTTCTCCGTTAATGATTTCAGGGATACTGACATCATAAAACTCCGCAAGTTCAACAAGCAGACTGATGTCTGGCATATTTGCTCCGGTTTCCCACCGAGAAACTGTCCTTCCGGAAACATTCAGCTTTTCAGCCAGTTCTTCCTGTGTTAAGTTTCTCTCTCTCCTAAGTTTTTTTAGGAAACTTCCAATTTTACTCTGGTCCATTCTTCATGGCCTCCTTTCACTAACATGGTACATCAAATCACTTTAAAACAACACGACACAAAGCGAGAAATGCCGTGTATTTATATAGACAGTTGTGTCCAGTATAGTCATTTTGCTTGTAAAGATCAACAAAGCAGGTTGGCAGAGAGTCTAGAGTGTCATCGATGTAAATGTTTTTCTTTGCTTGTTTTTCCGCAAGAAGTTTGCCTGATAAAGCACAATGAATAATCACTAATCCAATCTCTAATTATTGTTTGCAGTAATTTTGCAAAATTATTTTTATTGTTTGATAAATGAATTGATGCTAATTATTTCTATATTTTAATACAGCAATATAGTTATTGTTTTTACATCTGTTTTCAAATAATGTATGATAGTCGGCAACCAGTAAAAGGAGTTGGAATAATGTTAATTACAGATAGAGAAGAGTTGCAGCAGTTTAATACTTCACATAGATTGTGGCAGGGAATTCCTGGGATAGAGATATCTGAGAAAGGCAGGCTTTTTGCCACCTTTTATAGTGGTGGAACAAAGGAAGAGTTCGGTAATTACTGTTTGCTGATAATCAGTGACGATGATGGTTATACCTGGTCGGAGCCTGTTGCCGTTGCATACAACGGTCCTGCCAGCAGATGTTATGATCCTTGTTTATGGATGGATATGCTGGGTAGATTGTGGTTTATCTGGAGCATCATGCCTGAACATGCCGTCTATGCATCCCTTTGCAATAATCCTGATGCAGATATATTGAATTGGAGCAAACCCTTTATCATAGGCAAGGATGTCATGATGAATAAACCAACATTTCTGTCTACTGGTGAAATAATGTTTCCAATTGCTGTTTGGGATAGAAATGTACAAGCAATTAACGGGTGTGTTAGTGAAGGAGAAGAAAGACTTCCTTTTGTCTACAGATCCACGGATTGCGGGACCACATTTGAAAAACTGGGCGGCCCAAAGGTTGAAAAAAGAAGCTTTGACGAACACATGATTCTTGAGTTAAGTGATGGAAGGCTTATGATGTTTATCAGAACGCTGTATGGTATTGGCAAGAGCTATTCCTATGATGGCGGCAGGACCTGGACGGATGCGGAACCAAGTGGTTTTGGTGGTCCTTGTACACGTTTTTATATTCGAAAGCTGTCTTCAGGAAGCATTTTCTTAATTTATCATGACAGCACCAGCAAAAGAAGCAATCTTGCTGCATACCTTTCTGAAGATGAGGGAGAAACCTGGAAGTGGAAGCTTTTGCTTGATGAAAGGGACAATGTATCCTATCCGGATGCAGTAGAAGCAAAAAATGGTTATATATACATCATTTACGATAGAGAACGGGGAGCGTTTTGCAAGGGCCTTGAGGAGCTTTATCACAATGCCCGAGAGATTCTTATGGCCAAGATAACTGAAGAAGATATTATTGCAGGCAAGATTGTGAGTAAAGACAGCAGGCTTAAGCAAACTGTATCAAAGCTGGGAGTTTATCTTGGGCCAATGATAAACCCATATAGCGAGAAGCTGCTTTTATCAACGGATGAATATGTAAAGCAGGTGATGGATCTTCCTGCTAATGAGAAGATGATTGACAGCATACTGGAAGACTTTGGGCGATGCAGTTTGACCCTTGATTGGGATACAATACAGAACCTGAATGCGAAAATTGAATATGCTTTGAACCTGGACAAAAAGACGAGCAGAAAAGAACTTGAGAAGACAATCAGAGAGATACTATCCATATTCAAAAAGGGTGAGGAAGCTAACCCTGTTGATTTGTTCCCCAAAATGATTGCTTACATTAACAACAACTTGTGTGTTGACCTGTCTTTGGACGAAATGGCACAGGCTCTTCATCTAAGCAAGTTTTACATGTGCCATTTGTTCAAGGAAAAAGCCAAGATAACAATCATGAGTTATAGGAATGCAAGACGTATACAGCTTTCAAAAAAACAGCTGGCAACAACAGAGTTGTCAATTACCGATATTGCACTCAGTTTAGGTTATACGGATGCTGCGTATTTTTCAAAGTTGTTTATGCAATACGAGGGTATGACACCTACACAATACAGAAAAACAAGTAGAAAAATAAATAATATGGACAAGGGAGGATTATCATGAAGAGAACAAGAAAGTTTACGGTGCTGTCAATTCTTTGCATGGCAGTTGTTTCTTCATTAATCGCTATTATCGCCATCACCACGCCCAGGGATGTAAAGGCGGGCAGTAATAGCTTTGTGTATGAAGAAGATTTTGAGTATTCAACTCTTGAAGAAGCTGCCAGAAGCATAGGAAGCGAATGGAACTTGGAAACGATGCAAAGCTGGAGCTTGCAAAGCACAATTGTCAGCGAAAATGGTAACAGGTTTCTTAGATTAGAGTGGATTGAAGGAAGGTTGTTGAAAAATCGGAGGGTTTTTGATTCTCCAACGATTTTTAGTGGAAAATTCAAGGTTAATCAGGCAGGAGCCGCTGGCGGTTTTGTCTTTGTAAGGACTACACAAACGCCGTATGTAGCGGGTAGTAAAACAATCAACGAATATGAGAACGACGGCTACAAGGATGGTGTATATGATTACGGCGTTGGTGCAACAGGAGTATACTTGAAATTCCAGGGAACAAAGCTTCAAATAAATGTTAGGACCCAGGAAGAGGTGGGAGCCCCATATACCAATGGTTTGGGAAGAAAGTACATAGAAGTAGATATTCCTAACGGAAAGAATTCCTTGAACCAGTTTGTTAGTGTGACAATCGAAGACAGAAACAATACTATAAAGGTATATGCGGAAGGCCAGCTCATGGCTAGTATCGAATACTCAAACAGCGTTGACGGAATATACAGGAATGCGGTTTTGAAAGATGCTGGCGGCAATGTTATATACAACATAACCAATGCAAGAATTGCCGATAAGGAAGCGACCTTTGCAATCTCTAACAGAGGTGCAACTATTGATGTGGATGATCTTAGAATAGAAGCGGAAAAGACACCAAAGATAGCCAAGGATATTGCTTTGGAGGCGCCTGCTGTTCAAAGATACCCAGGCACGGCAGAGTATCTTGATGGCAACAGACAGTGGCAGGGTATTCCTGGCATTGAAAAGGCTTCAAATGGAAGGCTCTGGACAACCTGGTACAGTGGTAGTACGACAGAAAACGAATACAACTGGCTTGTACTTTATACAAGCGACAACGATGGAGCAAGCTGGGCAGGACCTGCAGTTGTAATTGATCCGGTTTATCCGGTTAGAGCGTTTGATCCTATGCTTTGGACTGATCCCGATGGACGCATGTGGCTGTTCTGGAGTCAAAGCTATTATATGTTTGATGGAAGAGCTGGAGTCTGGGCTATTTATACAGACAATCCTGAAGATTCAAACCCAACCTGGAGTGAACCGGTCAGGATTGCAAATGGTGTTGCCATGAACAAGCCCATTGTTCTTAGTGACGGCACATGGATGCTTCCTACGTCCGTTTGGCGTCATGGCAATGATTGGTCCATGTATGGTGAAATAGGTTCCAATGTTTATGTATCCACAGACAAGGGCAAGACTTGGACTTTTAGAGGAAACATTAAAGGTTATGAAGGTGAAAGCAATGCCGATGAGAACATGGTTGTTGAACTTAGCGACGGCACCCTTATGATGTATATTAGAACGTCGGTGGGTATAGAGAAGAGCTATTCATATGATAAAGGTTACACATGGACGGATGCTGTTAATGCAAACATATCGAAAACAGTGTCAAGGTTCTATCTGTCAAAGCTTGATTCCGGCAACCTTATACTAGTATATCACAACCCTCCTGCAAAGGACGGAAGCCGTTCATATTTGACGGCAGCAATCTCTACTGATGACGGACAAACATGGCAGGGTAATCTTGTTCTTGATGAGAGAAATGGTGTTTCCTATCCAGATGGAATCCAGGTGGAAGATGGCAGAATATATGTCATATATGATAGAAACCGATTTACCGACATGCAGATTCTAATGGCAGTCATTACAGAGGAAGACATAATGGCGGGCAGTTTGGTCAATCCATCTTCCAGACTAAAGGTACTGGTTAATAATAACGGAGTTGCAGCTCCCAAAGTACCTGAAGACCTGAAGAATACTGGCATAACACCTACCGATGGTGGAAGAGTTGCGATATTGGAAAACGGAAAAACAATATTCTTAAATCGTGAAGGGCGAGTTTTTAGAAATCTGCCCACTAAGTTCTTTGGCATGTACTACGTATTTTCCAACCTGGAAAACAGCTCTGCAAGAATTGACATACCAGGAGATGTATATGTTTTCACCAAAAGAGATGGTGCAACGGAATATGTTTCTTTGCATGATAAATTGACTGAACAGGGATTTGTGCGCGACACTTCTGTTCCTCCATTTAAAATGTTTGATCAGGCTGGGGTGGAAGATACGGTTGTATACCACAAGTACAGCAATGCAGGCGAGACGATAAGCTTTGCAAACTGGGTGGTTATTGCATACAAACCTGCTGACGGTGTTTATGTTGACAGGGAAGTTATACCTCAATACGGAGACATTACATTAAGCTATACCGGCATTGAGAGTGGAAGCTGGTATGCGTTGATTCCGCACAACCATGAAGCAAACAGGGACAGAGCTATAGCCTGGAAGTACTACATACAAGGAAATGGTATTGTTAGAGTAATAAAAGACAGGCAGGGCGGATTTGTTACAGGCGACCTTGCAGCAGGCAAGTATGATTTGGTTGTAATGACAGGTTATACAGAGGTTATGAGAACAACCATTACAGTTGAGTATGATGAACCAACCCCGTTGGCTTTTAAGTGGTTGTTTGACAAACCTGAAGCTGTCAACTATGCAACTGCTGGAAACAATGTCGAACTGGTGTTTGATGAGATTACCAAATCCGTAAGGTTTGTATTTATCCCTGATGATGGTAGCAAGGTAAGTGATCCTTATGTATCCTTTCCTGTAACTGAAGAAGGTGTTCTTGCGGAAGATTATCCTGTAATATCATTCATGATAAGGAAAAGAGCAGGAACTCCTGATTCAGGACAAATATTCTTCCACACACGATCATCAGGTGGCTACTCACAAGCTAACTCCATTACGTTTTCATACCAGCCAACTGCGGATTGGCAGATTGTGAGCATTGACATGTCACAAAACGCCAACTGGAAAGGTGAAGTTGTATCCATACGACTTGATCCGTTTGGTAATTGCAATGAGGGCGATGAGTTTAAGATCAAGTATATTGCATTCTTTGACTCAATGGAAAAAACCAGCATATTTAAAGGTTTTGACAAACATATTGTAAAGGTTGAGGGTGCAGAAAACGGAGTTGTAACTGGCGGCGGAGTTTATGGAGAAGGTGCTTCGTACAACCTTTATGCATACCCGTTCGAAGGTTTTGCTTTTGGTGGATGGTATGATGGTGCTACAGGTGAAGTTATCAGCACAAACCCTTCATACCAAGGTGTAGCAACTGGTAATATGAACATTACTGCGAGGTTTTTCAGCCTTGAAGGAAAGAATGGCTTTGTTTATGAGACCCTTGGAGCGCAGATAAGAACAGCTCCACCGGATGGATTAAGATTTGTAACCCAAGTAAACAAAAGCTTCATACCAGAAAATGCAACTAATATTGTGTATGGTACACTTGTTACCCTTGAGCGCAATCTTGGAGACAGGGACAATACGGAGCTTGTTATTGGGGCTGAAGGATTCAAGTATCTGGATATTAAGGGTGAAAAGCTCTACAGGGAAACAGAAGAGTATATCTGGTTTACCGCAGTTATAATTGACATACCTGAACATGAGCATGACTCAAACTTTGTAGCCAGAAGCTATATTACCTACACCGATGGAGAGGGTACTCACACTATTTATGACAGACCTATTGTTAGAAGTGTGAACATGGTCAAAAGCATGGTACAAGGAGGCAATTAAGATGAAATTGGATTACGAGCAGCCGGATATAGAGATATGTTTCTTTGAAACGGAGGATGTGATTACAGAAAGTGGCGATAACTTTGGCAACTTCAAGGATTTGATTTAGTATCATTTACAGCAGGTGGGATGAACCCCGCCTGCTTTTTCTATCTGCATGTAGCTTGAAATGTATATGAAAATGGTGTAATATGTAGGAAATTGTTACAGTTAAATAAGATGATATTAAAATCCAGGAGGTTGTAATGGATAAAAAGGTCATAAGCTATACTTATCGATGCATCCTCGAATATATCAACACATTATGCAAGCGTGCTGGTATTTTGGAAGGCTGTTATTACGATCATGGAACAGATTTGGAGTATGAGAAGGCAAGTCAAATTGCAGAGATGTTCGTCACCAGGAAGAATGATGACAGAAATGAACCGGGAATCAGATTAAAATCCATATTCAACAAGTTGAACGGAAACAACCTATCCTGCATATATTCCCTTACATACAACGAAGGCCTTGTCTGTCCGACAGACAAGACAGGTCGTGATGAGATTGCATACAAGGAACTTGTTGAAAGGCTGGTTAAAGAAATACATTCCATCGAGTTTACTGAAGTCAATATAAATCTGGTCTTTGATATACTCGAGAAATATTTATCCTATATACCATACAACACATCCGATGAAGACAACCTCGATATTTCTGCATATGACGGTTTGAAAACCAAGTGTGCTGTCATGTCCTGCATTGTCATGTCTTTGGAACATGATGACGTTATGAATGAAGATGCTTTTCTTTTGTTTTCTGCAGATATCTCAGGTATTCAAAAGTTCATATACAGAATAAGAAGCAAAGGTGCTTTGAAATCATTAAGAAGCAGATCGTTTTTCCTTGAGATTTTCATGGAACACGTTATAGATGAGATATTGGAAGGGTGCGGTCTTACCAGAGCCAATCTAATATATTCTGGAGGTGGCCACTGCTATATTCTTCTTCCAAACAGCGAAAAAGTAGTGGAATACTTGAATGACATGGAAGAAAGAATAGCTGATTTTCTTTGTAGAAACTTCAACATATCCTTGTTCTTTGGATGTGGGTTCCATCCATGCAGTGGAAACAGTCTGATAAATGTCCCGCATGAAGAGAATCCATACAAAAAGATATTTACAGAACTTAGAAGAGTTGTTAACAGCAAAAAGAACGCACGATACACACCGGACCAGATCAGGCTGATGAACAGTTTTACAAATGATAAAAACACAAGAGAATGCTCTGTTTGTGGAGATGAGGAGTTGGCAGGCAAAGATCTGTGTTTTTGGTGCGCCTTTTTTACAAAGTTGTCTCCATGTTTAAGGCAGGACAACCTGTATGTTTCTATTACCAAAGCTGTTTCTTCTGACATGCTGTTTATTGAAGTTCCTTCTGTCGGAGATAGAAAGTATATGGTGTTTTCAAATACTTCGCCAGGCAACTCGTACATCAGGGCATATGTCAAGAACAAGTATGACAGGAGTATAAAAAGAGGCATTAAGTTCCTCGTGTGTGATTATGCGTACAGTGATTTGCTGGAGGATATAAGCAAGGATTCTCCTGGGTTTGATAAGGTGGGTGTATTTAGAGGAGATGTGGACAATCTCGGTCTTGCTTTTGTACAAGGTTTTGACGACGAAAACCTTGCAAGGGCATCCTCTTTCTCAAGAAGACTGTCCGTGTTCTTCAAGAAACATGTTATCGGCATTCTTGACGGCACCAGTGATTTTGCAAGGACAAGCCTTACAAAAGAAAGAAACCTCAAGAAAAAAGTTATTGTCATTTACGCAGGTGGAGATGATGTGTTTTTAATTGGCCATTGGCTGGATGTAATTGAAGCATGTGTGGATATCAAGGAGAGATTTAGAGAGTATACATCGGGAACCTTGACCTTGTCAGGTGGCTTGAAGCTTGTTTCTGTAAAGTATCCTTTGAAGAAATCAGCAGATGAAGTTGCTGAACTTGAGGATGTTGCAAAAGAGAATACAGGCAAGAATTCAATATGCGTAATAGAGCCTGATGCGGTCAATCGGTTCAAGTGGGAAGACTTTAAGGATAGAGTTATTAACGAGAAGTTTGGATGCATATTTGATTACTGTGATCAAACTAAAACTGGAAACTCGTTTTTGTACAACCTCTTGTTTTTCCTTGAAAGGAGTAATGAGAATATAAATATTGCAAGGTATGCATACCTTTTGGCAAGGCAGGCTCCGGACAAAAGTTCAAAAGCATTTCAATTGTATAATGTGTTTGCAGCAAACATGATGAAATGGGTTAGGGAAGACAAGGACAGGAAAGAGCTCATAACCGCTCTTAGAATATATCTGTATTTACAAAGAAAGGTGGAGGGAAATTAAGATGTCATACAACCCATATTATGATAAAAAACGTACCACTCAAAAGCCAAGGGAACCAATAGGCAGCCCTGTGAAGGTTATTGCTCCCAAACCATTGGGTGAAAATTTCGTTGATATGGCAGAAAGGGCAATTGAAAAGCATCTGCAGAGAAAAGAGTTTGTTACCTCATCAAAGCTGCGCGGTATTTATGCTCTGTTCCTTGATATATACAACAAGGAAATACTGAGAAATGAAGAAAAGCTCAGCAAAGGCAGTTTGGACAAGTTAAAAATGCTGCATGTGAAAATACTCTATGATGCAGGAAGAGACACACAGGAGAAAAAAAAGAATCCTCTTAAGGACTTTATAGAGGATACGGACATCATTTCCTACATCAAGGATATTGGCGACAGCAGAGAAAAGTTCATAAAGACAACACAGTATTTTGAAGCCCTGGTAGCTTTTCATCGCTATTATTCATCGGAAAAATCAGAAAAAAACAGGAGGTAGTCAAATGTTTGGCAAGTTGATTATATCTGCGGATTTAAAGGTTTTAACCGGTTTACATATAGGTGGTTCTGGTGGATTCTCTGTCATTGGAGCAGTGGACTCCCCAGTTGTAAGGGATCCTAGAACAGGGAGCCCAATAATTCCAGGAAGCAGTTTGAAAGGCAAATTGAGAACTCTTCTGGTAAAGAGTCTATCTGAAAGAGAAGTGCCGCAAGATCCTTCCGATGACCCTGAAGAGGTAAGAAGGTTGTTTGGATCGACAGGGAATAACAGGGTGCCGCCAATAATGGGCAGGCTGCAGTTTGTGGATGCCTTTATGTCCAACTTTGACGAACTGGACAAGATAGGAGTTACTGAAATAAAGACGGAGAATACAATCAACAGGCGAACAGGCTCATCCAGCAACATGAGACAAATAGAGCGTGTTGTAAGTGGCGCTGTATTTGATGTAAGAATTGTATATAACGTGACAAATCTGGATGAACTGGTTGAGGATATTGAGAATCTTGCCAGAGCCATTAAACTTTTGCAGCTTGATTATTTGGGAGGTCACGGAACCAGGGGCAGCGGCAGAGTCAGTATTGAGAATATACAAATCAAGACTTACGATTGTGAAATTGATGAAGTGTTGAAGAATGACGTGCTTGGCAAACTGAAGGAAGTGGAATCTTATGGACTACTGTCTGTTTAAGCTTAAATTCACTTCCTCTGTACATATAGGAGACAGCAGTATGGCTACTTCTCTTGAAACTGCTGATTTTGTAATTCGAGCGGACACATTCTTCTCTGCTCTTTGCCATACTGCATTGGACCTGTTTGGAGAGGAAGGAATAGAAAGACTGTACAATGCTGCAAAATCTGGAGAGTTTAGAATTAGTGATACTCTGCCATACAAGGACGGAAAACTATATATTCCCAAACCAAATATATCTATAAAACGTGAAAATGACTTGAGTTATGATGAAAGAAAGGCTTTCAGGAAGATATCTCATCTGCCAATTCTGCTGCTTGACAAATACCTCGCAGGCGCTATGAAGCCTCAGGAGGCGGATTGTGACTTTTGCATTCAATATGTAGTGGACAAGGTGAATTTGCGCAATCCTAAAAAGTCAGAACCTTATTCTGTGGCATTGGTTGATTTTCATGACAACTGTGGTTTGAGTGTTATTGTTGGTTATGAAGATAAAGATTTTTTGGAAGTAGTAAAGAGATTGATTATACATCTGGGCATAGGAGGAATTGGAGGAAAAGTCAGTTCCGGTTATGGAAAGTTTGATGTTGCAGAAGTGGTGGAACTGAAGGAATCTGCAGAAGAGCAGTATATGATCTTGAATGAAATGTTGACTGGAACAGACTCTGATTTTCATATTCTAATTTCCACAGCTCTTCCAAGAGATGAAGAGCTTGATAGCGCCATGCAGGGAGCAACCTTTGGCATGACAAGAAGAGGCGGGTTTGTTCAATCTGTCAGCTACAGCAATACGCCTCTTAAAAAGAAAACCCAGTACTTTTTTTCTTCAGGCTCTGTCTTTCACAACCTTTTTGAAGGCGATGTATATGATGTGGGGCTTGGAGGTAATCATGCCGTATACAGGTATGGCATTCCTGTTTTTCTAGGGGTGAATAGAAAATGACAAAACAAGGACATTTGGAAATATATGATTTGTGTTTGAGAACATGCTCGCCCCTCTTTATAGGTGGCGGTTCCGAATCGGAATACTTGAAAAAGGAATACTATTACGATGAAACAACAGGCTCCGTTATTTTTGTTAATCAGGACAAGTTTCTAAACTTTGTAATAGAAAACAATCTTGTTGAGTCCTTCGAAGACTACATGCTTAATCATCCTGGCATGTATCTAAAGGATTTTCTGGACAAGCATAATATAAGTCTGGATGATTTAAAGGAAATAATAACCATGAAAACAGATGCAAGGCATGCGCTTGTTCCGGGCAAATCCCTTGCCAATATACAAGGCTTCATATCAGACAAATATTACAGACCTTACGTACCTGGAAGTTCTATCAAGGGTGCTCTTCTTACTGTTGTTGCGTATTTGAAAATTAAAGAGGGGAAGGTAAGGATCAGGGACGAACGGGAGTTAAAAAATGATTACTACAGAAAATTCTGGAGTGAAGTCAAGGACTATTTAAAGGGAGTGGCTTTTTCCGACAGTGAGCCAATAAGTCAAAAGGATATGTTTATTGTCAGAAAGGATGACCTTATGCCCAATGGCAAGGTAAACAATCCAAATGTGGTAAGGCAGTGTGTAAAACCGAATGTGGAAATCAAACTCAAGATGACTATTGATGCAAAAATAGCACGAGTGGATGCAAGTTACATAAAAAGGGCTGTAAAGGAGTTTTCCTCCTTTTACAAAGACACATACCTTGACCCATAAGCAAGATACATACATCCGATTGTATCAAATAATTTTATAGCTCTTGGCGGAGGCAGCGGGTATTTTGGAAAGAATATTGTCTACCCTCTTTTTGGGAAGGAAAGGGCTGTACGCGAAGTTGCCCAAATGCTGAATAGTATTGAGCACTTCAAGAGCCACGGGCATTTGTCCGATGTGAACTATAATATATCGCCAAGGTGTCTTAAATGTACCAGGTTGTCAGCTAATGGCAAATACCACCACATGGGGATATGTGAAGTAAGTATAGAGTAAGGAGAGCGTATGATTAAACAATACAGATTGCATGTAAAGGACAAGTCAGATAATCGGTTCAGCTATTCCAGTGCATATTACTTCTATGGAATGTTGATGGAGTTTATTGATGATGAATATGGAGAACTATTACATGAACAAACCAATATGTCAATAAACCAGTATCTGGTTCCGGAAAGAGACAAGAATGAAGCTTTGTGGACTGTCAATCTATTGGACGGGAATGCCATAGAGGTATTCTCGAAGATTTTGGACAAAAACAAATCATATTATATTAAAAACACGAATTCGGATATTAACGTTCTTTCATTGGAGCAAAAAGCAATTACCGATGAAAAGGCTTTGATTGACTATGCGGTGAAGGCTTATGAGACAAACATCTACAACATAAAATTTGTGACCACAACTTCCTTCAAAAGCGCAAATGAGTATATGATTTTTCCATCAGTAAATCATATTGTCAACTCGCTGGTTAACAAATGGAACTCATATTCCAGAACTTATGTCATTGACGATGAGGACGCGGTCAACATGATTGTTTCAAATCTCAAAATAGTGGAGTACAGACTAAGAAGCAGTGTGTTCATGCTGAAAGGCAACAGAATACCCGGGTTCATTGGAGAAGCCAGGATTTACTCCAGGTTGTCCGTTGCACTGAATGAGATATGGAACATTCTTTCATACTTTTCAAGTTATTCAGGCATGGGAATAAAGACAGCTTTGGGAATGGGAGGAGTAAGTATCACTGGAGGGAAAGCATGATAAAGATACTGTCTTTTTTGGGGACGAATGAGTATAAATTGGTGAAATACTATTATGGTGATATTGAGGTTGAGACAAGGTTCGTACAAGAGTGCATATATAGAATTGTAAGTCTGAGGGAAAAGGAGAAACCTGTTCTCCTTGTTGGACTTACAAAGGAAGCCGGAATAAAGAACTGGCCTGAGTTGAAAAAAGTACTGGACGATAGAGGTTATCTTTACGAATGTATTGGCATAAGTGATGGAAAGAACAACACGGAGCTGTGGAACAATTTTGAAACATTGTACAGTCATATAAACCCGGAGGACAAGGTATATTTCGATGTAACCCATTCCTTCAGATCCATACCTCTGCTGGTTACTTCCGTGTTAAATTATGCAAAATTCGTTAAAGGGATGGAGATAGAAGAGATATACTATGGTGCTTTTGAAGCAAAGGATGAAGAGAATAGAGCCCCCATATTCAATCTGTCTGCGTTCAATCAAATTACGGATTGGACGATTGCATCTGAAAAGTTTCTTGAAACTGGAGACAGCAGAGCTCTTGCCCGTATTCTGAAGAGTGAGATAAATCCTATCCTTCGCGAGAAGAAAGACAAGGATCACTACGCAAAGCTTGTAAACAAGGTAAGTGACAAACTTGTATGTTTTTCTTCAGCTTTATATACTGTTCGTGGAAAGGATATTATCAGATATGGAAAGCAGTTAAAAGAAGCATTGGAAGCAATCAAGGATGAGAAGAATGAGATCATGTCACTGGTGCCATTCAACAAGATACTTAACATGATTTATGAAAAAGTAGCGTTCTACAGTGGTGATATTGTTTTGGATATACACAACACGGTCAAGCTTTGCAAGGAGTTCAACCTTGTCCAGCAGGCCTACACTCTCCTGAGGGAGAACCTGGTTACATATGCTTGCGTAAAAGCAGGCTTTGATGTATATGACAAAAAGGCAAGGGAAGATACAGCAAAAGCCATTTCAGCCAAGGAGTATTTCGACAAGAAAGTCATCGAGATATATTCCGACATATCGTATATAAGGAATGATATCAATCATGGTGGATACAGGGACAGCTCCATGGGTGCGGACAAATTCAGAGAAAAACTGGATGAAATGATAAATAGATTTGAAATGATTATAAATGAATAGGTTCTTTGAGAACAAAGAACCTATTCGCAAATCCTATTTCTTCAAGTCCAATGGCAACTTCCTAAGTGTCAGTTGTTCAACCTCGTTATGTGACCCAATGTCGCCCCAAAGCTTTAGGTAGTATTTTCCTTGGTAAATCATATTTGCATTTCCGCTAGAGTCGATATATACATCTGTTTCATTTTTCAACTTATACTCTTTAGCACAATCTCTGGTAATTGTATTAATTTGGTTTTCGCTATTCTCTTTAGTACGAATATCGAAACAAACAAATGCTTCTGTTCTTGCTTTCTCCTTTTGAGGAGGTGGGGTAATGCCATTTACAGCATCCGGAGTTGGTGTTGCTGGAGGCGGTTCAATCGGTCGGGTGTATTCCAGACCAATAATTCCATTGGACTGTATATAACAGTGTTTGAGTGTACCCCAGCTTTGTGGTGCTTCTGGTATGAATAGTGCGTTTTCCTCGTAAAGAAGCTTGAACACTGTTGGATCCAAATTCGCATGATTGATAAATGTTATTAATTCATCAACAGTGCCAAATTTTAAAACGTTATATGATCTCTCAGGGCACGGTTGTTTAAAGTACGCTATTTTCTCTTCCAGATCGGCCATCTCTTCTGCGCTCTTGGTATCAGAACGGCAAGAAGAAAGGGATAAAACAATAATTGGTAATAAAACAAATAATACTATCCTTTTCATATATTATTGCCTCCCAAACCAGGACTTCCCTTACAAGTAATATATGTCATATGTTTTTTTGTTTATTGCATAATATAATTCCC
>LSQX01035716.1_pt2 | contig 14535 bp, 10 predicted proteins | sample 654561 | NCBI WGS metagenome assembly LSQX01 (sample SAMN04489861, study PRJNA283612) | anaerobic digester metagenome | isolation source: 4 biogas reactors fed with cattle manure at either 37C or 55C with and... | place: Denmark: Kongens Lyngby | collected 2014
GCGTGTGGCCAGCGGCTTTTACTCCGGATTGCCGATATTGCCCAGTATGACCGCAAGAAAATGGAATTTGAGACGATGGGAAAGGCCGTATCGCTTGGCATTCCCATGCAGCAACCCCTTGATTTCGGCATCTGTAACAGCGGTAAAAGCGTCTATATTCTGTTGACGTGGATTGACGGTGAGGACGCAGAAGAGGTTATACCCCATTTACCTGAAGCGCAGCAATATGCCCTGGGCTATCAGTCGGGCGAGATCTTGCGCAAAATCCATACGTTACCTGCGCCGGACACACTGGAAAAATGGGAACCCCGCTTCAACCGCAAAACGGACAGAAGGATCGAATCTTATCAAAAAAACAAAAGCCAAGCCATGACCTCGGGGGGCGAGGAACATTTCCTTTCTTTTATTAAAGACAATAGGGCGCTTCTGGCCAATCGGCCGCAGTGCTATCAGCACGGCGACTACCATATCGGCAACATGGTCATGGATCAGGATGGTTCTCTATATATCATTGACTGGAATCGAAACGATTTCGGCGACCCCTGGGAAGAATTTAACAGAATTACATTTACGGCGCATACCAGCCCGTATTTTGCCACCGGACAGCTGCGCGGTTATTTCGGCGGAGAACCGCCGGAAATGTTTTTCAGGTTATTGGCTTTCTATATCGCCAGCAACCAGCTGGGTGTCGTCGACTGGGCGTTGCCTTTTGGCAAGCGTGAAGTGGACTTTGCCCGGAAACAGAATGAGGAAGTGCTGGGCTGGTATGGCAATATGCAAACGTATATACCATCATGGTATCTTGCGAATTTCAATATCCAGCGGGCAGAAACGCAGGCTTGCCCGAACAATCGTATCAACAGTGCGCAAGACGGATAACGATCATTGGAGGGCATCAAGATGGATCACAGAATACATGAAGCCCAATGTGGGAAAGCATCTACAGAGTATATTCTGCCATTTTTCTGGCAGCACGGAGAAGATCATGCTGTACTGACCGAAGTGATCGACGCCATACAAAACAGTGGGGTCAACGCGTTTTGTGTCGAAAGCCGTACGCATGAGCAGTTCTGTGAAGAAAAATGGTGGCAGGATTTTGGTTTTTTGCTGGAAGAAGCGAAGCAGAGGGGTATGCGTGTCTGGTTGCTGGACGATAAACGATTTCCAACGGGTTATGCCAATAACTATATTGAAACCCATCCAGAGCTTCGGGCTTTAAGGCTGCGTATGGCTTTTCGCGACTTTGTCGGGCCCCGGACCGGAACCGCGATCCTTCCTGCTCCGAAAGGGCAAGATGAATCTTTTATTTCCATAGCAGCCTATCGCCGGACGGAAAAAGGAAACGTGATGAGCGGAGAAGGCATACAGCTATGGCCCAAGTTGGAAAATGGTCTGATTTGGTGGGATATTCCTGACGGTGTCTGGCGTGTGTATTATATTGTGGCTACCCGCGATATAGCGGTTCCTTCCATGAAGAATTATGTCGACAAAATGTCTGAGGCATCCTGTAAAGCCATGCTGCATGCGGTGTACGACCCCCACTATGAGCACTATAAGGATTATTTTGGCCATACATTTGCCGGCTTTTTTTCCGATGAACCCGGTTTTGCTAATGAAATCGGCCATTATACCTCTAATCTAGGTCGCGAAGAGATGTTTGTTCCCTGGAATGATGAAATGGTGACTGTTCTTTCGCAAAAAACAGGCCTGGATACAGAAAAGATACTAAAACTTCTTCCGTCGTTATGGCATGAGGTTGCTGGCTATACAACGCTGGTTCGTACATCCTATATGGATGCTGCATCAGAAACGTATAGCAGAAATTTCGGCTGGCTGCTTGGTGACTGGTGCCGTGCGCATAATGTGATGTACATCGGTCACATCATTGAGGATAATAACGCTCATCAGCGTCTTGGCTATGGTCCGGGGCATTTTTTCCGTTCCATGGATGGACAGGATATGGGTGGCTGTGATATTGTCCTGCACCAGATCATTCCCGGGCATTTGGCCTTTGATCATTCGGCCATGATTCACGGAGGGGCTGATCCAGCGTTTTTCCATTACACACTTGCGAAGCTTGCTTCATCCCATGCGCACATACAACCTCTGAAAAAGGGTCGGGCCATGTGCGAGATTTTTGGTGCCTTTGGCTGGGCCGAAGGCATACCGCACATGAAATACCTGGCCGACCTGATGCTGGTAAGCGGCATTAATTATTTTGTGCCGCATGCTTTTACACCGAAAGAAAGGGATGACGACTGTCCGCCGCACTTCTATGCCCTGGGCAGGAATACGCAGTATCCCTTGTTCAGAAAGCTGATGGACTATATGCAGCGCGTGTCACATGTTTTAACAGGAGGCGTTCATCAGGCTGACGTGGCTGTGTATTATAACGCAGAAGCAGAATGGGCAGGCGGCAAGACGATGCTCCAGCAGGAGGTCTGTCAGGAACTGACGCGCCACCAGATCGACTATGACCTGATTCCGCAGGATACAATCTGCGGTGAGATTGCCGTGATCGACAGGCGGTTAGCCGTCAACAAAGAAACATATGGCGCGCTCGTTGTTCCATACAGTCAATATTTACCGGCAAAGCTGCTGCAAGCTTTTGCCCAATTGGCTGAAGAAGGACTTCTGGTCTTGTTTGTGGATGATTATCCGGATGCTGCATCAGAATATCATTCCGTAGAAGAAATAAAAAAGCATTGTGAGACGGTTGTTTTGCAGGAACTGGCAACGAAATTAAGTCAAAGTAGTTTGCAGGGGATCCAGATGCAAAACAACTTTCCCGCATTTCGTTTTTTCCATACCCGACGGAACGACACCCATATCTTTATGCTGTGGAATGAGGATATTTTTACTGAGATGGATACCAACATCATTTTTCCGGCAAACGGCCGGGCGGTGTTCTACGACGCATGGACGAACAGAATGCTTGCTGCCCAACAAAATGGCTGTGCTGTTCGGGTACGGTTAGCACCATCAGAAGCCATCGTCCTTTGTTTTGGTGAATGGAAAGAAGCTTATCCTGACTTCGATTATCGCGATGAACCATTGCATGAGCTCACGGTGAAGTGGAAGGTTTCATTGCGACAGGCACAGGAGCAGGCATTTAAAAGCTACCCGTTATCAGAATTGCGAAATCTTTCGTATGATTTGCCGGATTTTAGCGGGGTCATCCGCTACGAGACCGTCTGGACAATCGAAAAGCCCGAAGACTTCTGCGTTCTGCAATTGAGTGGTGTTGGCGAGACAGCGCAATTATGGGTTAACGATTGTGATTGTGGTGCTGTTGTTGGAAAACCCTATCGATTTGCTATCGCTGGAAAACTGAAAAAAGGCGAGAATCAGCTGCGCGTTGAGGTGATGAATAATATGGCCTACCGCGAACGCGACCCATTCTCAACTTATCTTCCGTTGCCGCCGACTGGCTTAACCGGGCCTGTTCTTATCGGATAAACGCGCTGTTGCATTCGATTAAGCGGGCGTATCCGGTCACAAGAATGTAATGACCGGGATCGATGAGATAAGGAACGATGCAGATATGACCAGTTTAACAACACCTGAGCATAAACGGCTGGCGGCATCCGAGTCCAGGCAGGCGGACTGGAAAAAATGGGGGCCGTACCTCAGTGAGCGAGCCTGGGGTACGGTTCGTGAAGATTATAGTGCTGACGGAGACGCCTGGAATTATTTCCCTCATGATCATGCCCGCAGCCGTGCTTATCGCTGGAACGAGGATGGATTAGCAGGACTGTGCAACCGGCACCAGAATCTGTGTCTTGGCATCGCGCTCTGGAACGGAAAAGATCCGTTTCTTAAAGAACGCCTTTTTGGCCTGAATGGCCATGAGGGAAACCATGGCGAAGATGTTAAAGAGTATTACTTTTATCTGGATAACACACCAACGCACAGTTATATGAAAATGCTCTACAAATATCCGCAAGTGCCTTTTCCCTATCAGAAGCTGGTTGAAGAAAATCAGCAGCGAGACCGCAGCCAGCCCGAATATGAGCTGATGGATGAGCTGTGCGATGTCTTCAGTGAAGGTCGTTATTTTGATGTTTTTGTCGAATATGCCAAGGCTGCTGAAGAAGATATCCTGTGCTGCATTACTGCCGTCAACCGTGCCCCGGAGGCGGCGCAACTCCACATCCTGCCGCACCTGTGGTATCGCAACGACTGGTCCTGGGGCTATAACCGGGAAAGACCGGAACTTCGCCTGCAGGGGCCCGGCATCATCACAACCAGCCACAGGCATCTGGGTCCGCGCTGGTGGTATGCCGACATAAGCGGGGATGAAGTCGTTGATTTTTTGTTTACGGAGAATGAAACAAACGCTATGCGCCTGTTTGGCGCGGCGAATCCATCGGCTTTTGTCAAAGACGGGATCCATGAAGCAATCGTCAATCAACGCATGGATCGGGTGAACCCAAGGCAGACCGGCAGCAAAGCTGCGGCACATTATCAGCGTGTTATCGCTCCCGGTGAATCGTTCAGGGTACGTGTCCGTTTCACAGATCGTCCGCATAAAAACCCGTTTGCTGATTTTTCGCATATCTTAAAACAGCGAAAAATAGAAGCAGAGCAGTTTTACCAGGTTGTTCAGCCCGCTGGTTTGTCTGATGATCAGCGCCTTGTTCAGCGGCAGGCTCTGGCCGGACTGATGTGGAGCAAACAGTTTTATCATTACAGTGTTGAGCTGTGGCTGGATGGTGACCCGACACAGCTCCGTCCTCCTGAAGAACGAAAACTGGGGCGAAATACCGGCTGGCGTCATCTGTATAATCTGGATGTATTGTCAATGCCGGACAAATGGGAGTTCCCCTGGCATGCGTCCTGGGACCTGGCTTTCCATGCGCCTGCCATTGCCCTTATCGACCCGGAGTGGGCCAAACGGCAGCTGATCCTGCTGCTGCGCGAATGGTACATGCATCCGAATGGACAGCTTTCTGCTTATGAATGGGCTTTCGACGATGTAAATCCGCCGGTCCATGCCTGGGCAGCCTGGCAGGTCTATAAAATTACAGGACGCAGCGACACCGGTTTTCTGGAACGTGTTTTCCACAAGCTGCTGCTGAATTTCACCTGGTGGGTCAACCATAAGGATAAAGATGGCAACAATGTCTTCCAGGGTGGTTTTCTGGGGATGGACAATATCGGCATTTTCGACCGAAGCGCTCCTTTACCGTCAGGTGGTTATCTGGAACAGGCGGATGGCACGGCCTGGATGGCTTTTTATAGCCTAAACATGCTGGGCATTGCCCTGGAACTGGCTCAAAGCAAGCCGGCCTATGAGGATATCGCCACCAAGTTCTTCGAACACTTCGTTGCTATAGCTGACGCTTTTTACCATATCGGCGGGCGGGACATCAGCCTCTGGGATGAAAAGGATGGCTTCTTTTATGATGTTCTGCACAGTGTGAATGGCCGGTATGTGTCACTGCGTGTCCGTTCTTTTGTTGGTTTGGTCCCACTTCTGGCTGTACATATCCTGGAACCCGAACTGCTGGATAAACTGCCCCGTTTTCGGCGCAGAATGGAATGGCTGCTCAGGTTTCGCCCTCGGCTGGCAGCCCATGTTGTCCCCTACGATGAAAAAGGCGCTTCAGGACATTTTCAGCTGGGCATTGTCAGCAAAAAGAACCTGATGCGTATCCTTGACCGCTTGTTTGACCCGGATGAATTCCTGTCAGAATTTGGCATACGTTCTTTGTCCAGAAGCCATGCGCAACAGCCATTCCAGTGCCAGGTCGGCCAGCAGGTTTATTCAGTGGCCTATGAACCGGCTGAATCTCAATCAGACTTGTTTGGTGGTAATTCAAACTGGCGCGGCCCGGTCTGGTTTCCGGTCAACTTCCTCCTGATCGAAGCCTTGCGCAAGTATCACGACCATTATGGTGATACGCTGCTGGTCGAGATCCCCAAAGGATCCGGCAGACGGATGACATTGGATCAGGCGGCGGATGAACTGACCAGACGCCTAAGCCGTATTTTTCTCAAAGACGAACAAAACGGCGGGCGCAGGCCTGTTTTCGGCAATCAGCCAGTTTTTCAAGATGATCCGCATTGGCGGGACTATATTCTCTTTCACGAATATTTTCATGGAGACAACGGGACCGGTCTGGGCGCCAGCCACCAGACCGGATGGACAGCGCTGATCGCCAATCTGCTGAGCCGTTGATACGCGTTGCGCAACTTTCCCAACCTGCATGAAAGCTGTATTCGTTATCTTCATTTGTAAAAAATGGCGTCAGTGATGTCGCATGCGTGTGATGATTTCATTCTGCAAGTCCTTGTTGAGATTGACAAACCTTGCCGAATAGCCACCTACACGAACGATCAGGTTGTGGTACCCATCCGGGTTTTCCTGAGCTGACAGAAGTTGTGCCACATCTGTTGTGTTGCCCTGGTAGATTTGACCGCCATTGGCAAAAAAGGTGAGCAGAAGCGATTGGATGATCGGTTCTGTTGCCCAGGCCGGATCCAGATCCCACATGGTGGAAGCGCCTCCGTTAAACATGTGGAATGGCATCGCTGTGCAGGAATTCATGGCGGCCGTGATGCCTCTGCCCATGGATGATGACTGAGGTGTCACGCCATGGGCAACGGGCTTGCCGGCGAGATGGCCGTCTGCGGTCGCGCCCATCATTTTACCTGCTTCCGGTGACCAGACAAAGGTCAGTATCACGATTTTGCCCCGGCCGCCAAACCGGTTTCTGTAGCTGGTGTAGATTTTACTGATATCTGAAAAAAGCCTGGCGGCGAATTGGTCTGCTTCTGTGTTTTCCTGTCCATACTTGGCTATGGCAAGCAGTTTCTTCCGTAGCGGCTCAAATCCGCTGAAATTAGCCTGTAAAGCCTTGATCAAATCATCTGGCGAACATATTTTTTCATCGAAAACGGCCTTTTTGATGGCAAACAGGTAATCGGCAGCATTGGGCAAACCAATAGGCGCTGATCCGTAATCATGGTATCTTGCCCCGCCATCGTGCATGTTTCTGCCCCGCAGAATACAATCGCGAACCATTGCTGAAATCAGGTATGAAGGTCTGGAAATTGCTGCTTCAGCGCTGTAGATGTCCTGGGCATCAAAAAAGACATTGAGTATCCGAGAGGTCTCATCGATAAATGCCTGATAGAACAGCTCAAAATCACGATACTGTGATAATCCTCCACCGTGGAAAAATCGCAGCCGGTTTCCCGTTTTGAGGCACCGTCCACCGGTCACACACAGTTCTACGATTTTGGGGATATTGTGCCAGCCGTTGAAGAGGAAATCACTGGTCATGCCCTGGATGCCGATCTCCATGCAACCGCCGCAGGTGTATTCGACAGCATCATGGTAGGGCACACCGGTTTCTGTCAACGCGCGGATAATTGTTTTGTCGGACAGAATCTGCGCCCGGTTGGTGCCGTCCTTGATGTACTTGACACACAGCTGCAGAAATTCAGGTGTCACGTCTTCGGGCATACGGACGTAAACAGACGGATGCGTTATATTCAGTTCGCTGATCGACTCGATCATGATCCCGGACAACGGGTTGACAGCAGAACGGCCATCCGGAAAAGAGCCGCCGACAACAATGGCTTCTACCCATCCATCAGAAGCGTAAATGCGTTCATTCAACCGGATAAACAATTCATCAACGAGCGCTCTGGCTTGCTCCAGCGTGCAGCGGCCATGCTGCAGATCCTTTTCCAGATAAGGCCAGAGGTAATAATCCAGGCGTCCCGGGCCATTACCCCCAAATGGATTTTCCCGCATCACAAAAATATGCTGTATGAAAAAGACCTGAACTGCTTCATGGAATGTGTCTGCGGGATGCTCAGGCACTTTTTTGCAGATTGCGGCCATCTCATTCATGCCCATTTCTTCGAGCAGGGCAACATGCTGCCTGTTCCAGTTTTCCAGTGCTGTGAGAAGAATCAGGACGCCTTTGTAGAACTGGCCTGCCGTTTCGTCTTTCGGATTCTCCAGGGCTTTCTCACACTGTTCCTTCAAGCCATGTGTTCCCAGACGGAGCAGTTCATTCCAGGCCCAGGTGATATGCCCCAGGCCGGTCCGCCCTGCGAGCTGATACGCCAATAATTCCTCGTATTCCGGAAAGCGGGCGTTTATCAGCTGGTCCGGCCTTATATGGTAATCAAAATCAGGATCGGGATCCTCAACAGGACAGGCATTCAGGTGGTAGATCCTGCCAATGACGCGATCATTTTTATCGATATAGAGCGGCTGTTTTTCCAGGGCACCAGCCATTGACCTGGCAAGTTTCTCCCATTTTTCCAGACCATGGAAGGTTGTACGGCCTAGCTGGTGAAGGTCATTCAGAAAGGTACTTACAGGCTGGTTCAGTCCGTTTTTTTGTGAAGCCTCAAAGATGGCCTTGATTCTTGGTGTGCCCGACATTTGCCTTGCCTCCGTGGTCTTGTCTTCTTGCCTTCTGGTCAGGCGTGATACCTGTCAATGTCAAAAGGCTGGTTGTGCAGCATGAAACAGATGACGATCCTGGAGCAACCTGCTTGTGTATGTGCCATGTCCAGAGTATCGGCTCAAAAGACGTCATGACCGGGTGACCGGAGCAGCACAACGCTGGCAGCCGCATAGCACATTTGTAGGCTATCATGGATTCTGGTAAAGTCAAGGAGAGCCTCACAGATCACAAAAAACCAGCAGGCAAACAGGCGTTGTCAGATATGCCTGCACCAGCCGCAACATCGCATGCAGAAGCAACACCTGGTTTAGCCGGAGAAGCCGATCCGGTTGCCGAACCTGGTATCCGGCCGAATGGCCTCTGTTGGAGGAAGGATAAACATGGAAAAAAACAATTGTCACATCGTCAAAGCAGGACCACACCATATAGCTGAAGCCTGCGACATCGCGATTGATGCCTGGACACCGATCCGTGAAGTGTTCCGCCGTGAAATCGGTGCTGAGCTTTACACGGCTTTTTACAGCCAATGGCAGGATGAGAAACGGCAAGCGGTCACCAAAGAGCTGTTGGCGGGAAATGGATATGTAGCGGTTATCGATGAAACGGTTGTCGGATTCATCAGCTATACGGTTGACCGCAAGAACAAGACGGGTACAATGGGTACGAATGCTGTGCACCGTTCGTATCGGGGCCAGGGTATCGGCGGACAACTGTATCAGCAGGTTTTTGACTGTTTGAAGGCTGACGGCATAGCTTTTGTTAAAGTCTTAACCGGTCTGGATGACGGTCACGCACCGGCAAGACGCGCTTATGAAAAAGCAGGTTTTCAAGCGAACCTGAAAAGCATCTGCTATTACAAAAAGATTGAGTAAAACAACTTAACCACAGTACCACAGTCTTTTTGATACAGTCTCCTGCTGTGCAGGCTGTCTGACCGCGACGCAAAAACTTCGGCTTTCAAACAGCGGTGCCTGAAAAGACGATCCGCCGGGCGGGATGGTCAAGTCATGTCAGACATGCTCAAACAACCCGCAAGGGCGTTGGGGAAAGGCTCTGAAAAAATCATCGGATGTAGCGCGGATTACAGCATGATCCAGATAGGCTGCAGATGCTTTGGTGAAAGTATCGCAGCCATAGACCATCCGGGTAAACCCGGGAATGTCCAATGTCAGATCAGCAGTTCCGGAATCCTTTTTTACCACTGTGCATTGACCGTTGCCATATTCCACTTGAAAAATGCCGGCCGCTTTCGGATGTGAATCGATGATCTCAACGGTGAAACGCCCCGGCTCTGCCGGATAGCTGTTGGCTTTCAGGATCGCTTTGGTATCCATCACGCGCGCTGCCAGGTCAGGAATCAACGTATACTTGGTGTGCATGTAATTTTTCAAAACAAGATCGAGTTCGGGTATCATGGCGCAGTTGTGCACCTTCACGTTGTCCACCTGACCCTGATACATGCGTACAAAACCCAGAAGCGCCATCAGCGCTTCTTTATGGACGAAGCCCAGCTCTGTTATATGCAGGTAAAGTCCGACCATTCTGTTGACTGAAAAAACATCCTCGACTTTGACGGTGATATAACCTTCCGGTTCTCCATTTTTTGCATAGTACAGGTAGGTATTCAACCTTGTCTCACTAGAGGATACAGGGAAACGTGATGCGTCAAAGCGCTTCAGCATCACGTTTCTGTTTTCGCTGAACTGCTCGAATATTTTCAAAAGGTCAGGCAGACGATCCAAACTTGTGTAATGCACAAGATCCGGGTATCTCGGAATGTAATCAATAGCTGAAACAGGAAATTCGATAACTTTATGGTTTGATATTTTTTCATATCCGAATTTTCTGTAATACGAAAAAGAAAAAGGATGGAGGATACTGACAACTGCTTTTTCCTGATCCGACTGCTGGAAAGCATAATCAAAAAGGCGGCGCACACAGCCATTGCGTCTGTATTCTGGCTTGGTTGCCACGCCGCCAAGGACCATGGTGCGGACATAGGTGTTACAGTATCTGGAATCCAGAAAAAAGACGGTCCCATGAGACATCTGGTTGTTTCCGTCATCCGTATAAGTCGCTGTGCTTATGATCTTAATGTTTTCGTTATCTGTTTTCAGATTGGCTCTAAAATCCATAGACCCTCCACTAATGTCATGATGACGTATATCTTGACCCTCTGGCTGCGAGGCTGTTATCGGGTCAGATATGGTTTTTCCTGCGTCAATATTTTATTGATCCGCAGGATGCATCTGGATCAGGGCTTTTGGGTGTTCTTTGCGGCGCAGCATGGCAAAGGCATCATGAAGGTCATCGAGCAAGAACGGTTTATCCATTGGATAGAACAGGTCCGCTTTGAGGAATCCGGCCCGAATACTTTGGATCACTGCGTCGTGCGCTTCGATTTCCTTATAGCCGTCATGGTAAAAGCGGAAGGAATGCGGTGCGGTAAAGGGATTCAGGACCATGTTCTGCCTGCCCTCAATGCCATAGATACCGACAACCGCGTCGGCTGCCGCAAATGGGAGATAGCGGTCCATCTGTCCGGCTGTACCAATGGCATCGACAATCAGGTTGAAGCCGGCTCCTGCAAGAGATTGTAGCTGATCCGCCAGGGCACTGTCCCGGTAGTCAAAATATTCGTCCGTACCGCATAAACCAGCCTGGCTGGCCCGGTTTGCGCTTCCTACTGCGACAATCATTTGGGCTGCAGCCGCTTTAGCGTGCGCAATAAAAGACAGGCCATTGCCTCCGGAACCAATAACAAGCACCCGCAGGCCTTCTTTAAGGCCCATGCGGTGGATGTAGGAGTGCGTCTCACGCCAGGTGATCAGCATCGGGGCAACAGTGTCGGGAATATCTTCAGGGATAATGGCGGACGGAACACGCGGACCGACGGTGTAGCGCAGCATATCTTGAGGTGAAAGCCCATCTTCGTACATGGCCGTATGGTCAAAGACCAGGCCATATTCCGCATAACCGCCGCCGAATGAGTGCAGGCCAAGCTCAGGTATGGGCGGCACACCAGTATTGGTCACACGATCACCGACTTTGTAATGGCGCACCTTTCTGCCGCATTCAAGGATCACACCGATGCTTTCATGCCCTAGCAAGGTCGGGTAAGCTGTTTGAATAACAGCATGGCTGATGATGTGCTGGTCGGTTGCAGTACAGGTAGCGCCATAAAGAATCCGGCAGAAGGCCGCGTAATCATTGGCGACCGGTAAGGGGATGTCTTCGATACACAGCTGGTTGGCGGCACGGACAATGGCTGCTTTCATAATAATGGACCTTCTTTCTTGCCACATGGTGAAAAACTCTTGAAACAATTATAACGTCTGAATAACATAGTTTCCACTTTCCCGGGCAGCAGGTTGATCGTATTGACAGCATGCTGAGTTGATCGTATTGACAGCATGCTGACAGGATGGTTTTATGATTAATGACTACATGTTAAGGAGGGGCACCATGAATCATCGTGAACGGTTTTGGGCCATCATGCACCACCAGCCTTACGACCGGCTGCCCGTGCTGCACTTTGGCTACTGGCAGGAGACGTTGCAGAAATGGTGCAGCGAAGGGTATCTGAAAACGGAAGAACTGGAAGGTGTCTCCGACGGCAGCGCTACGGAAATGGCGCTTTCGGAAAAACTCGGTTTTGACTACAACTATTACACTTGTTTTCATACGGCCAGCAGTTTATTTCCCGCATTTGAACACAAGGTGCTGGAGGAACTGCCCGATGGTAGCCGCAAGGTACAGAACAGTGACGGAGCAATCATTATCCAGAAAGACGGTGCCGGATCGATTCCTACCGAAGTTGGTCATTTACTGACCGACCGTGCTTCCTGGGAAAAACTTTACCGGCATCGGCTGCAGTATACTGAAGAACGCATTGATCTGACCAAACTGGAACGGCTCAAACAGGATAGGCGGGATGTTCCACTGGGTCTGCACTGTGGAAGTTTGTTCGGCAACATCCGCAACTGGATGGGCCTTTTAGGCATCAGCTACTTGTACGTTGACGATGAACCACTCTATGATGAAATCATCGACACCGTTGGAGACCTGTGTTTCCGGCTGGCTGAACGCGTGCTCCAGTCCGGCGTCCAGTTTGACTTTGGCCATTTCTGGGAAGATATATGTTTTAAAAACGGACCGCTGGTTGTGCCGGATGTATTCCGGGCGAAAGTCGGGCCGCATTACAAGCGCATCACCCGTCTGCTCAACAACCATGGTATCGATATCGTGTCACTAGATTGTGATGGCTGCATTGATGCCCTGGTGCCAATCTGGCTGGAAAATGGCGTCAACACGATGTTTCCCATCGAAGTAGGCACCTGGCGGGCCAGTATTGCGCCCTGGAGAGCAGCCTATGGGCCAGCGTTGCGTGGTGTCGGCGGCACGGACAAAGTCGTCTTCTCCCGTGACAAAGCAGCTGTCGATGCTGAAATCGAGCGCTTGAAACCACTTGTTGCCCTGGGAGGCTTTATCCCCTGTCCGGATCACCGCATCGCGCCAGACGCCAAATGGGAACTGGTCCAGTATTACTGTGACACGATGCGGCATGTTTTTGGCTGAGGCCGAAAACATGGCTGCAGCAGACTTGCGTTAAACAGAATCGTTGGTCCGGCTGGGCCAACAGATCTGCAGTCTTGCCGATTAAAGGGTTGTCCTTCTCAATAACCCAGCGCTTTCTTGGCTTTGGCCTGCAGAGAATCTACAGGAAGCTCCATCAGTTCAATGCGGTTACCGTCCGGATCCTTGATCCAGAACTGCAGGCAACCGCTTTTCCCTTTTTTCACAGGCGAATCGATGGGGACGCCTTTCTCAGAAATATGCTTCAGGGCCTTTTCTATGTCGTTGACTTCATAGCAGATGTGCGATGGCCCCACGGCTTCCGCGGCATAGGCATATGTCCCCTGACCATTGGGGAAGAGTTCGATGAACTGGCCTGCGGCGATATGCAGATAACAGATGCTGACCTGGCCTTCGTCGTTATAGAGTTTAAAGGCTTCCTGAAAACCCAGGACATCCATGTAAAAGCGACAGGATGCTTCAAGATCTTTTACTTTCAGAGCCATGTGTCCTATTTTCGTAATCATGCTGACCTCCTTACACTGTTTTGCGAATATGCCTTCCGGTGCTGGTTCTGATTACCAACCCGGTCGCTGTTCTTACGTTTTCTTTACCAAAACCACAATAGGCAGAACCTGTGGTCAGCTGAGCTGTTTAGCTAGAAGGGCAGATCGGCATACGCCCTGTTTGCGACGATCAGTTCTTCTGCCATGACTTTGACCTCATGTGGTTTGAGCTGCGCGCACTGCGGGTCGTTATGCAGGGCGTGCAGCACAGTGGTCTTGTCTCCGCTCAGCATGCCTTGCACAAGCCATTTGGCATTGATGGCTTGCGGCCGCATGATCTCCAGCAGTGCTTCAGGCACCTTGTTCACCATGACAGGCCTGACACCAAAACCGTCGACGACACCCATGGTTTCCACGCAAGCGCCCAGAGGCAGCCCTTCAATCTGCCCGATGTTCAGGGTGTTTACAGCGTCCATGACGGTTTTGTTGTTCAGATACGCCCAGATCATATCCGCGCCGGTTTCGCGGCTTTTTACTGGTGCTTCTGCCGTCCTGCTGCGAAGTGCTTCTATAGAATCCTGCATACGTTGTTTCGCAACAGCCATGTTCCTGGTCCTGATGTCAATGGGCGTTCTGACAAGGCGGCAATAGTCCAGCACATCCAATGGATTGCCATCCTGATCGGGCTTTTTCTGCATGGCGGGATGGCCGGTCAGCGCATAGGAAACAAACTCGCTGGTATGCCTGTCCGCAGGATAAGGCAAATAACCGTAGGTGTCATACAGTTCGGCAAAGAGATTGTGAGCTGAATAGATCCCTATCTCGTCAGAACTGCCTTGTGGTGCGATATCTCTGATTGATCCTGATCCGATCTTTTGCCGCAGCAGAGGATAACCGCTCTGCCTGCCAATTCTAAAATCAGTCACCCAGGTGAAATGATTCATACCGGCAATTTCGACGGATATCTGGCTCCAGTCAGCAAGCCCGAAAAGATTCTGGATGACATCCTTGATTTCAAA
>LSQX01313073.1_pt1 | contig 14534 bp, 13 predicted proteins | sample 654561 | NCBI WGS metagenome assembly LSQX01 (sample SAMN04489861, study PRJNA283612) | anaerobic digester metagenome | isolation source: 4 biogas reactors fed with cattle manure at either 37C or 55C with and... | place: Denmark: Kongens Lyngby | collected 2014
CTCACGATGGACACCCTTGGTGTTCAGCTATACCCTTCCCGCTACCGGGTGGGTTCGGGACTTTCACCCGTTAGAACGTGCGCTCACCGGGCGCACCGAAAAGGAAGCGCCGCCGGGCGCTTCCTTTTTATTTATCTCTATAAAAAGGCTTATTCTTCTATGCCTTGCCGATTTAAGACCCTTATCTAAAATAATCCGGCGGAATAAGACAAATCATGCGTAAAAACGTTGAAAATTCACTGTTTTTTTGATATAATATGTATCTGGAATCTTAGCGGGAAGGGGTTGTTTTTGTTGAATTCCGCAACCGATGTGTGGGCCGGTATTATTAGTATTATGGAGAAAGACCTTACGTCCACCGCCATCAACACCTGGTTTGACAACTGCCAGGCAATAGACATCAAAGACAATCTCTTTGTGCTCTATACACCGACCGGTTTTAAAAGAGACATCATTGTATCCAGATACGCGGAAAACATCAAGTCGGCACTATTTGATATTTTCAGCGGTGATTTTGACCTTCTCGTTTTGTGTGAAGACGAATTGGATGCCTATAAAAAAAACGATGAGACATCGCCTCAGATCAATTCATTTGACAGTTCTCAGTTTACCTTTGAACGCTTCGTTGTCGGAACCTCCAACAGATTCGCCCATGCGGCGGCCATGGCTGTTGCTCAAAACCCGTCCTCCTCATATAACCCTCTTTTTATCTACGGCGATTCAGGCCTTGGGAAGACGCATTTGTTGTATGCCATCGGACATGTCATCAAAAACTCCCACCCGACACATAAAATTGTGTATGTCAAAGGGGATGATTTCACAAATGAATTGATTTCCGCCATACAGACAAACAAAAACATCGAGTTTCGTGAAAAATACCGTCAGGCTGATCTTTTTTTGGTGGACGATATCCAGTTCATCGCCGGGAAAGTTCAGACTCAGGAGGAGTTTTTTCACACATTCAATACGCTTTACGAAGCAGGAAAACAGATTGTCCTTACCTCCGACCGTCCGCCTATGGAAATGCTGCGGCTTGAAGACCGCCTCAAGTCCCGGTTTGAATGGGGCCTTCTCGCCGACATTCAGCCGCCGGATTATGAAACCAGAGTCGCAATCGTCAAGAATAAGGCCCAGAGGATGGGTATTGTGCTTCCCGATAAGATATCGCTTTACATTGCCGAGAATATCACCACAAATATCCGCCAGATCGAAGGTACCGTCAAGAAAATCATCGCATACAGGGATCTTTTAAATAATAACGATATTGACATGGAATTGGTCGAACGGATAACAAAGGACATCATCAGAGGCGAGAGGGAGTATACGCCGGAGCTGATAATAGAACGTACGGCAAATTATTATGCGATTTCTGTCGATGAAATCACCGGCAAAAGCAGGACAAAAAACACGGCTTTGGCCAGACAGGTTTCCATGTACCTGATGCGGAAACTCACCAACATGCCGCTGGCGGACATTGGTGTCCCATACGGAAACAAAGACCATTCCACCGTTCTTCATGCCATTCGCAAAATAGAAGACAACATAGCATCATCTCCAGAGATGGCCGATATCATCCGCGATATCACCTCAAATATCACAAATAAACGTTAGCGGCAGGCGCAGGCCTTGTCCACAGTTTTGTCAACAACCTGTTAAACGGCCCGTTGATATCTTTTCCTTTTAATTTTCCTGTTGAAATCCATCGAATTTTCCACAAACTTATTCTTATCGAATAACACCGTTATTACAGTCTTTTTTCCGGTTTTCCACAAAAAATCGTACTACGACTAAAACGGCTAAATATATTATTATATTCTTTATATAATAAAAATATACAACATTTCACTTCTATTTTTTTCAGGTCTGCTGTGCAGCGACTCCCGTCTTACCATCAGACAATAACAGATTGCCCGAAAGGGCAAAACGGAGGAAAGTATGAAATTTTCATGCGAAAAGGCCGTCTTATTGGCCGGCATAACAACAGCTTCCAGAACGGTTGCGTCAAAGAGCACAATTCCTGTTCTTGAAGGTCTCTTGCTCGATGCGGAAGATGGCCTGACGATATCCGGATATAATCTGAAAACAGGAATCCGGACACGATGCGAGGCTGATGTCTCCAATGCGGGAAGCGTTGTTATAAATGCGCGTTTATTTATCGACATTGTTCGAAAAATGTCCGACGATGTGATTACCGTAACAGTCAACAAAAATTACATGGTCAAGCTCGTATGCGGACTGAGTACCTTTGAAATCATGGGTACATCAGGGGAAGACTTCCCCGAGCTTCCGGATGTTGTACAGGAAAACACTTTGTCTGTACCGGAAAACAAACTGAAATCCATCATATCGGATACGATATTTGCCGTGAGCGACAATGAGTCAAAACCGATCCATACCGGAAGTTTATTTGAGGTCGAAGATAATGTCTTGACCGTTGTTTCCGTGGACGGATACCGGCTTGCTCTTCGCCGTGAAACGCTGGATAATACGGACATGGAAAATGTTTCTTTTGTTGTTCCGGGCGCAGCGCTTGCGGAAGTGGAAAAAATTGCTTTAGACCGGGAAGAAACGGTTAAAATAACCTTGGGAGCCCGGCACATCATGTTCTCCCTCGACAATACGGATTTAATCTCAAGAAGGCTGGAAGGCGAATTTCTGGATTATAAAAAATCGATACCGTCGATCAACAAGTATGCCATAACCGCGGACAGAAGAACGCTCATCGACTGTGTTGAGCGCGTATCTTTAATCATAAACGAAAAAATGAAAAGCCCCATTCGCTGCATTTTCAGTAAAAATATGATGAGAATCCATACCGTCACAGCGCTTGGCCGGGCAAACGACGAGTGTACGATAGAAGGTGACGGTGAGGGACTGGAAATCGGCTTCAACAACAGGTATATGCTTGAGACGCTGAGGGCAACACCCTCGGACAGCATACGGATACTTTTAAATTCCGGCGTATCACCCTGTGTTGTTGTCCCAACGGACGACAGCGACAGCTTTTTGTATATGATATTGCCGGTACGAATCAGGACGGATGACGGGGTATAAAATGAATAAAAAAATATCAATTTCGTCAGATTTCATTAAGCTTGATTCGCTTTTGAAATTTGCGGGCATGACCGATTCCGGCGGAGAAGCGAAAGCCGCAATTCAAGACGGAAAAGTTACGGTTAACGGAGAAGCGTGTACACAAAGGGGCAAAAAGATTTACCCGGGTGACACCGTCACCTATGGTGCCGACACTGTAACAGTCGGTTCATGACCTATGGTTATCAAACAACTCGAGCTCAATGGTTTTAGAAACTATGGGTATGCCAAAACCGGATTTTCTCCCGGGATCAATGTCATCACCGGCAAAAACGCACAGGGAAAAACGAATCTGCTTGAGGCCATGTACTATTTATCGGGCGCGAAATCATTCCGCACAAGAAAAGACAGGGAACTGATTAATTTTTTAAGCGACGAAGCATCGGTTGAGGCCGATATTTGGGGTAATGGGCGGGATTATCGGCTGAACATCCGGCTGTCAAGAACAAGCAGAAAGAAAATAACCATAAACGGGGTAAGAAAAAAAACCGCATCTGAACTCTCCGGCAAGCTTTGTACCGTTCTTTTTTGTCCCGGGGACCTTGACATGATCAAAGGAGCCGCGTCTGAACGGCGCCGGTTTATGGATCTTGCCATCGCACAGCTCCGACCTAAATACGCGTTGCTGTTGACGGAGTATGGACGGATTTACGAGCATAAGACCAGGATCCTTCGCGATTATAAGGAGAAACCGGATCTGCTGGAGGTATTGGACGACTTTAATATTAAACTGGCCAAAACAGGCACCGAACTCATTTTCTACAGAGCTGCATGGTGCAAAAAGCTTTCCGGATTCGCTTCCCAAATGCACAGGGAAATATCCGGCGGTTCAGAAAACCTTTCCGTACGGTATAAAACGGTAAGCACGCTGGATAACCCCGAGGAAAGCAAGCCGTCTGAAATATTCAAAGCGTTGACGGAGCACCAAAGGCAGTACCGCAAGGTAGAGCTTGATTCGGGCCTGTGCCTTTCGGGCGCGCATAAGGATGAGCTGGAAATGACCATAAACGACGCCGCAGTACGCGTATTCGCGTCTCAGGGCCAGATCAGGACCTGCGCTTTGTCTTTAAAGCTTGCAGAAAGAGAAATCAGCTGCAACGACATGGGCGAATATCCGGTTCTGCTTCTGGATGATGTATTAAGCGAGCTCGATTTAGACAGGCAGGATTTCATGCTCAACAAAATAACCGGCGGGCAGGTATTCATTACTTGCTGCGAGGGCGAAAATATAGAAAAAAAGACCGGCGGAACAATCATCAGAGTACATGCCGGAAGTATAAAGCAGTAACAGGCGGAGGCATAACGTGAAGGTAATTTCACACACGGAAGAAATCGATTTAGCCGCCAAATATGACGGCGGCCATTTGCTCCTCAGCGCGAAACAGGTTTCGCACAATCGATTTTTCCTGACTATTTGTTCTGCCGCTTCGCGGCAGAATGGAGGTTTTTATGTATCTGTATTTGGGTCAGAACATTGTTGTTTCAAAGAAAAATGTTGTCGGAATCTTTGATTTGGACAATGCGTCTTCATCACATATCACACGGGAGTTTTTGGCGAGAGCCGAACGGAAAGGGCAGGTTTTTGATATCAGCGGTGAATTGCCAAAGGTGTTTGCCGTCTGCGAAAGAAAAGGGGAAACCATTGTTTATCTGTCGCAGCTTTCTTCGGCAACGCTGCTCAAACGCTGGGAATCAGATACGTTTGCCGGGCCTTAAACGGAAGAAAAGGCTTTAAATGGCCAAAGCTGCGGTTACATCCGGAGAACGGGATGGAAAGGAATGAGTTAATGGACATAAACAGCAATGAATATAATGCATCTCAAATACAAGTTCTGGAAGGCCTTGAGGCTGTCAGAAAGCGTCCGGGCATGTATATAGGGACAACATCGGCCAGGGGGCTGCACCATCTGGTCTATGAAATCGTAGACAATGCCATAGACGAAGCTCTGGCCGGTGTCTGCGATGAAATAACAATTACCATAGATGAGGGAAACATTATCTGCGTAAAGGACAACGGACGCGGCATTCCGGTCGGAATACAGGAACAAACCGGTAAGTCCGCGCTGGAGGTTGTTTTTACTGTCCTGCACGCAGGCGGCAAATTCGGCGGTGGAAGCTACAAGGTAGCCGGCGGTCTTCACGGTGTCGGCGCCTCTGTCGTAAACGCCCTATCGGAATGGTTGACTGTCGAGGTTTGCGACGGAGACGGCTTATGGCAGATGGCCTTTCAGCGCGGCGAGGTGACAAAACCGATTACAAAAATCGGCGAAGGCGCATGCAGAGGAACCACGATAAGATTCAAGGCGGACAGCGAAATCTTTGAGGAAGTGGAATATAGCTTTGAAACGATTCAAAGCAGGATGCGCGAGCAGGCGTTCTTGAACGCCGGGCTGAAAATAACGTTGGAAGACAAACGCTCGGGCATGGAGCGGACGGAAAACCTGCACTATGAAGGCGGAATCCGGTCCTTTGTCGAAATGATAAACAAAAATAAAACGCCGATACATCAAGACGTCATTTATATCTGCGGAGAAAAGGACCAAAGCTTTGCCGAAGTCGCGCTGCAATATACCGAGACCTACAACGAGGTGCTCTTGTCCTTTGCCAACAACATCCGCACATCCGAGGGCGGGATGCACGAAACCGGCTTTAAAACGGCATTGACACGCGCAATGAACGATTACGGGAAACGCCACAACCTATTAAAGGGCGAAGAAAAACTGAGCGGCGAGGATACCAGAGAGGGTCTGACGGCCATCATCAGCGTCAAGCTGCTGGAAGCGCAGTTTGAGGGACAGACGAAAAGCAAGCTGGGAAATTCCGAGATAAGGACGATGCTGGACGGCCTCGTGTCTCAAAAGCTCGGAGATTTCATGGAGGAAAACCCCTCCGTTGCCAGAGCGATTCTGGATAAGGCAATGATGGCCTCAAGGGCGCGCGAGGCGGCGCGGAAAGCAAAAGAGCTGACAAGGCGTAAAAGCGCGCTGGACGGCTTTACGCTGCCCGGCAAGCTGACCGACTGCTACGAAAGAGACGCGTCCTTGACGGAGATATTCATCGTCGAGGGAGACTCTGCGGGCGGCTCCGCGATCGGCGGCAGGGACAGCCGTTTTCAAGCTATTCTCCCCTTATGGGGAAAAATGCTGAACGTGGAGAAAGCCAGGGTCGACAAGGTATACGGAAATGAGAAACTGGCGCCGGTTATCACAGCGCTGGGCGCCGGAATCGGCGAGGAGTTCGATGTAGAAAAGCTACGGTACCACAAAATTGTCATTATGGCGGACGCCGATGTGGACGGTCTGCACATTCGAACGCTTCTTCTGACATTTTTCTTCCGCTATATGCGGCCGCTGGTCGAAAAAGGCTATGTCTACATCGCACAGCCTCCGTTATACAAGCTGGTTAGAGGAAAGGTGACAAGGTATGCCTACTCCGATGCCGAAAGAGACAAAATTTCCCAGGAAATGAGGGGCGACGATCTCAATGCAAAGATCGATATCAGTCGAAACAAAGGTCTTGGTGAAATGAACGCGGAGGAGCTTTGGGAAACCACAATGAATCCCGAAACGCGGATTCTTCTGAGGGTGGAACTGACCGACGCGGTTGCGGCAGATGAGATATTTACGATATTAATGGGTGAAAAGGTTGAACCGAGGCGCGAATTCATTGAGAAGAACGCGAAATACGTCGTCAACCTAGACATATGAAAGCGGGTCATTCGATGAGCAAAAAGGATAGAAACGCCGATATCAGTTATCCCAATCAGACGATTGTGGATATCGAACTGGAAAAGGAAATGAGCAAGTCGTTTACCGACTATGCCATGTCTGTCATCGTCAGCCGGGCTCTCCCAGACGTCCGGGACGGTTTGAAGCCTGTTCATAGACGAATCCTCTACACGATGTACGAGGATGGGCTGGGCAGCGACAAGCCGTACAGAAAATCGGCGACGACGGTCGGCGCCGTGCTGGGCAGCTACCATCCGCACGGTGACAGTTCGGTATACGACGCGCTTGTTCGGCTGGCGCAGGATTTTTCGCTCAGGTATCCGCTGATAGACGGGCACGGAAACTTCGGCTCCATTGACGGGCATCCGGCTGCCGCTTACCGGTATACGGAAGCCAGGCTGGCGAAGCTGTCCAATGAAATGCTGCGTGATATTGAAAAAGATACGATTAATTTCACCCCCAATTTCGACGAGAGGAAAAAAGAGCCCGTCGTCCTCCCTTCCCGATTTCCGAATCTTTTGGTTAACGGGTCCTCCGGCATCGCGGTCGGCATGACGACGAACATACCGCCGCATAACCTTCGAGAAATCATCGACGCGACGATTTGTGTCATCAAAAATCCCGAGGCGGAGCTTGACGACATGATGGAATACGTGAAGGGCCCCGATTTCCCCACCGGCGGGATCATCATGGGCAAGGTCGGTATAAGAGCCGCTTATGCGACCGGCCGCGGACGCCTGAAGGTTAGGGCACGCACGGAGATAGAGGAATTTGGGCAGGGCAGAAACCGGATCATTGTAACCGAGATACCGTATCAGGTCAATAAAAAGCGTCTTATTGAATCGATAGCCGAGCAGGTCAAGGAAAAGCGTCTGGACGGGATATCCGCCCTTCGTGACGAATCGGACAGAGACGGCATGCGGGTTGTTATCGAGCTCAAGCGCGATGCCAATGCCCAGGTTGTTCTGAACCGGCTTTTTGCCTCCACACAGCTGCAAACGACCTTTGCCATCATCTTGCTCGCGCTGGTCAATAACCAGTCGCAGCCGAGAGTTCTGTCTTTGAAAGAGATTTTTGAAGAATACATTGCCTTTCAGCTGGAGGTCATCACCAGACGTACGGAATATGACCTAAAAAAGGCCAGAGAACGTGCGCATATTTTGGAAGGCCTTCGCATAGCTGTGGACAATATTGACGAGGTTATTGCCATCATCAGGGCAAGCTACAATGACGCACGCGAGCGGCTGATGGAGCGCTTTTCCCTGTCTGAAATTCAGGCCCAGGCCATTTTGGAAATGCAGCTGCGCAGACTGCAGGGCCTTGAGCGTGAGAAAATAGAAAAAGAATATCAGGAGCTCATGGAAAAAATCACGACTTTGCTTGAGATTTTGGAATCAGAAGAAAAGCGGAAAGCCATTTTAATCGAAGAGCTCACGGAAATTAGAAGCAAATACGGCGACGAAAGAAAAACAGAAATAGGCATCGTCGAGGATGAAATCGACATAGAGGACCTGATTGACGAAGAAGACTGCGTCTATACCTTGACAAACGCGGGCTATATTAAGCGTATGCCGGCAAATACGTACCGGGCGCAGAAGAGAGGCGGCAGGGGAATTACCGCCATGACGACCCGGGAAGAGGATTTTGTCGAGACGGTTTTTACCGCGTCAACCCATGATTATATCATGTTTTTTACCAACTACGGGCGCGTATACCGAAAAAAAGGCTATTTGGTTCCCGAAGCGGGAAGAACGGCAAAGGGAACGAACATCATCAACATTTTGCCGATTGAATCGGATGAAAAGGTCACTGCGATGATTCATGTTCGTGAATTTCCGAAGGACAAATATCTGGTCATGGTCACAAAAAACGGAACCGTGAAAAGGCTCAGATTCATCGAACTGAAAAACATCAGAAACACCGGTATCCGCGCTCTGAAACTGGAAGAAGGCGATGAGCTGATTTCCGTGCGTGAAACAGACGGGAAGAAAAATATTTTGATCGCCACAAAAGACGGTATGGCCATTTGCTTTGCCGAAACAGACGTGCGGCCGATGGGAAGAACTGCGGCGGGCGTGCGCGGTATCCGGCTGAGACCGGGTGACTGGTGTGTCGGAGCGGCCCGCTCCAGAGCCGGCGGCTCATTGCTCACCGTAACGGAAAACGGATATGGCAAAAGAACCTTGCTGGAAGAATACTTCAGAGGCGGGGAGGAACCACAGAAGCGAGGCGGTACAGGCCTTAAAAACTATCAGATAACAAAGAAAACGGGCAAAGTTGCGGCGATCAAGATCGTGGACGAAGAGGACGATATTCTGATGATATCGGACGACGGTATCATCATCAGAATGGCAGCGTCAGATATCAACATCTACAGCAGAGCCACACAGGGGGTAAGGCTGATGCGTGTTCCGGAAGGCGTACATGTCATATCTCTTGCGCGAACGGAAAAGGAAACAGAGGAAGACGCCGAATGACGCGAAAGCAGGTCACGATCTATACGGACGGAGCCTGTTCCGGAAATCCCGGCCCTGGCGGGTGGGGCACAATTTTGTTGCATAAGAACATTGAGAAGGAACTGTCCGGCGGCGAAGCGAACACGACCAACAACAGGATGGAGCTGAGCGCCGTAATCGCCGGACTGGAAGCGCTGAAGGAACCCTGCGATGTCACCATATACAGTGACTCCAAGTACATTGTCGATGCCATTAACCTGGGCTGGGCAAAAGGGTGGCAAAAAAAGGGCTGGATGCGAAATAAAAAGGAAAAAGCGAAAAATGCCGACCTCTGGGAACACCTGCTTTCTTTAATAAACGGGCATAACGTATCCTTTATCTGGGTCAAGGGCCACGCGGAAAACGAATACAACAACCGCTGTGACAAGCTGGCTGTCGAGCAAAGCAAAAATGTCAAGTCAGACGAATAATGATACGGTTTCAAGTTGAAAAACCGGCGCGAAAATAAGCGAACATCCCGCAAAAATCAAGGGGACTGATTTAAAAAGCATTATGCCTTTAAATCAGTCCCTTTTTACGTTTATCTGCACGAAACCGCGTTATTCCGTCATGGTATTGAGTGTTTTGGCGAGCCTGCTCTTTTTTCGGGCAGCATTGTTTTTGTGAAGCAACCCGTTGCCGGCGGCGCGGTCGATCAGCTTCGTTGCGTCATGGTAGGCCTGAGCAGCCGCATTTTTATTTCCTTCGACTACTGCCGCGTCAAACTTCTTAATTGATGTCCTCAGCGCGGATTTCTTGGACTTGTTCTCCAAATTCCAAACCTTCGACAGCTCGGCACGCTTTGCGGATGATTTAATATTGGGCAAATAACTCACCTCCTTACGAACAATACCCTTCCGCACGTTTTACATGTGCGGAAAAACATTTTAACACCAATCGTCAATAAAAGCAAGTATTTTTGCGGGAAAACGCATATTCTTCGCATACAGGGCGCGATAAAGAGAAAAATACAGGGAAAGGGCTGCTTGAAGCCTGCTGCAAAACCATAAAAAGGCGCAGCTCAAACCGATTGCATAAAAAGGAAAAGAGAGGAGATATGACCGTAATGCAAAACAAGAGAACGGATCTGGCTGTGGAAGCAAGAGAAATCTGGCAGGAAGGCGCGGAGAAAACGACACAGCTTAAAGGTGTGGAGGCCGATGAAGAAAAGGTGAACGGGTTCACAATTGAGACGGTTCGCGTCATTAATAAAGAAGGCGAGGAAAGCATCGGGAAACCGATCGGTACCTATATTACCGTTAACCTTGAGGAACTGATCAAAAAGGAAGAAGGCGCATTCACCCGGGGAACAGAGGCAATCGCGGCGCAGCTGAAAAAAATAATGAATATCGGGAAAGAGCAAAGTGTTATGGTTGTCGGCCTCGGAAATTCTGCCATTACGCCGGACAATCTGGGCCCGAAAACCATAAGAAACACAATGGTAACAAGGCATCTGGTGGAAAAAGTACCGGAGTATTTCGGATCCTTCAGGCGGGTTTCCGCCGTACAGTCCGGTGTTCTCGGAACAACCGGCATAGAAAGCGCGGAGCTGATTAAAGCGGTTGCCGATGAGGTGAAGCCGGATGTTATCATTGCGGTAGACGCTCTGGCATCAAGAAAGATGTCGAGAGTGTGTAAAACGGTTCAGATTACGGATACCGGTATTGTTCCCGGGTCGGGTATCGGAAACAGAAGAGCGACATTATGTAAACAAACAATGGGAATACCGGTTATCGCCATGGGCGTACCCACCGTCGTTGATGCCGCTACACTTGCCGCCGATTTGATGGAAACGGCGGGAATGGGCGAAAAATCACCGGATGCGTTCGGAAAAAGCGGCCGCGAGATGATTGTCACACCAAAGGAAATCGATGTTTATATTGAAGATATTTCTAAGCTTTTGGGGTATGCTATCAATTTGGCGCTGCATGAAGGGTTGACGCAAAATGACGTTACGATGTTCCTGTCATAATAGTAAGCCTTTTTGCAACGCAATTCATTCCCTGAGCCAAAAAACGATGTTTCACGTGAAACAATAACAGCGCACGCAATACAGCGCCGTGGGATATTTCCCGTATATTTCGGTCGCGCACCGGCGCGTTGTTTCACGTGAAACAGAAAAAGGGATTGAAAAGGCGCTCGGGGTAATGCTATAATAGCAGTCAATGGTTACGGACAGTGAAAAGCGTCCTTGCCGACAACAGCAGCTCGAAAGTGCGGGCATATTATGATAATGGCCGGTCAAAAAGCGGAGATCTGGAGAGAATATGGGAAAAACAATAGCACTGTTCAACCAAAAGGGCGGTGTCGGGAAAACGACAACCGGTATTAATTTATGCTGCGCGCTCAATGAGATGGGTAAACAAACGCTGATTGTGGATACAGATCCGCAAGGCCACAGCACATCCGGCATGGGCGTTGACAAGAACAACGCATCGCCGAATGTGTATGATGTTCTTCTCAACGGCGTTCCGGCGGATAAGGCCATCGTCCGAACAAAATACGGCGATGTACTGCCGTCAAACAAAGGACTGTTCGGTGCGGGGATACAAATGGTCGGCATTGAAAACAGAGAGTATATCCTGAAATCCGCGCTTGAGCCCATAAAAGCCAAATATGATTTCATTTTGATTGACTGCCCGGCTCTGCTGGAATTGCTGACGCTCAACGCCCTGTGCGCGGCGCAAAGCATCATCATACCCGTGCAATGCGAATATCTTGCATTGGAGGGGCTCAGTGATTTGATGGCTTCGGTGAGAATGCTCAGGCGTTCACTGAATCCCGATGTGCAAATTGAAGGCATTGTTTTGACTATGTACGACGGCCGGACAAATCTTTCTCTTCAGGTAGCGTCAGAAGTCAAAAAGTACATGAAGGAAAAGGTTTTCAGGTCCGTGATTCCAAGGAACGTCAGATTAAGCGAGGCGCCCAGTCACGGAAAGCCCATTTTGGTGTATGATCGGTCTTCCAGGGGTGCGCAAGCCTACATAGAGCTGGCAAAAGAACTGATTAAGAACAATAAATGACGGGAGGCGTACCGGTGGCTGAAAGAGGACTGGGAACCGGCCTCGGGGCACTGTTTGGAGAAGCAGCTTTGCAATCCGATGCGGTTGAATGCGTTTATATGCCGATAACAAAAGTAGAAGTGGGTCTTCATCAACCCAGAGAATATTTCGATGAAAACAGTCTTAGCGAGCTTGCCGATTCCATACGACAACACGGCATTATTTCGCCATTGACGGTCAGAAAGCTTTCTTCCGGCTATTATCAAATCGTTGCCGGTGAGAGGCGCTGGCGTGCAGCCAGACTGGCAGGTCTCGACCAGATTCCCGTCAGAATTATTGAAGCGGATGATAAAACGGCCATGGAGATTGCCTTGATTGAGAATCTTCAGCGGGAGGACCTCAATCCGATCGAGGAAGCCAACGGTTATAAAACGCTTATGGAGGAGTATGGTTTTACACAGGAGAAAACAGCGGAACGCGTTGGCAAATCGCGGCCCGCTATTGCAAATGCCATGCGGCTTCTGGCTCTCCCGGCGTCGATTGTGACCTTCTTGGAAAACGGTTCACTATCGTCAGGGCACGGAAGAGCGCTTTTGTCGTTAAAAAACGAAAAGGATCAGCTAGCCCTCGCTGAAAGAATCATCGAAGACGGGTTAAGTGTTCGCCAGGTTGAGGCGATGGTCAGAAAGGCCCTCAACCGGGATGGCGGCAAAAATTCGGAAATAACCGGAGAGCAAAGGATGCTTTTGCATTATATTGAGGATCTTCAGCAAAAGCTGACAGCCCGGCTGGGCAGAAAAATAAAAATTACCTCAGGGAAAAAAAGAGGCAGGCTTGAAATCGAGTATTACGGCAATGAGGATCTGGAAAAGATCATAGGCGCATTGCAGACACTCGGCGGCAATGAGAACACAACCACATGACGGCGCTTTGCGGCCAATTCAATTGAAAGGTAAGGGATAACATGAAAGAGGCAAAAAAATGAAAACAACGGTCAAAGCGGTTATTGCCGTGATTTTTACCATACTGGCTGCGGTTTTGTTTCGGTACATGTATCTTGTTTCAACAGGCCGGGACGATATAAGCGCAAAGACCACCGAGTTTCAAGATTACATGATGAATACAAAGGAGATGTTTCTTGAAAAATCAATCCCCATTCAAAAAGCGGTCTACAGCCTTTCGATGATGAATGATTTCTCTTTGCTTTCAAGCCGGGACGGGACAATTTATGTCCTGGCGAATAACGAACCGTTTTTATTGCGGGACTTGATAAACAGGCAGGCTGCGCGGTTTCTCGAGGACCTTATGAACAGGTACTTGATAGGAGAAAGAGTCTTTAACATTCAGGTCACGCAGGATAATATACTCTTCTTCACGAAATACAACGCCTTTGGCTATACCGGATTTCTTTATGAACGGGTTTTGGATCAACCGAGCGATTATCAACTTATTGAAATGGCCGGACAATGGAAAATATTTTATCATGCGCCGGAGCTTGAATTAGATGACAGATAGTTTACTTGAGGGTGCCGCGGCATTTGGCATAAACCTGTCCGCTCTTCAGATAGAGCAGTTTTCTGAATATAACCGCATATTGGAATACCGAAACAGCAACACAAATTTAACCGCCGTTGTCGGTGAAGAAGAGGTCATTTTCCGCCATTTTCTAGACAGTCTTGCGCTTTTTCAGGTATCCGGGTTTAAAGGTTCAAAAATCATAGACATCGGGACCGGCGCGGGTTTTCCGGGTGTCCCGCTCAAGATTGCCGACAATACGATTGCGCTGACGCTGCTTGACAGCCGGAAAAAGCGGGTCGAATTCCTGAGAGATTTATGCGGACATCTCGGCCTTCAAGCGGAGCTGCTGTGCGGACGCGCGGAAGAGCTGTCAAATCGCAGTGAGCATCGGGACAACTACGATTTTGCGGTTTCACGGGCGCTTGCGCGGCTCAATGTGCTCTGTGAGCTGTGCATGCCGTATGTAAGGGTTGGCGGTGCTTTTCTGGCCATGAAGGCGTCCGGGTCTTCGGAGGAACTCGCAGAGGCGGAAAATGCGGTTCTTTTGCTCGGCGGTAAAATCGAAAATGTCTATGATTACGAGGTCGGAAAGATTAACCGAAACATCATTGTCATAAAAAAGCTTGTCCCGACGCCGGAGGGTTACCCGCGGCGGTTTGCCAGGCTTCAAAAACAACCCCTTTAACAACTGTCAC
>LSQX01073675.1_pt1 | contig 14533 bp, 8 predicted proteins | sample 654561 | NCBI WGS metagenome assembly LSQX01 (sample SAMN04489861, study PRJNA283612) | anaerobic digester metagenome | isolation source: 4 biogas reactors fed with cattle manure at either 37C or 55C with and... | place: Denmark: Kongens Lyngby | collected 2014
GCCACTTTTTCATTTAAGATATATCCTATCCAGATACCTTTAAAATGGGAATATCCCTTCGTCCCGTAGGAATTGATCCCGAAATAATCGGCTTCAACTATGCCCTCGGACATGGATTTCAATTCATCCAAGGTGAAGGAGACCTTATCTTCAACCGCATCCCCTTCAATAACAAGCAGACCAGAAGGGGTTTTCTCTTTTTCAGCACAACCCGACCCAAAGATACAAATAATTAAAAGAAGCATTATAAAAATGGTGATGGTTCTGCTTTTATGCCATTGGCTGTTACCCATGCCGGCTGCCTCCTGTTTGAAGATAAAGAACCAAGACAGGCAAGAACATACTGATCTGCCGCAAAACAATATTTCTTACCACTATATGCGTTTTTATAAAAGCCTGATTAAAACAGGTTTACAGGCGGAGCAGTATAAAAACCAACTCCGCCTGGCCGCTTTTTCTTATATAATAGCTGTTAATCTCCTGCAAAGCATTGACAATAAACCTGCCTCTGCCCGGTCATTTTCTCTAACCGGCCATATTAATCCCCTACAGAGCCCTAACAATAACCGTTACCGCCTCAGCACGGGTGGCTTTGCCCTGGGGGCGGACGCTGTTATCCGGATATCCAGAAATAATCCCGTTTTGTACCACAGTAGCCATGGCTTGCTGTGCCCAGCTGGAAATGTTCTGGCTGTCAACGAAGGTAAGCTCGGCTGTTGCCGGAGTCAATTGGGCAGCTTTCATTATCATGACCGCCATCTGCTCACGGGTAATAGTATCATCTGGCCCGAAGGTATTCTCATTATAGCCATTTACAATCCCATAGGAGGCTGCGGTAGAGATCGAATCTTTAGCCCAATGCTGGCTGGTATCTGCAAAGACATGGCCGGTTTTAGCCTCCAGTGCAAATGCTTTTACCAGGATGGTAACAAATTCAGCCCGGGTGATATTCTTATCAGGCTTGAAGGTCCCATCCGGATAACCTCCTATAGCCCCCAGGGCTACCAGTTCCCGGATATTGTTTTCCGCCCAATGGCCGGAAATGTCGGTCAGGGTTCCCGGCTGAGCCTTTGTCTGTACAAATACCGCAAACTTGGTAAAGTGATCCACCTCCACGGCTATGGTATTGCCCTTCACAGTGCCACCGAGGTTGACCCATTCCTGTTTGTTCTGGTCATAATAATAGATGGCCGGAATCTCGCCGGGCTGAAGCTGACTGGGGTCGAAGCTTAAAGTAATGGTTATTTTCTTCCCGAAGCTGTAGCTATCCATGCCGCCCACCCGGAACTCATAAACAGCGCCAAGCAGCCTGAAGCCCTGAGGTGCGGCAGGAGCTGGAGTCACTTTGGTAATGCTTACTTCAATCTCATCGGTTCCAGCAAGGGCACCAGCTGGGATATTTATTGAGGCCTCATCTCCGAGGCTGATATTCCCACCGGCCTTTGGATTGACCATAGCTGATCCGGTATTAGAGGTAACCGGCTGTGGTCCTGCGGGACCACCACCGCCGCCACCGCCTCCACCGCCGCCGCCGGTGCCGGGGCTGGTCAGTACCGTCAGTTTTTGATTAACAACATTGTCCCCTTCGCCGACAACCACCGTTAATGTACCGGAAGCACCGTCCGGCACCTTGAAGGTGATGCTATAACTGCCAGTTGCATTGGCCTTGGTGGCATCAAATACCACTATATTTCCAGCCCCGTCGACTACCTTTAGCGGAACCCAGGCCTCTGGAGATGTTGTACCGGATACGGTAACACTATCGCCAACTCTGGCACTGGTCTCACTTAACGACATGGTAGGTGGGTCATCTGCCAGGGCAACGGCAGGAAAACACATCAATAACAGCATTGCGATCTGCAAAAACACTATTAACCTGCGTTTCATCTTAAAACATTCACTCCCTTTACTTTCAATGTGGCTGCTCATGCAGGCAGCGTGCCAGATCGTGTATTAAGCATCATTTCTGCAGTATCACTGGATTATGATCAACCGCATTAGTCAACTCATCTACAACATAGATTTTGATCACGTCGCCAGCTTTCACGTTAAAACCAGCCTCAGCAGTATTGACCTGGTCAAAGTCAGCTCTGGTTGAATTGACCTGAAGATGGCTGCCGTTTCTCCAATGAGAAAACACCACCGTTTCCTCGCCATCATGAGCAGCTATGGAGGCAACATTGACTTTCACATACTTAAATCCTGATATACCAGGTTTTACGGTCATAGTACAGATGCCTTCCGGGGTGACTCCAGGGGTAAAGTCCGTATCAGCCCCGTCAGCAGTGACCTGGTAATGCGGATTGGGCTCAAACCAATCCTTACTGAGGGTGTAGGTTTCAATCACCTCACCCGTGGCTTTTTTGGAGGTCAGGGTCAATAATCCATCTGCAAGCTCGATTACCTGGTAATTGCTGCCGGTTTCCTCTTTGGCTATATAGGGGAAACCCTGACCGAGTGCATAGGTTTTTGAACCGGAATTCCCCATCACATACACTATCCCATAGGCATCGGCAGCTACTTCCCCCTGGTAAATGGGGTGAGTACGCATATAGACGTGTTGGTGGCCGACAAAAACCATATCTACATGATTTTGCTCCAGTATAGGTACCCAGTGTTCACGAAGCGCATCATCTATGGTTTTATTGTCATCAAAGTTTTGGTAAGGAGGGTGGTGGAAGACCGCAAACTTCCATTGCTTAGTGGTGTTTTGCAAATCCTCCTGCAGCCATTGCTTGACAGCATCGGTGATGATATTGCTGGTATCCAAAACCACAAAATGAGCATCCCCGTAATCAAAAGAATAAAAACAATTGCCAAATAAGCCCTGAGGCCCGTTTTCAGGCAAGGCAAAGAACTCAAAAAACAAATCTCCGTCGTGATTGCCCTTAGCAGGCATCATCGGTATCTGGGAAAATACCCCGGTTGCTGCACTAAGAAATTCTTCCCATTCGGTATAATCGTTGTCCTCAGTGGTCAAATCCCCGCCCAACAAGGCAAACTTTATGTGGGGGTTTTCATCGTAAACCTCCTCCAGCATACTTTTCCACTCAGCAAATCCTTCCTGAACATCACCCAGGTACAGGAAGGAAAACGCTTCCGTATCGGCGGAGGTTTTAAAAGATAGAACCTCACTCCAGGCTTGAGGGCTGCCCACCCGATACACATACCGGGTATCAGGTTGTAGTCCGGTAAGTGTGGCTGTACACCGGTAATAACCACTGCTGCCAAAAGGCGCGGTGAGAGCAGCTGTTTGACTGGCAGCGGAAAAATCTCCGTTATAACCTGCAGCCTCTATGTACTGCACTATATTGGCCTGGTTATCAGGTGTAAGCCAGGTTATGGTCTGGGTCGTGGCCGGGTCCTCAGACCAGGTCAGAATAATCTGGCTGGGTCCGCTTTCCCCTGCCCAGACAAACGTTGGGGCAAAACAGAAGCAAACCAGGGTTAAAGTAATAAACATCAAACAGCTTATTAGGCCTGCTGCAGGCCTCTTCACGCATTTGAAGCCCAGTTTGTAAATCATATCAGCTCTTCCTTTATTTATGCCTGATAGGGAGGGCTGGGCAAAACCCTTCAGCCCGAGGCTTTCCAGGTTTTGCCCAACTCATCTTACCGCTTGATCAAGTGACCGGTTACAACATTATTGCAGAATAACAGGGTTACGGTCTTCAGCATTTGTCAACTCATCCACGATGTAGACCTTGATCACATCGCCGGCTTGAACATTAAAACCAGCCTGGGCAGTGAATACCTGATCAAAGTCGGCCCGGGTTGAATTGATTTGCAGCTGACTGCCATTTCTTAAATGGGTAAATACTACGGTCTCCTCGCCGCTGTGAGCAACTACCGGATCGATATTGACCGTAAAGTACTTGAACCCGGAGACTCCAGCCTTAACGGTCATAGTCTTAATACCGTCCTGGGTTCCCCCAATGTCATAAGCCGAATCAGGCTCAGGGGCTACTATATAGACCGGTTTACCGGTTGCTGAGCTTACTAACTCAATTTTTACAATATTGCCTATTGAACTTGATCCGCTTGCCTTAGGTCCCACCAGGCGCAGCGGCCAGTTGTCATCATATTCCGGAATGGGGAAACCATCCAGCATATTGGCAATAATGTAATTATTATTACGGATGATGTCGGCACTATCTATAGTTACTGAAGCACCATCACCTGCGGTAATTACCACCTGGTAACCGGCGTTAGCCAGGTCGTTGTTGAAGGCATTGTCTGAATGCTGGTCGGAATCATCAACAAATCCTACCAGGAACCAGAGGGGCATGCCTTCCCAGTTACGTCCTTTAGAGTCGGTGTAGCTTGCCTTGTGATTGGCGCCGAACTGGCAGGCAAGAGCTGATTCAAAATAGGTTTTGCTGATGTCACATGCTATTCCGCCAATTTCGGTTCCATCCAGTTCCAGTGTCCAGTCACCCTGGGGTACTGAATAAACCCTGAGCTCGGTAATATACTTTGCGGACAGCCCGGCACAGGAAGGATACATAATACCGTCAGCGCCATAGTAATGCCAGTAAGGTTCCGGCATGGTCAAGCGCATGTCCATTTGGCTATAAACCGTATCTTCTGGAGTAAAGTACAGACGCATGCCATCTCTATAGTCAGGAACATATTTTCCGTCAGCATACCAGGCCAGAATAGCATCCCCCTGGCGTGTATATACTGATGGATCAGGATATATGGCGGAATAAGGAAGCCTGGTCTCATAACCGTCAGAGGCAACTAAGACGACTTCGGTGCCGGTTCCCATACCACTTACCAGGCTGCAAAGATCACTGATACGGGTGCCTTTAACGGCATTGGCTATCTTGTAACCGCCTTTACCGGTTTCATTTTCGTCCCATATATCCTCCGGATCAAAGGTTACTCCCTGGAATTTGTATACCGTTTCTCCATTCCCAATCACGTCGAATCGCTGTATCATTTCCAGATAATTGATGGTTTCTTCAGCTATAATGGTGGTTCCATCTTCACCGTACTTGACAATTCGTAGTTCGGGAATGGTGCCTCCCCCGCTTGCAAAGGAGGTTAGCTTAATTTCGACTACCTTTCCTACGCTTTTACCGGTGAGGGCTCCTGCATTGGCAACGCCATCGCCTACCAGGCGCAGGGGCCAGGAATCGGTAAGAGCTACGCCATTGCATTTATTGGCTATAATATAGTTGCTGCTCTTATTGATATCCGCACTCTCAAAATCAACACTGTAGCCATCTGAGGCCTTTACCACCACTTTATAACCGGTTACAGCTTGGGCAAAGTCATAGCTGTGAGGCTTGCGGTCATCAACCCAGCCGGCCAAGAACCAGAGGGGTATCCCTGACCAAACATTCCCATCAGCATCCGTCCATTCTACCAGGTGACCCGAATTCGGGCAGGCCACACCGGCTTCAAACTCGGCTTGGGAAATGACATCGCTGATCTTTCCAATTAGAGTAAGGTTCCAACTACCGGGCTCTGCCTCAGGAGTCTGCAGTTCAGGTATTTCAATCCGAACAATGTTACCAACTGCCAGGCCTCCAAGTGAGCCATCCTCTTTAGTAACACCGGCACCCACCAGGCGTAGTGGTGCTGAACTACCGGTCAGCGGCTGGCCATCGCATTTGTTGGCCACAATATAATCGTTGTTATTGGCTACATCCGCTCCGTTAAAGGTCTTGCTAAAGCCGTCTCCAGCAACTACCTTTACGGTGTAGCTGTTAGCAAGGTTTTCATTGAAGATCCAGTGATTACCGTTCTCAATGTCGTCCACCGCACCTAAAAGTACCCATAAAGGAATACCTGACCAAACCTTGCCTTCATTGTCAGTCCATTCCTGGTAATGACCGGACCCGGTACAAGCCAGTCCTTCTTCAAACTCTTCCTGGGTGATGGTATCCCCGATTTCTCCTATTATTTCCAGGGTCCATCCAGCCGGCGGTTCAGGTAACCCTGACAGTTCAATCCGGACAATGTTGCCTACCTGTTGTCCTCCCGAGATAGCTGAACCCTTGAGTTGGAGAGGCCAGCAGTCTTTACCGGATGCGGTCTTGAGGGGCAAGGGTTCCCCGTTCAGGGTGTTGGCAACGATATAAGCGTCACTGCGGGCGATATCAGCACTGTCAAGTACTGTTGACCATCCATCGCCTGCTATAACTTTAACTTCGTAGCCTGCAGCGGCCAGTTCATCGTTAAAGTTAAAATGATTATCTCCTACATCAGGATCATCATCAACCATAGCAACCAAGAGCCATAAGGGTATGCCTCCCCAGACTTCATCATCACTGGTGTCTGTAGTGCCTTTATCATCGGTCCAGCTTACCTGGTGGCTCGATGCACACATTAGGCCTTGCTCGAAATAGGCCTTGGTAACGGTTTCATTCCTGGCCCCGGAGAGCTGCAGGGTCCAGTCGGTAGGCACCACACCGTTAGTAACGGTGGTTTTCACCGCTGCTGTGGCTGCTGCCTTAACCGCATTAAAGTCGCTCTCGTCTTCAACATCCGCATAGTAGAACTCAACCTTGTCACCATTTGCCAACTGTATCAGGTTTAAAGCACCAGCAGGATTGTTATAGCCATCTTTTAAAGTACCGTTTACATAGGCGTACCATGCGCTGCCGTTTTTCACATAATTGTACTCGGCTACATTATCCAGCAGCAGAGCACCGGAAGTGTCATGATTCTTATCGGTAACATCGTAAGTGAATCCGCCAACGATTGCAGCTTTGTGCAGCGCACCCAGCGGCGTGTTCTCATTTACCGTGTATTCCGTCCCGGAGTTGTAGGCCGTTACTGTGAATACCTCTTCCGGATCCAAGTTGACGGTTCCATCATAAAGAACATCAATAGTGGATAATGCCACCACCGTCTTAACCGCTGCTATTGCTGCTGCCTGGACTGCATTAAGGTCAGTGGGGTCGGATATACCAGCTGCATAATAGAACTCAACCTTATCCCCATCAAGCAGTTCAATAACGTTTAGACCATCCGGGGTATTCTGGTATCCATCCTTATAGACATCATTTACATAGGCATACCAGTATCCAGGAGATTGGCGGACGTACTGTCCTACATCGTCCAGCAGGAGTACCCCGTCATAGGACCAGCGCTTATCAGATAATACATAGGTGAAGCTGCCTGCCTCGGCGGCTGCCTGCAGGGCTCCCAGCGGGGTGTTATCATTAATTGTATATTCATTGCTGCCAACGGTTAATGTAAAGGTTTCACCAGGAGTTAGAACGACTGTACCGTCGTAGAGAACGTCAATTGTCGGCCCACCAGAGCCTTCTACTACCGTAACAGTTATACTATCAGTTTTGTTGCCGTCTTCGGTTGTAACCGTAATGGTCGCCGTTCCCTCTGCTACCGCAGTCACCAGGCCGGTTTCACTTACCGTAGCTACAGTATCATCACTGCTGCTCCAGGTTACGTTCTTATTAGTAGCATCCTCAGGCTCCACAACTGCTGTTAGCTGGACTGTATCGCCTACTTCCAGTGTCTGGTCGCCTTGGGTAATGCTTACACCGGTAACTGCTACTGTTGGGTCAAGGGCTACAAAAGGAATACCATTGTCACTTGCATAGGTTTCAGCAGTAGAACCGGTATAACCGTAAATAGTTACCACAGTGGTTCCTGAGGGTTGGCCAAACAATTCGGCTCCCAGGACAGTATCCTTGCCCAGAATAGTTGCAGAAGTAAGTTTAGCGCATTTATAGAAGGCTCTGTTCCCTATACTGGTAACACTACTGGGAATGACTATCTCTGTCAGTTCACCACAACTTTGAAATGCTTGTTCCCCAATAGTGGTGACGCTTTCAGGTATGTTTATCTGAGATAAACTTGTACATAGCCAAAATGCTCCTTTCCCAATGCTGGTAATGCTGTTGGGAAGACTCAAACTTTCAAGAGCATAGCAACGATAAAAGGTCTCTTGCCGTATTTCGGTTATACCTTCAGGAATGTTTATTTCACTAAGATTCGAACATTCTGCAAAAGCATAAGCTCCAAGGCTGGTTAGGCTCTGGGGCAAAACTACGGTTGTTAAGTTTTCACAACCTTCAAATGCGATGCCGTCAATAGTTGTTACACCTTCGGGAATAACTATTGAAGTAAGACTATAATTGTATTGAAATGCCCCATCATCAATACGGTTTATACCCAGGTCACCTGGGATGATTACATCACCGCCGGCACCTGTGTATCCTACTAATACGCCGTTCTCTACTACAAAATCGGAAGCTTCTATAACTGTTATATCTACGGTATCGGTTTTATTTCCATCTTCGGTTGTCACCGTAATGGTCGCCGTTCCCTCTGCTACCGCAGTCACCAGGCCGGTTTCACTTACCGTAGCTACAGTATCATCACTGCTGCTCCAGGTTACGTTCTTATTAGTAGCATCCTCAGGCTCCACAACTGCAGTTAGCTGGAATGTCTGACCTACCTCAAGTGTCTGGGCACCTTCGGTAATACTTACCCCCGTAACTGCTACTGTTGGGGACTCCTCAACTGTATAGGTAAATTCCACAATGTCACTGTCCAGCCGGCCAGGGCCGATTACAATGGCCTTAATGGTGGTATCCTGTGTAATCTCAATTGGGCGGTTGATTTCATATAAGTCATCTGCCCTTGATGACCACCAACGGCTGGCAATCCAGTTGTACATGGGACTTTGAATGGTTGGGTCGCTGCCGTCCAGGGTATAATGAACCTTGTCCTCATCGTCGAAAGGACTATGTAGCTCTACCAGGGTTCCTACCGGCACTTCCCCAGGCTCTACTGATGCTGTAGGATTGCCCCATTGTGGTACGGGGTCAGTGAGTACTTCGATTTTATTTACATACTTGGCGAACCTGGCATTAGTCTGCTGGGTTACCGCACGCTGCCCGTATAAAAGATGATAAGCGTCTCCATCTTTCAAATTGCTGTCGGCCATTACTTCACTCAAAGTTTGACCAGAACAACTTACGTAGGCGATAATCGCTCCAACCGGTTGCGCACCTGATGCATCACCAATGAGATGACCAGGCAGGCCAGTGTCCATAAAATTTGGAAAGATAAACCTGGGTTCATTTAGGAGTTCCTGCACTGTAAATGTGGCTTTAAAGCCGTCTCTGGAGGTAAACCTAATCAGGGTAGCCTCGCCATTAAGCCCTCTTCCAGCCACCTCAAGCAACTCTTCCAATAATACACCTTTACCTCTATACCAGCTCTTGGTAGGCCAGGTGTTAATAGTGCTATAAACAATATCCTGCTGTGTCAAGTAATAGTCATCAAGTACTGGTTCTAAGCCCCGAAGTTGATTCTGAGTTATGGTCATTCCTTCAGGGTTATTCAGTCCCGGACCAGATATGGTAAGGTCGCTCCCGGCGGCATATGAATCCGCGGGTGCCAGCAAGGTGAACATACCGACCAACAAAAAGGCTACCATTATTATTGGCCACAATCTATTCCAACCGCTAGCAACTTTACTTGCCTTATTCACTCTCTTCTCTCCTTTCCTTTTAAAAAATCGATAATATACCTTATTAAAACTAACCCTTTTCACCTCCAGTTCAACAAAAAATCCGTTTGGTCTGAAAGAAGCCAAACGGATCATTTACACCCGTGTTTTGGCTCCTTTCCAACAGGGGAGGCACACATGTTTCCAGGTGTACCCTAACGGCCTGAGAACCATAGTATCAACCTTAGGCATCACAAGCTCGGAGCAATATTTTTTATCGGGTAATAGTGATTCGACCACCATTGGGGTCATATACCACCTCCGCATCCAGGGTCTCACTTATAAACCGCAGAGGAACAAAAGTACGGCCAGCGGCTGTAATTACCGGAGCACAGTCAATAGCCTGTTGTTGTCCATTGACCAAAGCCGCGGTAGATCCTATAGTCAGGACGATTTCCTTTTCACCGTCGGTAATGGTTACCTGCCTGCTTACAGGATCCCAACCAACGTCAGCACCCAGGGCCTCACTGATGAAACGTACCGGCACCAGTGTACGACCGGCTTCAGCGTTGATAAAAGGCTCAGCGTCCAAAATATGGGGAGTGTCGTTAACACTGGCCGCTTTGTCACCAACGGTAAGCTTAATCACCAGCGGCGTACTAACCGGTGGTTGATCTGCAACCCGGTATTCAAAGGTAACCACATCGCTGTCCAACTTGCCGGGACCGATGGTTACAGCCTTAATGATCGTATCCTCATAGAGTGGCCCTATGGGACGGTTGATGGTGCCCAAAACATCTGCCCGGGCGCTCCACCACCGGCTGGCAATCCAGTTATACATAGGACTATCCATGGTCGGGGTGCTGCCATCGGTAGTGTAATAAATCTTATCATCGTCGTTATTGGCATTGCTCAGGGCTACCATGGTGCCTGGCGGCACTGTGCCGCTGGGCGGATTAGCCTGAGGAGCATCCCATTTCTCGGGCGGGGTGGTTAAGACCTCGATCTTGTTAAGGTACTTAACGAACAGATTCCCGGTCTGTTCGGTAACCGTGCGCTGGCCCAGCATCAGCAAAAGGGAATTCAAATCGTTCATATACTGGGGATTATCACTCCCTTCTACACTGACCAGGCCAATAATAGGCTCAACCTCTACCTTCCCCGAGGGGTCACCGGGCAAATGCCCATCACCATCACCACCGGATTTGAATTTGGGGAAACAGTAACGCTTATCTTCAAACAACTCCTTGGTGGTAAGGGTTATCGAATACCCATCCATTGAGTAAAACTTGAGCATTGTGGCCTCATCGCTCATTTCTGCCTTCTCGAGCAGATCGATGAGTTTTACCCCCCTGCCAACATACCACTTCTTGGTAGGCCAGGTGTTAATGCAGCTGTAAACATACTGGTGTTGCTCCATTTTTTCAAGTTGATCCAGGGTCAGTACTAATGGGGTTTTTACCCCTTCTCCGGTGATTTCCAGTGAATCTGATGCGGCTAAGACTGCCACAGGCGACATCAGGACAACAGTCCCGGCCAACAACATTATGCCGATCAGGATAATTGCTAACCCCCGAAAACGGACCTTTTCAACCCTTGGCATATCCTCGTTACACCCCCTTTCCTGTTAAAGTTTGGCTTTAAGTTTCCCATGTCAATTATTAGAGTGTTATAAGTGTTAATCGGTCAGCATAAATAACTGGCCGGTTGCCGGGTCTTTGTAAACCGTGCCTATTCTCTCGTAAAGCTCGCCCTGGCCCTGGGTTTTGATCAAATCTTCACGTATCTGAGGGACATCGGTCATCTCTCGACCTTGCTCCAGATTTACCCGCTGTCTGAAGCCAAGATCCACATTCCAGTTGATGGCCAAAGCCAGCATCAGGCCACAGGCAAAAACCAGCATAGCATCAACAATATTGATAGCACCCTCCAGTGGGTTGATATCTTCCTGCCTCCAGCGGCTACTTCTCCTCAAACCTTTGCCCACGCTGCAACACCTCCAACAGGCTTTCCATCAAGGCTTCCAGGGTGCTCAAATAGTCCTCATACCACCTTTTGCGCAGTCGAGAGACAGCAAAAGCAATCCCCCCGGCTGCCAGACCTGTTACTGTAGCATCAAAAGCAGTAAGCAGTGAATCGGCCAACACTCTGGGATCACCCTCGCCCAAAGCGATCAACCCCGGCCCCAGAGGAATCAAGGTGGCCATTAAACCGAACATGGGGCCCAGCCGGCTCACCAGGTCGGTACGATTGGTGATGCGCACATAGTTCAATTCCTCGTTGGTCAGTAGCCGGCGCGCCAGGGCCTGCAGGGAAACAGCAGGCAGATCCTTATTTTGCAGCAGTTCCCTGATGGCTGCCTTTTGGCGCCGAAACAGCCGGACCCTCTCAACTTGCTGCATGATTTCGGCAGCATCCCTTTCCTGAAACCCATTTATCAACTCGGGTATATCAACCTTCATCTTGCGCCGTTCGGTAACCGCCTCAACCAAAAGGCCGCCTAATTCCACCACCGACAGCGCCAGCATGAACAAAAGCACGGCAATGGCAGGTATTAACAGCCCGGACGAAACGGCATGCATCATCTCTTTCAACGTTATTAATACGGTCATGTTTTATAATCGCTCCTTTGTAAATTGGGCATATTTTTGGCCGGCTCCCGAAAGGAAGAATAGCAACAGCATTATGGTCGAATATATTTTCATCCTGTCTTCGGCTACTTTTAAGGGCAGCGGTATAGTATCAGCCGACATTTCAAAAACCCGCCAGTTGTCGGTCGGCAGCTGGGCGACCGCCTCCTGGCCGGGATCGCTGCCAATTTCCTCTTTTTTGGCCAGGTATTGGGCGCGGTCTTCCGGTATGGTTGATTCAGCAGGAAGGGCTGCTGCTGCAGAGGTGTTTGAATCCGCAACCGGATTAACCCCCGCTTGCGGTTGCGGCAACTGTTGTACAGCAGGCTCAGGAGGTTCAGGCCCGGTACTGCTTGTTATGGAAGCAGCTTCTTCATCTTGCTCTTCGTCCGGACCGTTCACGACGCAGATGGCTTTATGATTACCCTCTGCGGTAGTAACCGTAATGACCGCCGTTCCCAGGCCGACAACTGTAACCAGGCCGCGATTATCAACGGTAGCCACCCTGGTATCGCTGGAACTCCAGATTAAATCCTGATTGGTCGCATTAAAAGGGGTCACGGTGGCCTCCAGCCGGTATGTGCCCCCGACCGGTAAATCGAGCCTGTTCCTGTCCAGCGAAATCCCGGTAGGCGGTCCGCCCGGAACTTTGGTCGGATCTACCGCCTTGCCGCTCATATCAGCGGTAAATTTGAATGTCACCACTTCACTGTCCAGCTTTCCGGGGCCAATGGTTATCATCTTAATAACCGTGTCTTCTTTTACCTCAATGGGTTTGTTAACGCTTTTGACATCACCGCGCTGATCCCACCAGCGGCTGGCGCTCCAGTTAAACATGGGGCTGTTGATGGTCGGAGTGCTGCCATCAGTAGTGTAGTAAATCTTGTCCTCGTTATTATTCTTGTTGCTAAGCTCAATCTCAGTACCGACTGGTACTACCGTTTCACTGGGGATATTGGCCTTTGGGCTATCCCATCTTTCGGGAGGGGTGACCAGAACCTCTATCTTATTTACATACTTGAGAAAAAGGTTGTTGGTCTGCTCGGTAACCGCCCGCTGCCCTATTACGAGCATCAAGGCATCCCGGTCGTTCATGTCAGCGGGGTCATCACTGCCCTCGGCACTGACCAGAGCCAGAATGGGCTCAACCTCTTCGGCATCCCGGGGCGATCCGGGAATACTCCCGTCGGTAGGATGATTATCCTTTAAGCCAGGAAAATAGTAGCGTTTGTCCTGCAGCAGCTCTTTAACCGTCAGGGTTACCTCATAACCATCGCTGGACATGAACTTGATCAGAGTAGCATTATCCTTTATTCCCGCCTGATTGAGCAAATCCCTTAACTTAACCCCTCGGGCCGTATACCAGCGCTTGGTCGGCCAGGTATTGATCACGCTGTATACGTGCTCATACTGCTCCATCGCTTCCAGTTGATCGATGGACAAAGTAAGCGGATGAGCCACACCCTCTCCGGTGATCTCAATGCTATTGGCATCTCCAGCTATAGCAAAATCAGGGACTACAGCCAGACCAACCAAAAACCATATGAGAAGCCAGCCAAATATGAATAGATTATGATTGGTTTTTCTTAAACCGGTATAATTAGCAGCCATATTCTGTCTCTCTATCTGTCCTGGGTTGCTACTTCTATATCTGCCGCTCCCCATGCCCACACAGCCTGCCTGGCGGACACAGGATTTATACTACCGATGCTACTGGTGTTCCCCCTATGGTTTGACATTTGCTAATACTGGGTCGGTTTCCGAGTTAAGCCTTATTTAAGGCTTTAACGACAACTGTAACCGCCTCAGCCCTGGTTGCATTTGCCCGGGGGCGTACCGTTCCATCAGGGTATCCGTTTATTATGCCGTTTTTCACAGCTGTTGCCAGAGACCCCCTGGCCCAGGCTGAAATACTGTTTTGGTCTTCAAATGCTAATTCTTGTGAAACCGGGGTTAATTTAGCCACATTCACTATCATGACAGCCATTTGCTCTCGAGTAATATAGTCATCAGGGCCGAATCGGTTGTCGCCATAGCCCTTGACTATACCATGATACACAGCAGTGGATATGGCCTCCTCAGCCCAGTGGCCAACAGTATCGGCAAACCCTTCTCCACTATGGGCTTCCAGTGCGAATGCTTTCACCAGTATTGAAGCGAATTCCGCCCTGGTGATGTTATTGTCGGGCTTAAAGGTTTTATCAGGATAACCGCCTATAGCCCCCAGTGCCACCAATTGTTTTATATTGCCTTCCGCCCAGTGACCGCTGATATCCGTCAATACAACCTGACCCGTATCGTCGGCCACCATTACGGTAAACTTCGTAAAGTGGCTGACATGCACGGTGATGGTATTGTCAGATACCTTGCCGCCGATATCGACCCATGTTTTCTGGTTCTCATCGTAATAGTATATAGCTGGAGTCTTTTCGGTGTTAACTTTTTCCAAATCATATTTGAGCTT
>LSQX01346967.1_pt1 | contig 14532 bp, 12 predicted proteins | sample 654561 | NCBI WGS metagenome assembly LSQX01 (sample SAMN04489861, study PRJNA283612) | anaerobic digester metagenome | isolation source: 4 biogas reactors fed with cattle manure at either 37C or 55C with and... | place: Denmark: Kongens Lyngby | collected 2014
CGGCCGAGTTCACCGTGGCCGAGTCCTACCTCGCGATCCTCGCCGGGCTCTTCCCCGGCACATTCACCGCATCGGAGATGACCAAGATCATCATCTGGGATTACCGGCTCCACCGGGTGCTCTTCGCGGTCTGTGCCGGGTTCGGGCTCGCAGTAGCAGGCTCGGTCATGCAGGGGATCCTCCGAAACCCGCTCGCGAGCCCCTTCACCCTCGGGATTGCCTCAGCGGCCACCACCGGCGCATCGATCGCGATCGTCCTCGGCGCCGGGGTCGTCGGCGGGGATTACCTCGTCATCGGTAACGCCTTCCTCTTCGCCCTGCTTGCCGCGCTCGCTATCTACGCAATGGCCCGCTACCGGGGGATCGGGTCCGAGACGATGGTTCTCGCCGGTATCGCCATCATGTACCTCTTCTCCGCGGTGACGTCGCTGCTCCAGTATATCGGCAGCGCCGAACAGCTCCGTGCGGTGGTCTTCTGGACGTTCGGCTCGGTCGACAAGTCCACCTGGCCGAAACTCGCCATCGTCAGTCTCGTCCTCGCCTGCACCATACCCTACCTCCTCTACCGCTCCTGGGACCTGAACGCCCTCGCGGAAGGGGACGAGGTGGCGGCCGGTCTCGGGGTGCCTGTCGAACGCTCGATGATCGTCTTCATGGTGATCGCCTCCTTGATCACCGCGGTGATCATCTGCTTCACCGGGACGATCGGGTTCATCGGGCTCGTCGCCCCGCATATCACCCGGATGGTCATCGGAGGAGATTTCCGCACGCTCCTTCCCGCTTCCGGCCTCGTCGGGGCTCTCCTCCTCCTTGGTGCCGACAGTATCGCGCGGAGCGTCCTTGCGCCGCAGGTAATCCCCGTCGGGATCGTGACCGCGTTCCTCGGCGTGCCGTTCTTCATCTACCTCTTCATGCGCCGGAGGGATGCCTGATGCCCCGTCTCTCGGTTGAAGACCTCTCGTTTGCCTACCGCGACCGCCAGATCCTCCACGCCATCACGTTCTCGGTCGGCGCGGGCGAGGTTCTCGGGCTCGTCGGGCCGAACGGGTGCGGGAAGACGACACTCATCCGTTGCATCGACGGGATGCTCACGCCCGGCGGAGGGAGGGTGAAACTCAATGGGCGCGAGATCCGCACGATGCACCGGCGGGAGGTCGCGCAGGCGATGGCCTACGTGCCGCAGTCGGCCGGGAACCGGACCTCCGCGACGGTCTTTGAGACCGTCCTGATGGGGAGGCGGCCTTACCTGAACTGGACGGTATCCCGGGAGGATGAGGAGAAGGTGATCGCTGCGCTCGACCTCCTCGATCTCGGGGGCCTCGCGCTCCGTAAGATCGCCGAACTCTCCGGCGGGGAGCGGCAGCGGGTGATGATCGCCCGGGCGCTCGTGCAGGAGACGGGAGCGATCCTCCTCGACGAACCGACGAGCAACCTGGACGTCTGTCACCAGATGGCCGCCATGGAGGTCCTCTCCGGGCTTGCCGGGGAGAAGGGGCTCTCGATCGTCGTCGCGCTCCATGACCTGAACCTGGCCGCCACCTACTGCCACCGCCTCATGGTGATGAAGGACGGGGCGGTCTACGGCTACGGGACGCCGGATGAGGTGCTCACCGAGGAGATGCTCAGGTCGGTCTACGGCATCGAGGCGGTGGTGAAACGGGATCTTGAGGCGCCCTACATGATCCCGGTCAGGCAGGGCAACCTCCGGGGAGGGGCGTAAGACCCCCTCTCATCCTCAGAATGGATAACGTCTTTTCGATCTCCTGACCGGGTGCATCCCTCTATAGCCAGGAAAGACCGCGTTCCCCACAAGATCGACTCACTCATTGATCACGGTCGCCCTTTCCGATATCTCCTCCTGAGCCCACGCTTCCAGATGAATATAATTGCATGCCCTTCCCCCCTCGTTGCCGCATTCCGGGATGGATCGTCACGGGTTTGGAGGTATAAGGGTGCAGGGCGGGTCTACGCCATTCGCCTCTTCACCCGGGCGGCGATGAGCATGGCGGTGACCGCAGAGAGCGTAAGGAGCACGATCATGTTCTGGTCGGCCGTACCCACGATCATGATGAGGAGGATGGAGGTCAGGGGGGCGCCAAGAGCAAATGTGAGGGCGGCAGCCTCGACGCAGAGGACCAGGATCGCAACAGGGGTGCCGGGAAAGACAAGGCTCAGGGCAAGCCCTACAAGCGTGGATGAGAAGATTATGGGAAAGAGTGGGCCGCCGATGTATCCACTCTTGAACGAGAGGGAGAGCAGGAGGATCTTGGCGATAGCCATGCCGAGGAGCATGACGGCTCCGAATCGGGCTGGATCGGCGATGATCCCATGGATCTGGGCTTCCCCGGCGAAGAGCAGTTCGGGGATGGCGTAGCCAACGGTCGCAATCACAACCCCGGCGGCAAGAACGCGGGTGAGAACTGCATCCCCGAACACCCGATCCATGACCTTTCCGGTTGCCTGCATGGAGACCCCGGCAAATATCGCGAGCAACGACCCTACGATGCCGAGGACGATCGCGTAGAGGACATAAACCGGCAAAAATTCGCTCATCGGCTCGAACGGGATGCTCTGGGCAAAGGATGGGAAGCCGATGAGCATATAGAAGGTGAACCCGATGGTGCCGGCGAGGAGGTTCCAGGTGAGGAGCCGGAGGGCATTTTTATTGCCGCCGACCTGAAATTCAGTGGCGAACACCCCGGTGAAGAGGACGCTGCCGATGATGCCGTTGAACGCCGAGGCAAGGGCGGCTACATCAAACCCGAGCGCAGCCGAAGGCGATTCGATCCTGAATCTCTTCCGGAAGAACGAGGAGACATACATGAGGAGGACGGTGATGGTCCCTTCCGGGCCGACGCTTGCCCCGGAGAGGAGTGAGAAGAGTGATGAGAGGAATGCGCCGGGAAACGTTCGGCCATCAGGATTCGCGCCTCCTCCCTTGAGCGAATCCGTGAACCCCTCGTGGATCACGTCGGGAGCGTGCAGGTACTTACGGGAGAGGCCGACGAGCAGCGAGAAGAAGATCACCCCGATCGGGATCGCCCAGGGGCTGGCCACCAGGAGGCTGTCTTCACCCCAGACTGTCCTGTTGAGCAGCGCATAAAGGCTAAGGTAGGCAATCGTGAAGACAATGGCGATTACAGCGATGAAGACGACCTGCCAAACCCTGAGATCCACGGTGTCGTCCGGTAATCCCGGCGACGCCGGATCTTCGGCGGATGCTGACATGGGAGGCACGATATGCTCATATCATCTTTTCAAGTAATTTACTTTGCGGTTTAGCCCTCCGGGCATCGTATCGGGGCCACCTGTAAAAAAGGGCATGGTTTCATCGCTCCGGATAACCGTGCAGCCGGCGCCACCCTTACACCTAAAGATCATTCCCCGGACTGTTGTCCGGAATAACTCCTGTCAGGGCCTCGTCTCGACCGCTTCCTCCCGTGTCGAAGCCGTCATGGCTCCGGCTGCCCTCGTCCTGCGCTCCAGGACTACTTCAGAACGCTCCTGTATCCTCTTCGCCCCCCTCGCCCCGGATCAATGATATCCCCTGAAATAGGGCGGCGCTGAACACCCTGAATCCCTAAAATGATCTGCACACCACGCCCGGGATCCGGGAGTGCAGATCTTTTGCCGGAATGAAGGGGGCAAGACCCCCATGGTTTATCAGCATGCACACCTATGCGCACTCGATGCCTCACTTCGACCTCTTCTTCAAGACCGAAGAACTGCGGCAGAGGCTTGAACCGCACCTCCGTCTCATCCCGCCGTTTTTTGAGTTCACCGTCCGGACGGGTACCCCGGAGGTCCGCTACTTCGACCAGAAGGACCCGATGTGGAAGGGGTTTCCCTTCCCGGTTCCTGACGGAGCCGTCTACGTCTTCGACGACGCAATACCTGCCCGGGCGCTCGGGGGCGGGATGCAGAACCGGGCGAGCGTCCGGGTCAGGCGCGAGGATACGGATGATGAGGTGCTCATCCTCCGGATCTGGCATGAGATCCTGCACGCGGTCGGGCAGCCGGCGGATGATATGACTCCCCTTGCAGGCGAGTGGCAGAGTGTCTCCGATCGCCTCATATGGGCGGCCTGGCAGTCGCTCTCCCGATCGGTCGACGTACCACTCTGGCACCGGAAGTTCTACACCTGGCTGACAGAGCGGGCGGCGAGCGGGGCGGGGGGGCGGTAGCAGGCTACCGCCATTCGAGGATGATCCACCCGGTTGTGCCCTATGGAGTCCCGGCCAGATCCGGACAGAAGTGGGAGGAAGAGTAAAGTGGCGCTTTTTATCCTATCCAGGGTGGAGCACGGGATCACCCGCCCTGCGAGGATGCTATTGCGCTGCCAGCAAGACCAACCCCTCCCCTGACCATATGGCGGTGGTAGCGCGGAGAACACAGGAAGCACGTCCTATGTTTCCGGTCGCATGTACACGGGATCACTTCTCCCGCCGGATGACCCTTCCAAAGGAGAACGGCGTCGGGCGGGGGAGGGTTCCTGGAAATGTTCCTTCCGCTGCCCGCCGGATATCCTCGATCGAGTAGAACGCCTTGGGATTGAACTCGTGGATGGCGTTCTCGACATCGCGGATGTTCTTGCGCTTGACCACCGAGAAGATCACCTTGCCAGGCCCCTGCTTGCCGTGGGCATCGAGGACGGTCACCCCGTAGCCTGCGGCCCGGAGGTAGTCGATCAGGTTCGTAGAGTCGCGCTGGGTGATGATCCGGATGATCGCAAGCCCCATCGCCAACCGCTCCTCGACGAGCATCCCGATGTAGTTCCCGGTGGCGAACCCCGCCGCATAGGCAAAGTAGTTGAGAGGGTTCGTGAGGTTCTGAAATATCTGGCCGACGGCGATGATCCAGATAAAGACCTCGACAAAACCGAGGATGGGAGCGACCATCTTCATCCCCCGGGCTACAAAGATGATCCGCATCGTCCCGATGGTGACGTCGCAGATGCGCGCGAGAAAGATGAAGATCGGGATAATGAGCAGAGAAAAGAACTCCGGATCAACACCGGGGACGGCACCGAGCATGGATTATGGTTAACGGGCTGGAGATATATTATTATCCATATTATAATATATGTCTGACGCTAAAAATCCCGCAAATCAGATATTTGTTGATATACGTGAAGATAAACAGGGTAGCCGGGTGGTATACCACAGAGATCCCGCGAAAGGCTGGAGCACTCGGGGCATCACCGGATGAGCCCGGATCCCGTCCATACGGAGGACCCGGTGCTGCAGGATGAACCTGACCCGTATTCCCGGACAATTTTATCCTGCAGCCGCGGTCATGACCGGAACACCATGAGATAGCCTTATGGTGTCAGGCTCCAATCAGGCACAGTGTGGTGATATACCATGCCGAAATGTTACAGCTGTGGAGCGGAGCTCAACCCGAAGAAGACACGTTGCCCGCGATGCGGGGCAAAAGTCGAAGCAGGAACGGGAAAACAACCGCAAGCGGGGGTTGCAGGAGGGCGACGGTAAGACCCCTCCAACCCGTTCACCAAACCCTTTTTTTCAGTTATTCCTGCTCTTTTCCCTCTCGCTGACCCGGAGATGTGCGCCACCAGTAGTAGACCTCATAGATCAGCAGCGCAAACAACACCGCGCAGGCGCCGAAGAAGAACCCCATCACGAGATCATGGACGGGCAGCGCCATGCCGGCACCCTCAAGACCAGAAGACTGGAAGACCAGGGGATCCTCACCGGTGATGCCGGCATGACTCTCCCTGCTCTCGCTCATCAACCTCGGGACGGGCATAACGTCGTTGGACGGCAGCAGCATCGGGAGGATTGACCAGAGCCCAAGACTTGCGAAAACAACGATTCCAAAGAGCATCGCGTATTTCTGGAGCACAGAACGGAGATCGCTCACCGGCGGTGCGATGATGAGCACCTGGTTTGCAAGGCCGTAGACCTTCACCTCACGCCCTTTCTCGCTCCAGCGGGTCTCCATAACCTCGATGAGCCCGGCATCGAGAAGGTTCTCGATATGGTACGATGCGGTGGTGATGGGGATCTCCATCCGCCGGGCGACCTCCGACGATGTCAGCGGTTCGCTGCCGAAAGCCTGGATGATCGCGTTAGCCGTCTGGCTTGCCATCGCCCGGGCGATCTTCTGTGCCCGCTCATCGCCCGGCTGGAGTACTACAACATCATTCGCCATGGAGTGCTTCTATGATCTTGCTGCGCCCGTAATCGAGCGCCTCATCGAGCCGGGAGAGATCCGGGCCCGCACCCTGCGCAAGGTTCGGCTTTCCGCCGCCCTTCCCGCCGAGGATGCTGCAGACCTCCCGCACGATATCAACGGCATTCACCGCCGGGGCGCCTGATGTCGCCACCACCTTCACGGTTCCGTCCGCCGACGCAAAGAGCGCCACGCCGCCCTCGTCGGCGACGGTCGTGGCGAGCGCAACGAGTTCTTTATGGGTTGCATTGAGTGTTCTGACAACGATCCGGATACCGTCCACCAGCTCGCCGTCGAGATTCTGCATCTCGAGATCCACCACCTTCTTCTGGAGGCGTTCGATCTCCTTCTTCTGCTCCTTCCACTCCGAGAAGAAGCGCGCCACCGTTGCCGGCAGGTTCCTGGGCTGGACGCTCACCACATCGGCAGACTCCTGGAGGAGATCGGCCTGATGCTGCGCGGCATACACAGCAGCGATACCGGCCGCAAAGACCAGCCGTTCGACGCCGTCCTGGATATGCTCAACGCCGATGACCCGGATCGGCCCTATCTCGCCGGTCGTCCGGACATGCGTTCCCGCGCATGCCTGCACATCGGCACCGACCTGCACCGTCCTGATCTCCCGGCCTGGCGGAACACCGCCCTGGTAGAGGCCGAACCCGTACTTCTGTTCGGCCTTTGTCCGCTCTTCGATCTGGATATAGACCGGCGTATCGGCCATGACAAGCCGGCTCGCCTCGATCTCGATCCTCTTGAGTTCTTCAGGCGTTATATGCTGGTAATGCCGGATGTCCAGGCGGGACGTCTCACTCCCCTTCTGCGCACCCGCCTGATGCACGTGGGCGCCGAGCACCTTCTTTGCAGCGTGCAGGAGGACATGGGTCGCCGTATGGTGGCGCATCAGCGACAACCGCCGCTCCTCTTCCACCATACCCTTCACCCGGTCACCACGCTTCAGGGGGCCTCCCGTCACCCGGTGGAGGATCACCTCGCCGAGCTTCATGACCTCCTCCACCCGCACCATGCTCTCCGACGTCACCAGGGTTCCGGTATCGGACGGCTGACCGCCGCCTTCCGGGTAGAAGAGCGTCTGGTCGAGCACCGCCATACCGTCGAAGTAATCGAGCACCATTGCATCGAACTCGACCTCACACGGCAGTTCGTAGTAGAGCTTCTTCGTCGGGGGCAGGGTCCCTGCCCGCTCACGGTAGGGGGCGAGCGGATCCTCCGCTTCCGCCTCCTTCTGTGCCTCAGAGTGGATATCGGCGATCAGCGAGTAGAAGTTGTCGGGGATCTCCACGACGGCGCCTTCGGCGGCGGTGACCTCTTTCACCATCTCAGGCGGGATGCCGTGCGAGTCGTAGAGGGTGATGACCTCCGCAAGGGGAACACGGGAACTCTTTGCCCGGTAGTTCCGGGCGATCTTCTGGACGATCCGGGTTCCGCGTTCGAGGGTATGCGCATATCTCATCTTTTCGCTCTCTACGATCCCCCTGACCACATCCACATCCTGCTCGAAGTTCTCGGCCCCTACAGTCTGCATCTGCACCTCGATCAGGTCTGCAAGATCATCGTCCATCGAGAGGTCGTTCATCATCCGGAGCGTCCGGCGAAGCACGAGTCGGGCAAGGTAGCCCTCGCGAACGTTTGAAGGGACGATACAGTCCCCGAGCATATAGGCGAGGCAGCGGGTATGGTCGGCGATCGAGTAGATCTTCTCGATCGGGGTGACGATCCGTTCGAGCCGGTCAACAGGCACGTTGATCGCATCGGCAACCTTTCTCCGGAGGTTGTAGAGGTTCGTCCCGGAGATATCCATCACCCCGGCGAACCGGGCGCTGAGCCCCATGATCTTCGTGAACTCCGGGTTATCGAGGAGATCCTCGAGGTGGGCGGACCGCATCAGGCGGCTCACCATCTCCGGGAAGACCGCGTCGTAGATCGTCGGCGAACCCTTTGATGCCCAGACAAACCTCTCAAGACCGTAGCCGGTATCGACGATCTTCAGGCGCATGGGGTAGTATGGAACCCCATCCACATCGACAGGCGGCTGGTCGGTCTTCTGCCGCCCGAGGTTCATGAAGACCAGCGTTGCAACCTCAAGGCCGCCGATGAGCACCTCGACGGATGCCCCGGCGTTCCCGCCGCCGTACCAGGGGTGCTCCTTGTAGCTGACCCGGGTGGGATCGCCGCCGATGGAGACGATGAACTCGTCGCAGAGGGCGACCGTCTCATCCTTCCAGTAGATCTGCTCTTCGGGGGTGTTGAAGGCGTGATGCGCCATCATCTCAAAAAGGGTCAGGTGGCGCCCCGACCTCCCGACCGAGTCGAGATCGTTCAAGCGGATACAGGGCTGGGATATCGTCAGCGGGTTCGCCGGCGGGGGAACAACCCCGCTCGTGACGAACGGCTGAAAATCAGCGATGGATGCTATGGTGAGATAGATGTCGTCTCTCCACCGGGCGGCTACAGGATATCGTTCGAGGCGGGTATGACCGTGCCGCTCGAAGAACGAGAGGAACGCCTCCCGCATCTCATCGACGGTGTGAGGTTTGAAGACCGGGTTCCCGATGAAGTTGTACGTCACGCACGGGGCGTCGCCGCAGAACTCTTGTTCGGGGTCCCGGGTCCAGAAGGCTGACCCGCAACTCTTGCAGATCTTGCGCTCAAACCCTTCTGACCTGAAATAATCGAGCGTATATTCTTCCTCGAGCATTGAAAATCACGCAGCATAAACTGATATGATTGTGACGGATATAGTTGTTTGTGCGGATTGTTCACGTTTTCCAGGTGTCCTGGTACCAGAGATCGTAGGATTCATACGATCCTGTCCTCTCAGCGATGCGTACTGCAAGGATATGCCAGCATTCGCGTCCTCGGAAGAGGAAATCGCTGCAGGTGCAGAAGTCGCCTTCAATGATGTACTCGTCGTTTCTGCCCACAACGACGAAGAAGTCGAGGTAGCGCTTCACCTGCCCAGAATCTACGGCTTCGAGCGCTTTTTTCCCTCGTTCACCGTATACGCGCTCGATACAGGTGCGAAACTCCTCCGTCAGTGCCCGGTCGCGCTCGATCCTCTGCCAGACATCCCTCATGAAACTACCACTACGTGTGGCGGATCAGGAATATAATGCCACTCCATGCGTGACGCAAGAGTCTCCATGGCCGGGGCCTCGAGCGCGTAATGGGTGGCCTCTAGACAGGGAATGGGTGATGCGCGGGCCACGCTGTGCTTGAGTTCCGCCGAGAGGAATGCCTCTGCTCCAAGACCGGCAGCCTCCCGGATGAGATCGGGGCCAAACCCGCTCCCTCCGACAACTGCAAGACGCCGGATCGTGTCTACCTCCCCGTAGACCCGGATTCCTCCGCCCGGGAGACGGCGGGCGATCTCTTCCGGGTCAAGGGAACAGTCCCCGACGAGTCCGGCGCTCATCCGCTCCGTTGCGAGAAGACCGAGCCGTTCCGCGAGGATATCGTTGACCCCGCCCTCGGCATGATCGAAGTTCGTGTGCATGACGTAGAGGTTCATGCCGGCGGAGAGAAGCGCCCGGAGCAGGCGGGATGTCGACCCACGGATCGCCGTGACCGGGCTCCAGAGGGGGGTGTGGTGGACGACGAGCATATCGGCACCGGCACGAACGGCGGCATCCACCACTTTCTCTGTGGCGTCGAGCGCACAGCAGACGGTCTCGATCTCCTTTTTTCCCTCGACGATGAGGCCGATCCTCCCGGCATCGTATTCTTCGGCCAGTACGGGCGGAGCGACCTGTTCCATTGCAGCGATGAACCTCTCAATATCCATACCGTACCCCGTATGGTTCTCACCGGATAAAAGGATGGACGAGAGCGCCGCCGGTCCGGGCGCTCCCGGCGAATAAATTTTCACGTTCGGGGAGTTCAGGATAGAATCCACGAATAAACAGACCAGTATCATGTACAGGCAGAGGATCCGGAGTATATCGAATAGAAATAGTTATCTTTAAAAAAACCGAGAGACGATCATCACCTTTCAGAGGCAGAACATGTTCAAACCCCTTATTCTTGGAATGACGCTCCTCGTTCTCTGCGCCGGCATCCCTGCCGCATCCGCACTGATCGGGGGAGACGAAGCGTGGTACCGCATCCACTGCAACATCGACGGTGCCGACGTCTACTTTGACGGCAAGTACCAGGGCACCACCTATGGAGGATCGCTCGACGTCCCGGTCTACACCACCGGAACGCCCTACAGCACCGTCCGGGTCGAGAAGAGCGGCTATCACACCTACTCCATCAGCCTGCCGTCGACCCCCGCTGCGGGCGAGACCAGAAACGTCTACACGACATTGCAGCCGGTCGAGACTGCCGGCTCGATCTATGTCACGTCGAGCCCCTCTGGTGCAGCGATCTACCTGAACGGGAACTATCGGGGCACGGCACCGGTCACGATCGGGGATCTCTCTCCCGGCACATACACCCTTGAAGCCGAACGCTCGGGCTACCGATCCGACATAAGCACCGTCACGATCAGGGCCGGGCAGCAGTCGAACGTCCAGTTCACCCTGACCCCGATAGAGCAGTACGGGGCTATCAAGGTCACTTCCAGCCCCTCAGGCGCGTATGTCTACATGGACGGGATCTACAAGGGCAGGACACCCCTGCTGCTCTCCAGCGTCCCGGTAAAGAAACATACCATCGAACTCGACCTCGCCGACTACTATGACTGGAGAACGACCGTATCCGTAACCTCCGGCGTGACGAGTTACGTCGATGCCCGACTCGCCTCCATCCCCTCCGAGACCACCGGAGCGATCAATGTGATCTCCTACCCGGCAGGCGCGGATGTCTTCCTCGACGACAAGTACCAGGGTAAGACCCCCTCGTCAGGAGTCTTCACGATCTCAAGCGTCAAGGCCGGCTCCCACACGGTGAGGGTCGCCCTCTCCGGCTACCTGGACTATACGACGTCGGTCGGCGTCAGTGTGGCGACCACGAGCCATGTCACTGCAACACTCCAGCCCGGCAGCCAGCCGGTGGCAACAGGCTCGATTGCAGTCACCTCCTCGCCGTCAGGGGCTGAGGTCTATATCGACAACGCCTATAAGGGCATCACACCGCTGACCATCGATGGGATCCCCGCCGGTTCCCGTGCGGTCATGGTGGCGCTTGCTGGGTATGGCGACTGGGCGACCACCGTCCAGGTCGGTGCCGGAAGCACCGCCTCGGCCTCGGCTTCGCTCTCTCCCGCGTCGACCCCAGCGCCCGCGGCGGGCATGGCGCCCTTCGCCGTGATAGGTGCGCTCGGACTCCTCGGACTCCTCGTTACGTTGCACCGGCGAGACTGATCAGAGAAAACTCACCTTTTTTTTCAGGGATACCGACCTTTCAGGTCCGGCTCATACCCGGGTAAGATATTACTAAAAGTAATAATCAACACCTATAAATATTCCAGGATGAATATACGTTCATGGAAAAGTCCCTCGATCTCATCAATGCCCGGATACGTGACGGTACTGCACGCGTCATTACCGCCGACGAGATGCCGGGCATCGTCGATGAACTCGGAGAGGAAGGGGCACTGGCGGAGGTCGACGTCGTCACGACCGGGACGTTCGGGGCAATGTGCTCTTCCGGTGCTTTCTTCAACTTCGGGCACGCCGACCCCCCTATCCGGATGGAACGCGTCTGGTTGAACGATGTGGAGGCCTACGCCGGAATTGCGGCGGTCGATGCCTACCTCGGCGCAACGGAGGAAGCCAATACCAAGGACCGTCTTTACGGCGGCGCTCATGTCCTCGAAGATCTCGTCTCGGGAAGCACCGTCGAACTGCGGGCGACCTCCCGCGGGACCGACTGCTACCCGCGCCGGAGCATAACAACGGAGCTCCTGCTCGATGACATGAACCAGGCGATCATGCTGAACCCGAGAAACTCCTACCAGCGCTACAACGCGGCCTCGAACTCCACCGACCGGGCGCTCAACACCTACATGGGCACCCTCCTCCCCCGGTGCGGGAACGTCACCTACTCCGGTGCGGGAACCCTCTCCCCGCTCGCGAACGATCCCGGTTTCCGGGTCATCGGGAGCGGCGTCCCGATCTTCCTTGCCGGCGGCGAAGGTATGATCGTCGGCGAGGGGACACAGCACTCCGCCGGGGGCGGGTTTGGAACCCTGATGGTGACCGGGGACATGAAGCAGATGCGCCAGGAGTTCCTGCGGGCAGCGGTCATGAACGGTTACGGGGTGACGCTCTACCTCGGCATCGGCGTGCCCATACCGGTGCTCGATACCGGGATCGTCAGGAGCACTGCTGTGCGGGACGAGGAGATCATGACGAGCATCATCGATTACGGCACGCCCCGGCGCGACCGGCCGTCGCTTGCAACCGTCAGTTACGCCGACCTCAAGAGCGGGTCGGTCGAGATCGGCGGCGAGAGGATCAGGACATCGTCGCTCTCGAGTTACCGGCGGGCACGGGCGGTTGCGGTGGAACTCAAAGACTGGATCGAGAGAGGAAAGATGGAACTTTTCCTCCCCACCCGCAGGATCGACCCTGCGAAACGCTCCCGCCCCATGCGGGAGACGGCCATCACCCCCCGCGTCCGCGATATCATGAACCGGCAGGTGATCAGCATCACAGAGGATGAGGAGATCCGGGTCGCGGCAAAACGGCTCCTCAAGGACGAGACGAACCATCTCCCGATCCTCGACGGTAACGGGACGCTGGTCGGGATCATCACCACCTACGATGTCTCGAAGGCGGTGGTGACGGATGGCCGTCTCCGGCAGGTGAAGGACATCATGACCCGGAACGTGATCAAGACGACACCGGACGAACCGGTGGATGTCGCCGCCCAGAAACTGAAACAGAACAACATCAGCGCTCTTCCCGTGGTGGATGCGGCGAACCGGGTGGTCGGCATCCTCTCGGCGATCGATCTCGGAAAACTCTTCGGCGGGAGGTGGCAGCGATGAAACTCCTGCTGGCGTTCACCCGAAAGGGGAAGGCCGACCCGGGAAGGGAACCGGTCATCGCACGGGTGGTGAAGGAGACCGGCGTCCTCATCAACGTCGAGAAAGCGAACATCGACTCAATGGCCGGGGAGGTGCTGATCGATGTGCCGGATGCGGATGCTGCTCTGGTCCGGCGGCACCTTGAGGAGATGGGCGTCGCCGTCCGCGTGATGGAGAACGCCATCATACGCGACGAGGATGAGTGTGTCGACTGCGGGGCGTGCATCAGCGTCTGTCCGCAGGAGGTCTTCTCCTTTGATGCGGAGTGGCGCCTCTGCGTGGATTCCAAACGCTGCGTCCTCTGCGGCAAGTGCATCCGGGCATGCCCGCACAGCGCCCTCTCGCAGCAGGGATGATCCGGGAGCATTTCGAGTTCCGGCAGACGATCACGACGATCCTCGCGGACGATCTCCGGCACATCGAGGCAGCGAAGTCCGGCATGCTGGCCGCCCGGCAGGAGGTGGAGCGGCAGATCGCCCTCGACCCCTATTTTCTGGCAACGTTTGAACCATACACCCCAAAAGATCCCACAAAGATCCCGGCAAGCATGGCCGGGGCGGCTGCGGAGGCCGGGGTCGGGCCGATGGCGGCGGTCGCAGGCGCCATAGCCCGGGCGGGGGTGGAGGCGATGATCGAGGCCGGTGCAACGTTCGGCCTCATCGATAACGGCGGGGATATTGCTCTTGTGAGCGACCGCGAGGTGAAGATCGGCATCTACGCGGGCACATCCCCCCTGAGCGGGCGGATCGCGTTCCGGGTTCCCCCGGAGGAGAAGATCCTCGGCATCTGCACCTCATCGGCGACCGTGGGGCCGTCGATCAGTTTCGGAACCGCGGACGCCGTGACGGTCATATCCCCCGATGTCATCGCCGCAGATGCCTGGGCAACGGCGATCTGCAACCGGATCACGGCAGACGATACCTCGGTCCTCGATGAACTCGAAGGAACGGGCATCCGGGGAGTGCTTGCCGTCATCGGCGACGTGGTGATCACCCGGGGCGACCTCCCGCCGATCGTTCGGGCAAGGGTGGACGAACGGCTGATCACTGCCGGAAAACAGCCGATCTAAAGACATTCATCCATATAGAGGGCAACCTCCGCGTACGCCTCCGTGCCACAGAACCGCGCGAGCGTACTCTCCCCATCGGTGAGGAGGACGATCGGCTCTCCGTCTTCCATCGAGAAGATAACCTCGTATATATCGACCTCATCGATGACGAGCCCTCGTGCGAGGTCCGATGCGGCATGGAGCTGCAACCGCTCCATCGTCAGCTCATCCGGCGTCTCCCGGAAGTAGTAGTAAAAGACCTGATACGCGTTGAGGAGGTCAGAGGAGAGCAGCG
>LSQX01287839.1_pt2 | contig 14529 bp, 10 predicted proteins | sample 654561 | NCBI WGS metagenome assembly LSQX01 (sample SAMN04489861, study PRJNA283612) | anaerobic digester metagenome | isolation source: 4 biogas reactors fed with cattle manure at either 37C or 55C with and... | place: Denmark: Kongens Lyngby | collected 2014
CGGAAAAAAAGACTGCCGAAGAGACAAAAACCGAGGTCACAAACAAAACAACAAAAGCGACTACAGCGAAAACAACAGCTACAACTACTGCAACAAAAACAACAGCCGCAGAAACTACGGCTGCGCCGAAGCCTACAGATAGTAAAACCATCACCGTAGCACTGTCTGTGAATTGCCTTAATGCTGTCAATGCGAACGTTCCCGGAGCCGATCGCTTTGCTCCGGGCGGCAATATCCTGTCGAATAAATCGATCACACTGGAAAAAGGCAGCTCAGTTTATGACGCCTTGAAGAAAAGCGGCCTGGTAATCAATGCCAGCAATAATTTCGGTTCAATTTATATTGAAAGCATCGCAGGGATAGCGCAGGGAACGGCGGGAAAAGGAGCCGGCGGCTGGATTTACTCGGTAAATGGAAAGTTCCCCGCAACTTCTGCCTCCAGATACGAGATATCCGGTGGCGACAAGATTGCTTTTCACTATACGGTAAAAAGCGGAGATGTGGCGGGATCGCCTTATTAGAAGTCCGGCCCTTCATGTCGGACATCCGGAGCATCTCCGGCAGGCTCCCGAGATGGCTGTGCCGGCAGAGATGGCAATTAAGAGGGACATAAGCGTCTTCACCGCCTGTAGGAATATACTCAGCCGGCAAAATTACAAAAGCACTTCGCTGCCGCCGGAAGCAGCCGCATAAATACTCGGACTCGACGCAGATATGCCCAAGCAATAAGAGATGAGCAAATAGATACGGGAGAAACGGATTGAAAGCCAAAGAAACAAAATTTATTAATTTGCGGGCGACCCATCCGTCTTTGCTGCTTTTATATTTTCTCTCAGCAGTTGTTTTTGCCATGCTTAGCTTAAATCCCGCCTATTTGCTAGTCTCCTTCGCCGCAGCTTTACTATTTAATATTTATTTGCAGGGATTAGGCAAAACTCTGCGTTCTGTGCGCTATTTTATTCCCATGCTCCTGTTGATTGTGGCGGCTAACGCGCTCTTCAGCGGCAACGGGCTGACTGTCCTCTTCTATCTCGGCAATCGGCCGGTTACCTGGGAAAGCATTGTCTACGGCTTTTTTGCCGGCCTGATGCTGATAACCATCTTGCTCTGGTTTCGCGCCTATCAGGACGTCGCCACCTCGGATCAGCTCCTTACTGTCGGCGGAGACCGCTTCCCCGTCACCACTTTGATGCTGGGCATGGTAATGCGTTATGTTCCCGACACTGTAAATCACGGGCAGACGGTGAATATGAACCAAAAAGCCCTGTTGGGCGAAGAAAAACTGCCACGCAAAGAAAAAATTTCCTTCTTTGTGCGCATGTCCTCCGTCCTAATGAGCTGGAGCATGGAAAACGCGCTTGAAACCAGCATCGCCATGCGGGCCAAAGGTTATCCTTCTGCACTCCGCAAGACGTATAAAAGAGACAGATTCAGCAGCTTTGACGCCGCCGGCATTGCTTTTTTGCTCGTGATGGGCACAATTCAGATAGCGGGCTTCATTAGCGGAGCGCATTCGTTTCTCTATTATCCCTATTTGATGCTGCCGGCGAATGTGCCGCCTTTGTATTGGCGCATTTTGCTGCTTATTCTTTATGCCCTCTATTTATTATTCCCTTTTTATCTGGAACTATCCGAGATTAGGGCAAGACAAAAAATCCGGCAGGCAGAGGAGCAATTCTCCGGACGACAGTACTTCGGTTTACTTTTGGATTCAACAAACGAGACTTACCACACAAAAGAGAGACAAGATGCCTATATGAATCATTCAAATAATAAACAAACTCAAGCCCCCCTGAGAGTGTCAGACGTAAAACAATACCAAAATGATAATTTTACTTCAGACCTGAGCAAAATTGATCAGAGAGGTCAAGAGACAAAAGCCCGGCGGACGTCTAATCTAAAAGATTCCCGGCAGACCGAGCGCCCCGACAAGTATTCCCGACAGCCGGAGAGATACGCCGAACCGAAGCATTGCGATCCTCTGGCCGCTGCTGAACTCAAAGATGTCTCTTTCTCCTATCCGGACACAGAGACGAAGGCGCTTAACTCTTTATCTTTGCGCCTTGAACGCGGCAGCCTGACTCTATTGACCGGAGCTTCGGGCAGCGGCAAAACCACACTCCTATATCTGCTCTCCCCTGCTCTGACCCCGGCAGGAGAAATATCGGGTGAAAGGATTATTTACGGTGAAGCGGATACAATCTACCAAGATACGGAGCGAGCGATGCAAATCGGTTTTGTGCAGCAAAACCCGGATAATCAGATTATCCTCGACAGCGTCTGGCATGAACTAGCCTTTGGCTTGGAAAATCAAGGTCTAAGCAACAAGGAAATCGAACGCCGCCTGGCTGAAACCTCGACCTTTTTTGGTATCAGCGACTGGATGGACCGCAAAGTAACTGAGCTTTCCGGCGGCGAGAAGCAAATTCTGAACCTCGCCTCCAGCCTTGTTATGCAGCCCGATTTACTCCTGCTCGATGAGCCGATGGCGCAGCTGGATCCCATCTCACGCAAGCGCTTTCTCTCCATGCTGGGCAGAGTTCATGACGAAACAGGCACAACGATTGTAATCTCCGAACACATCATTGACGACATATTGCCGCATGCAGACAGAGTTCTGATGCTCCATGAAGGTTTTGTCTCTTTCGACGGGACATCTAATGAATATGTCGCACACTTAGTAGCAACGGATGCAGATTTTAAGGTATCCTTGCCCCTTTCTGCCAGAATGGCGGCTGCTTACTCGAAACGAGCAGCCGCCAACACTGCTCCTCAGCTAACCGCAGGAACCGCCCTGCCGCTGACCGTACGTGACGGCAGACAGTTTTTATTAGACAAAAAAGATCTGTTTCAGGCAGCCGGCTCTGCAGACAAAACAACCCCGGAGAGCGGCCCGATAAGTCAGCCCGATCCGATCTTGACAGTCAAGGATATCTGGTTTCGTTATGAGAAGAATGCTCCCTTTGTACTCAGGGGCGCTTCTTTGACGATCCAAAAAGGCGAGCTGCACGCTCTCATGGGCGGCAATGGCTCCGGCAAAAGCACAATGATGTACATACTAAGCCGCAGTCTGCCTGCCTTGCGCGGCAAAATCACCAGATCTGAAGGTCAGCAAGTAGCCATGCTGAGTCAAAACCCCATGGCTGTTTTCTCACAAGACAGTGTCCGGGCAGAGCTGAGGGAATTTCAGAAACGCTTCGCTTACGATGATAGCCGGATAAATGAGATTATGGAGCGCTTAAATCTGACCCATCTGGCAAAGCGCCATCCTTATGATCTCTCCGGCGGTGAAATGCAAAAGACTGCTTTGGCGAAGGCGCTATTGACAAGGCCGGATCTTCTGCTCCTGGACGAGCCGGTCAAGGGACTGGACCCGGTAGCGCGGCGTGAAGTTGCAGCAATCTTATCCGAGCTAAAGCAAAGCGGTATGACTATAGTCCTTGTCACCCACGATCTGGATTTCATCTCTCTTTTAGCTGACCGCTGTTCCCTGCTGTTTGACGGACATATTGAGGGCACCGCCGAAACAAATGAGTTTTTCGCCGATAACGCCTATTTCACCACTACCGCTCACCGTCTGAGCCGCGGGATACTGCCGGATGTAATAAACGAAGACCAGCTAATGGCGCGCATGGATCCGCATTTACAGTGAAGAGCAAAACTCGCGATGATGAAAAGTCAGGATAACAAAAACAGCAAACATAACTCTCCAGGCAGGCATCTGCCGGCAATATTTTCCTTGCTGTTTTTGCCGGCGGCTCTTTCACTGCTCGCGTATTTTCAAATTGAACAAACTGCGCTTTTATCCTTTATTGCAGTAGTATTGGCATTGCTGCCCTTCTTCTTCAGCTTCGAAAAGCGAGAGCTAAAGATCCGCAATTTGCTGCCAATAGTTGTCATGTCGACTCTGGCTACGGCCGGCCGCATAATCTTTGCCGCAGCGCCCAACTTCAAACCGGTACTTGCCATAATTATTGTCACTGCGATTACTTTTGGACCTGAAAGCGGTTTTATGACCGGAGCCCTGACCGCACTTGCCTCGAACATATTTTTCGGCCAAGGTCCATGGACCCCGTGGCAGATGTATGCTTTTGGCCTTTTGGGATATATTGCCGGTGTGCTGCAAGAACTAGGAGTGTTCAGACGCCCGTTATTTGTATATATTTATGGTGCTGTCGCCGCACTCTTCTATGGAATCATTCTTGATACCTGGAATGTCATCAGTTTCCTGCGTCCTCTCACCTGGGAAGGCGCCCTCATCATTTACAGTCAAGGGTTAATTTTCAGCGTTATTTTGGCAGCGGCGACAGTGGTATTTCTGCTTCCGATTCTTCTGCCCTGGACCAAACAGCTAAATCGCATCCAAAGAAAATTCGGCTTAAGCGCAAAAACGGATCATTAGATAAATTTTGTATTCTTTTCTCTCTGCCCATACTCCGTCTCAATTCAATTTCAGAGATTTTCAAAATTATTATCTTGTGCAGTGTCAATTTTTGTGATTGGATATACAGAATGCTAAGCTAAAAAGCGGCAGTGAGCAGTCAGAATATATATTTAGAATAATAAGCAAGGAAAGGGTTATTGCAGCGTGAGGCGATTTGCCCTTCTTTCCTACAATAATATGCAAATAGTACCTACAGTTTTTGATAAGAGGTGGATTAATGTATTGGAATAAGATAATTGAAACCATGCCGAGGGAAGAGCTTGTCAGCATTCAAAATGACAGACTGAAGTCCATGATCAGTAGGATATACCACAATGTGCCCTTCTACAGAAACAAATTCCAGGAGATTGGGCTTTTCCCTGAGGATATCAAGGGCATAGAAGACTTGCATAAGCTTCCCTTTACCACAAAACAGGACATGAGAGATAATTATCCATATGGCCTGTTTGCAGCGGATATAAATGACATTGTCAGACTGCACGCGTCATCAGGAACGACCGGAAAACCGACCGTTGTAGGTTATACAAGAAAAGACATAAACAACTGGGCGGAAGTCTGCGCAAGATCTCTGGTGGCAGCGGGCGGAACCGCCCACTCCGTAATACAAATTGCCTATGGCTATGGTCTCTTTACCGGCGGTCTGGGACTCCACTACGGAGCAGAGCATCTGGGAGCATCAACAATTCCAATTTCATCAGGCAATACAGACAGGCAGGTAATGTTGATGAAAGACTTTAACACCACCTTGCTGGCCTGCACTCCTTCTTACGCCTTATACCTTGCGGATGCTCTAGAGGATGCAGGAATATCCCCTGAAGAATTAGACTTGGAATCGGGAATCTTTGGGGCAGAGCCCTGGTCGGAGTATATGCGCACTGAAATTGAGAAAAAGCTCGATATAAGCGCGCATAATATTTACGGCTTGTCGGAAATATGTGGCCCTGGCGTTGCCTCGGAATGTTCCTGTAAAGAAGGGATGCATGTATGGGAGGATCATTTTGTGCCGGAGATTGTAGACCCTGTCACCTTAGAGCCGCTGCCATATGGATCCACCGGTGAACTTATATTTTCCAGTATAAGTAAAGAAGGAATCCCGCTGCTAAGATACAGGACAAGAGACTTAACGGTTTTAAACAATGAAATGTGCAGCTGTGGCAGGACCCATGTGAGGATGGGGAGGGTTATGGGCCGTACAGACGATATGATCATAATCAGAGGTGTAAATGTATTCCCCTCTCAGATTGAGGATGTACTCTTGGAGATCGGAGGCATTGAGCCTCACTACCAGTTAATAATAACCAGAGAAGGCACCCTGGACTATCTTGAAGTTCTGGTAGAGGTTACAGAGGAATTGTTTTCGGATAAGATTAAAAATATGGAAACATTATCCAATACCATTAGTCAAAAATTGAATTCTGTCCTACAGCTAAGTGCTAAGATAACACTTGTAGAACCAAGAAGCATCCCCAGAAGTGAAGGCAAGGCCAACAGAGTAATTGATAAGAGACATATTTAGGAGGTTGGAAAATGATTAGCCAAGTATCCGCATTTTTAGAAAATAAGCCGGGCAGACTTGAAGAAGTTCTGCAAATATTAAATGACAATGAAATCAATCTGCGTTCCATCTCGGTGGCGGAAACTACAGACTATGGAATCTTCAGACTTATTCTCGACAGACCTACGGAAGCGGTAGAAAGGCTAAGGGCGGCAAATTTTGTGGTCAAAGAAACCGCTGTTTTAGCTATAGAAATAGATGATACCAAGGGGGCATTGCTTAACTCGATTAAAGAACTGGCCGAAAATAATATAAGCATAGAATACACCTATACCTGCCTGCCAATTGACAATGAAAAAGTAATTATAATACTCAGAGTTGATGAAATGGAAAGAGCTAAAAAACTTTTGAAAGCCAGCAAAAACTGTCTGCTCCTCGCACGTAAAGATATGCAATCAGACTAAATCCGGTGGAGCCAAAAGGCTCCACTTTTTTGCGCCTCTAAGGGTTAAAAAAAGGGCTCTCCTACTGATTTCGTATAAAAAACGATGGCGTCTGACAGGCGCCGTCGTTTTTTATCAGCTCTTATTCTCAGCGCTTAATAGCGAATAACATTTTCTGTCTCGGGATCAAACAGGTGAATCTTACCGGGCTTTGGCACAACTGTGACAATATCCCCTGCTTTATAGTTTGTGCCCGCGTCAGTAATCACGGTATGTATGTCTCCCTGGACATGGATATGGACGTTAACTTCACTCCCCAGCAGCTCTATAACGAATACTTTAGCCTTCAAGCCCTCACCGTCAGTAAATTCCAGATGTTCCGGCCTGACACCAAATATTATTTCTTTGTTTAAATAGGGAGCGACACTCTCCGGATCTGAGATTTCAATCGGATATCTGAAGCTGCCAAAACCATCATTTTCGCCGGCCAGATTATACACACCCATTTCCTTGTTAAGGACACCCTTGTAGAAATTCATCTGCGGGGATCCGATAAAGCCCGCCACGAAGAGATTATCCGGTTTATTATAAATCTCCTCCGGAGTGGCAACCTGCATAATTTTCCCCAGATCCATGACGCAGATTCTGCTGCCCATAGTCATGGCCTCCGTCTGATCATGCGTTACATAGACGAAGGTCGTCTGCAGATCTTCGTGGAGCTTGATCAGTTCAGCACGCATCTGCACTCTAAGTTTGGCATCGAGATTCGACAATGGTTCGTCCATGAGGAAGACCTGAGGGTGCCTGACAATGGCCCTGCCCAGCGCGACTCTCTGCCTCTGGCCGCCGGATAAAGCCTTCGGCTTTTTGTCCAGCTGCTCGCTGATATCTAAGATCTTAGCGGCTTCATCAATACGCTTTTTAATCTCCTTTTTATCGTGTTTTTGCAGTTTGAGACCAAAAGCCATATTGTCGAAGACCGTCATATGCGGATAGAGGGCATAATTCTGAAATACCATGGCTATATTTCTATCACGGGGATCCACCTTATTCATCAGCTTACCGCCGATATAAAGCTCGCCCTCCGATATATCTTCCAGCCCGGCAATCATTCTCAGTGTAGTAGTCTTACCGCAGCCGGAAGGCCCAACCAGCACTATAAATTCACCGTCTTCGATTTCCAGATTTATGGATTTTACCGCCGCAAATTTATTGTCGTAAATTTTTGTCAATTTTTTCAAAGTGATTCCAGCCATGATTAAACCTCCAACCAATCTAATAGATATGAAGAAGCGTCTTTAATTGTGTCAAAAACAGCATCCGCTCCACTCAAATCATCCTTGCCGATACCCACCGCAGTCATCCCCGCGGATTTAATGCTCTGTATTCCTGCCTTTGCGTCTTCAACACCTAAGCAATCCCCCGGCGAGAGTGACAACATCTCAGCAGCCTTCAGGAAAGGATCGGGATAAGGTTTGCCGCGCAAAGTCTCAGCGGGATCGAAAATATAATCAAAGTATTCTCTTATTCCCAGGCTGTCGGCCAATTGAGCGGCGTTCCTGCTCGCGGACACAAGGCCAATCTTCGCTCCGCTGTCTCTCAAAGCCGTCAATATTTCCAAGGCTCCGGGATATAGATTTGCAGAGGTGAAGGCGCTTATGGACTCGATATAGTAGTTGTTCTTCCTGTTTGCCAACTCCTGTTTTTCTTCCTCGGAATACTCCAGCCCAAAATAATCCAAAATCTCCTGAAGGGCCGCCGGCCGGGAAATACCGCGCAGTCTGCCGCGAAATTCCTCCGGCAAATCATAGCCCAGTTCTTTAGTCATGCGCTTCCAGCCCTGATAGTGATTATCAGATGTGCCGGTCAGCACCCCGTCCAGGTCAAATAAGACCGCCTTTTGTCCGACAATAATATTTTCTCCTCGCAAGACAAGCTCCACAGGCGGTCCGGAGATTCGCTTAACATCTGTATCATTCTCCGCAAGGAAAACCTCCAGAACTGAATCGTACCAGGTGAATCTGAATCTGATTCTGCCAAACTGTCCGGGCACGAAAGGATCAATATGGAGTCCGAATTCATTAATATTGATTCCGCCGAAACCACTTAACACGGCCAGCAAAGTCCCGCCGATATTGGCCATATGGAGTCCATTTGCGGTATTTTTGCTGCGATCCTTCAAGTCGATATACGCGCCTTCGATAAAGTACTTATAAGCAAGGTCCGCATCTCGCAGTCGGCAGGCAAGAAGCACCGTCGCCGAGGGAGAGAGAGTGGAGTCGTGTGTATTGATCTTCTCGTAATAATAGAAGCTTCGCCTCATCACCTCTTCATCTACATCCGGCACCAGATAGAGAGCCAGCGCTGTATCGGCCTGCTTTAATATTTGATATCTGTAGATAGTCAGAGGATGATAATGCAGTAAAAGGGGCCTCTTATCGTTCTCCTCCGGCCAGAGAGATTTACTGAGGAAGCTGGCATCCTGACCCAGAATACCCCTTTCTTCATCGTAGACATAAACCATCTCCCGAGCGGCTTTCGCCATATTCTCAAATTCATAGTCTTTTAGCCGCAGGGCTTCAGTCAGACGCAGCCAGTCGCCGGGCCTCTCGCTCTCCAGAATACGCCAAAGCTTTATGGCCCACTCGAGATTGTGCTGGGCCATCTTATTGGTATAGTAGTTATCCGAGACCAGAGCCGTATATTCATCGGGGCCGGTTACGCAGTGGATATGGAAACCGTCGCTTTGGAAAGAGCCTATCTCCAGAGCGGTTCTGGCCGTCTCTAATATCACTTCCATGGCGTAATCCGCCAGAAAGTCCAGATCCTTGGTGGAGAGCCAGTATTGAATGAAGGCGTAGGCTATGTCGAAATTTATATGGTATTGAGCGGTGCCGGCAGGAAAATACCCTGAGGATTCTGTGCCTGAGATTGTCCGCCAAGGAAAGCAAGCTCCGTGTTTATGTCCCAGTTCGATAGCTCTGAATCTGGCCGCAGGCAAGGTGTTGTACCTGAAGAGCAATAAATCCCTGGCTCGCTCCCTCGACCATAAGAGCAAGACGGGAAACATGAATATTTCCGTATCCCAAAAGTAATGGCCTTCATAACCCTCTCCGGAGAGACCTTTGGCGGCAATATTGCCATATACATCCTGAGTTGTTGACTGGAGCAAATGAAATTTATAGAGCTGCAGGGCAGCTGTCAGTTCTTCATTGTCGAGAAACTCAATCCGAGCTCTTTGCTCGACACTTTGCAAAAATTCTCTTTGCTTACTGTATAATTCCCTCTTAGGGATGAATTCACTATCGTTTTTGCGAATACTGTCCCGGCATTTAACCATTCGCTCAAGCTTCAGCAAACCCTCGGCGGTAAAGGCGATTTTTATCGCGTCATCATCTTTGACGGAGGAGGAGTTGAACTCGCCCTCATCGAGAAAGTCAAATCTGATCTGAATTTTGCTCCGGAGTGTCTCAATTAGAATCTCTCCCTGACCGGATTCATACTGAGCCCCGGTAACCTCCGCCAAAGTGTAATCATGGTGAGCGAGGCGCGGGTCTTCCTTACCGGAAACATTAGTAAAATGGAAATTGATATTGTTTCTAACCTCAATCCTGCCGTCATAGACGATATTCAAAGTCCAAACCCTAAGCTCCTTGTGCGGGAAGGACAGCAGATCTTCAAAGCTGATCTCGGCTGTCTTCCCTGCCGTGGTCCGGTATTTATAGCTTCTCGCGGAGAGACCGGTCTCAAAATTCAGCTCTCTGACAAAATCTTCAATTTCTCCATCCAAGACAACTTCTTCCTCATCCAGGAAGATTGTAATGGCGAAAAGATCCACCAGATTAGGCATGCGGTCAGAATCCGGGGGGAAGCCCCAGGCCCATTCAGCGTGATTCATGGGAATGCGCTCATAGATGCCGTTGATATAATTTCCCCGCACTGAACCGGGGTAGCTGAATTCCTCCAAATACCCTCTGCTGCCCATATAACCGTTGCCAAGAAACATTAAGCTCTCCAGCAAGGGCAAGCGGTCAATATTCAGATCCCTCTCCCTAAGCGTCTTCAATGCCTCACTCCTTTAGTGCGCCGGAAGTAAGTCCGGAGACGATCTGTCTCTGGAAAAGAATGACAATAATCAAAGTTGGAATAGTCACTATTACCGTCGCCGCAGTCACTTGTCCCCAGAAAATCTCAAATTGCCCGCGCAAAAAGGAGATGTTTACGGTCGCCGTTCGCCAGGCTTCGTTGGTATTCAAGGTCAGCGACAAGAGGAATTCATTCCAGGCGCCGATGAAAACAATAATACCCGCTGTGAAAATTCCCGGCGCAGCCAGGGGCAAGACAATCTTGAAGAAGGTGTTAATTCTGGAGGAGCCATCCATGGTGGCTGATTCCTCCATCTCCTTGGGAATTTGCGCAAAATGCGTTATCAAAATAAAGGTTGCCACAGGCAAAGTTATATTTGAATAGGGCAAAGAAATGTAATAACTGTTAGTCCAGCCCAGCTGAACAAACATCCTGTAGATGGGGCCGATGACAATCATTTGCGGAAACATTGATACAGCCAGGACAACTACTGTCAGGAGCTTTTTAAACTTGAAGTCAAGTCTGGCAATGGCATAGGCGCCCAAGGAAGCTACAAAAGTAACATAGAGGGTTGTAATGGCGGAAATAACCAGAGAATTCTTCAAAGAATTTAGAATAGGGGTCTTAAATACCAATCTGTAATTCTCCAGTGTGAAGTTCGCCTCGCTGAGGTTGAGAGCGTTACGTCCCCAGATCTCAGATTCAGGTCTAAAAGATGTTATCGCCACCCAGATGAAGGGAAAGAGAATAATAAACAAATACAAGATCATTATTATTTTAAACAGGGTCGATGTCTTCAATCTATTCATGTCTTCCCCCTATGAATTCTGACCTAATACGTCCACATTAAGGGCCTTAATGTAGACAAAGGTGATGATGCCGACAACTGCCGCCATGATCATAACAATGGCTGAACCATAACCGAATCTGGTCTGCGAGAACATAACCCTGTAAGCATAAAGGGATATCGACTCAGTAGATCCGCCCGGACCTCCGCCGGTCAACACATAAATCAGATCAAGTATTCTGAAGGCGTCCAGCGTCCGGAACAGCAGAGCCACAAAGATTGATGGTTTCAGCAGCGGCAGAGTGATATATCTAAATTGCTGCCATTTAGTAGCACCTTCCAGAGAAGATGATTCATAGAGATTGTTAGGTATAGTCTGCAAACCTCCAAGGAGCAGCAAGGCCATATATGGTGTGGTCTTCCAGACATCAGCGATAATGATGCCCATAAGCGCGTTGCCGGAAGAATTGAGCATGGCTGCCGGTGACTTGATCAAACCGATATATGAAAAAACATTTGATATCAGGCCGCTTGAGCCATTGTAGAGATAGGACCAGATCAAAGCGGCTACAGATGTCGGTATCGCCCATGGAATCAGCGACAGAGTTCTAACCAGTCCGCGCCCTCTGAAGGCCTGATTCATTATCGTAGCCAGAGCTATGCCAAATATCAATTCCAGAAAAACAGAGATTGCGGTAAAGACTAAAGTAAAGAGCATGGTGGAATGCACTCGCTTGTCTTTCACGACGCGGACAAAATTATCTGCGCCAACGAAATTCGAATCGATAATCGCTGTTTTGAACTCCTCTGCAACAGCCATAGTGTCTTCGGGCGAATAAAACTCATCGTCCATGTCGTACAACTCTTCCAGCTGAACAACTATGGCGTCTTGCCTGGCAACCAGTTCAGTCTTATGAGACTCGCTCAACTCGACTATTGCTCTTAAGTCGCTAGCGGCAAGCTCAGCATTAATATAAGACTCAAGCTCAACTAAGGATGCTTCAATTTCGTCAATCTTGGCTATCGTCTCTTCGTTTTGCACATAGCCCATGTCATAGTTCAAATAAAAATGCAAATAGTCGATCGTTTCCTGATTGAGTGAGAGATTTACATAGGGCTTTAAATATGTATCATTTCTTGAGCGGTCATTAAGCTGTATATCGAAGAATGAATACTGCAGTGTGAGCAGGATAGGCAAAATTGAGAACAGCACGATGATCAATACAAGGGGAAAAGTAAGGATATAGCCGGATTTTCGATCCACCCATTTGGATAATTTACTCATATGAACCTCTTCTGATTCGTGTCAGTATCTCCAAAGGCAAAAAAAATGTTAGCTTTGGCGCAATGCCAAAGCTAACATTAAGGCAATCAATTATTCAGTTGGCAGAGCCGCTTCAATCGCAGCGACAGCATCTTCCAGAGAGCTGTTCCCTGACAGATACTGGTGAGCCGCAATCTGGATCTCATCACTAACCTCTGAGTAGTTAGACACTACAGGTCTTGAAATTGTGTTAGACAGAGCGTTTTGGAATCCCGTGCTGGAAAGCAGCGCGTTGGATGACAGTACGTCTTCGTCTTCCAAAAGTGCGTCAAAGCCGGGCAGATAACTGCCCTTTACCGCATTGATCTTCTGTCCTTCCGGTCCGGCGACAAAGGCGATAAAGGCTTTTGCGCCTTCACTGTTCTCGGAGTAAGCGTTAACTCCAAGGAGCCAGCCGCCTACTGAACCGCCGCCCGGCAGTGGAGCATATTCAACTTGATCAATAGAGACGTCATACTCCTCATCAGACTGCAGCATGCCATTGACATACGGCCAATTTCTGGCAAAGACAACTTCACCATTGAGAAGCGCGTTAGCTGTTTCACCCTCGGTATAGTTGAGAATATCCGGCGGGGTCAAGCCTTTGTCGATTGTTGTCTTCATGGCTTCAAGACCGCCTGCGATATCCGTCCAGTTGTTGGTGTATTCATTAATATTACAGGTCAAACCTTCGTACTGCATCGCCTGAAAAGCAAAGGCATATTGTGTCCCGCCTTCACCCTGATATGTCTCGCCCATCGCAATGAGCTCATCCCAGGTATAGTCGCCGGATTCGAGTTTGGCTGCATCTTCTTCGGATAAAATATCTGATCTATAATAGATAAACCCTAAGTCGGGGAAATATGGCAGAACATAGTTCTTACCGGCATATCTTCCGGACGCCATAGAGCCTGCATTAAAGTCAGCCGGCGTCCAGCCATTATCAATAAGCAGCTGGTCAAGAGGCTCGATAAATCCTGCCGCAGCAAATTCACCGGCCCAGACAACGTCCATGGAGATAACGTCATACTCTCCTGTTTGAGCGGATAGTGAGTTCAAGAGCTGGTCATGCATTTCTCCTGAATCATTGGTCATAATTGTCACTTCTACTTCGTACAAGTCACTTTGTTCATTAAATGCCTCAACGATAGCATCTAATGCGGGTGTTGAGTCAGCCTGAACTGCAAAGCTAACCTTGGTCTTTTCAACGGGTGCTTCAGTTTCTTCAGGGGCTTCAGTTTCTTCCGGCGCTTCTGTCTCTTCAGGGGCTTCAGTCTTTGCCGGAGCCTCAGTTTCTTCCGGTTTTTCGGTTTCTTCAGGTTCAACTTTAGTACATGCTCCAAGCACAAGAACCAGAGACAGTAGAATCGCCAGCATTGTGGTCATTCTTTTTTTCATGGTGTTCCTCCTTAAATATGGCACTTTGCCAGTCAGTCTGATAAAAATCAGTCTGATTGCCTTCATCTTCAAATCTATGTTACAGTTCTGAGCAAAGCACTTCTCATAACAAATATTTAACCTTGTATAAAAGAATTTATCAATTTACGCTATATGTCCTCAGCATAGAATTGGCCACAAACACTGTCAAGTTTGCTTAAATCGAGAAAACATTACGGAAACCGTCTTTAGTCGATTTGCCAGTTCTCCTCCTCCCTACAAATAAATTATACACCTGTTACAAAAATTATGTTCCGGCTACCGGAGAATTGTTTTCTTCACGTTTGTACTTATAGTCAGCCTAATACTGATTGGAAGTTATTGCTGGTTCATATGATACGACGAATAGTAATCAAAAAAGCTGCCGATTTGCAGTATGTCAGACAAAAACATAGACATTTTGGTAAAAACCGCGGCGCCGGGATGAGATGCGCTTAACAGGCATTAGAGTTGGAATTTAAAACGCTTAAGGAAATTAACAGTCAACCTGGCTCTGTTTTTTGAAGCAAAAAAGGGGCTGTCTCAAAACACTGA
>LSQX01119469.1_pt2 | contig 14527 bp, 11 predicted proteins | sample 654561 | NCBI WGS metagenome assembly LSQX01 (sample SAMN04489861, study PRJNA283612) | anaerobic digester metagenome | isolation source: 4 biogas reactors fed with cattle manure at either 37C or 55C with and... | place: Denmark: Kongens Lyngby | collected 2014
CTCTCCTTTGTCTCGACAAGGGTGAGACAAGGGTGGTACAAGGGAGGTTAATAAGGAAGCTTACTCATCCAAACAATCAAACAGACAATTATGTGTCAATGAAAAATTGACAACAAATCTGTCTATTGGGCTATGAATTGGGCTCTTAACCTCACCTTGTTCAATCATGACACACAACACGGTAACAGTTTTATCAGTTGACAAAAAACAAGAGCGTATATCTTTAGTAGAAAAAGAAAAACGCATCAACGAGGGAATAGTGAAAGAGATTATAAGAGATTTGCGTGCCAAGCTGGATGGTGGTTTTTTTGAGAAAGAAGAACACGTCCGGATAGGTATAGTGACGCGCATTTGCATGGCTTTGGGCTGGGATATATGGAACCCACAGGAGTTTTTTACAGAGTATCCCATCCGGATGAAAGGCAGGGATGGCAGTGTGGATGTGGCATTGTTTCACAGCGATTTGAAGGATAGAACCCCAGACGTCTTTATCGAAATCAAAGCCGTGGGCAAGCTGAAGGGGAATATAGAAAGCTCTGAAGATCAGCTGCAGGAGTATAATTTTTATAATACCGCTTCGATTACAGTTCTCACAGATGGCAAGGTGTGGCGCTTTTATCTGTCTTCTGCCACAGGAACCTTTGCCCAAAAACTGTTTTGCACCATCAACATAATGGAAAACGATGAGGACTTTATCCAGACTGTTTTCCAAAATATCCTCTCCAAAAGCCGCTATGCCCTTGATGCGGTGAATTATGCCAAAAAGATGCACTCCGATCTGAGACTTTCCAAAGATATTGAGCGGGCAAAAAGGGAAGCCAACCACAGAATTGACGAAAATCCAGCTCTCAATATGTATCAATTGGTGCAATTGATCCTGAGGGAGCGCGGACGTGAATTTGGGATAGAGGAGATTAAAAGGCTGTGGGGTTATAAATCGGGTGTTAAAGAGGAAATCTCAAGCCAAAAAGAGGATTCACCTGCTCCAGCAATACCCACTACAAAAGAAATGCCAGAACCTCAGGTAACGATTGGCAGCATAAATGATAGCTATACATACCGTAACATCACCAGGATATTTATCGTTGATGAGTGGTATGAAGTAAGATATTGGTGGGAAGCGAAGAAGCTGGTTTATAATAAATTTTTGGAAGAGTTGTTGAAGCTTGATCTGCCAGAACGCCTGAGAATCAGCACAAATAAAGATGACCATAAGGCACCTTTTATCTTAGCCAATGGGAGCTATGCTGAAGGACATCGTTCTGCAAATGGGATTGTGAGAGACATAAGGCGTGCGCTGAGTATCTTGGGATACGATCCTAAAAATGTGATTCAAATTGAGAGCAAACCATCCGGAGCAAAAAAGCGTGTTTATAGATAAAGCTGGGTAAAGTTTATCACTTGAGCTATAATGCTGTAGTTATAAGAATTGGCTAAAGATAAAAGCAATCGATAGCAAGAATCTCAGTGGCTTACTTTACTGAAGGTTGACTTCCCTCACTTTATCATATATTAGTCGCACCATCTCAATCGCCTTGTTATACTTTTAAACTTTATAACTTCTGATTTTGGGCAACTTTGACTTATTTGGGGAACACTTCTAATACCATATTGTACCAAATTATTACATCCAGCATCTGATTCATTAGTGTCCGCATTGTATAATGGGATAAAACACTGGTATCGACATCGTTTGGATAAATTTCAATGTTGAAATTATCAAATTCACCATGGATGCAATCACTGCAAATTTCTGCAATAGACAAACAAGCATTTTTGATAACTGAGTTATAGCCGAGTTTATTCTTCCATTTTTTTGAGGGTAATCCTCTCTTAATAAAGCCCTTTGTCACAAGTTGGTTTGGATTTACATCATTCCAATAAGAACCCTTAGACCCAGACATCTCATCCATCTTTATAGCGATTTCTTTAAGAATCTTGTTCCCGAGCAACATGCGCAAAAATAGGACACATTCCTCTTTATTGCCATCCCTGTAATGCTGAATCATTTTCACAAATTTATCTACCCAATCCTCACCAAGACGTTTCCTGATGATTGTGCATTGATCATAAAATTCATTCTGAATCCTTAAAGATGGAAGATCCATTAGCATCTTGGGAATAATACCTTCTTTTTCGGAGCTTTTTTCTATGATGTTTTCTTTAAAAAAAAGTTTCGATTCAAGTATTGTTTCAAGTTTCATAGAATCCCTTATGGCATCTTCATTGTTAGCTGTTAAGAAGTATGTTTTATTCTTAGCATTTCTATCCTCTGTGAGTAAAATCTGTAAAATCAAGTCACCCTCTCGTTGTTTAAAAAGACTATCAAATCGTTCTCTTATATCTGTGATATTCTTTTCCTCCAAAATGGTAAAAATCTGCTCCATATCCTCATCATAAGGCGTTTCTTCTAGATTACGGTCAATTAGTATCAAATCATAATTTTGGTGATTTGTTAAGATCTTTTCCAAAGCCATTGGAAAGCTGTATGCTATGTCTAATGGGCTGTTTTGGCTACATAACTCAACAATTTCCTCAGGATAGTGAAAGTTGGACGATTGAAGCTTCTGTAAAATAGCTTCATTAAGAATAGGGCTGAATAATCTTACTATAGTTTCAATGTTTAGAACAAGTTCATCTTCAATAAATAAAACTTTAGACATCGTTCCTCCACATATTTTTAAACTCTAATACAATAGAATAGGTTGAATCAGTTTTGTTTATTATTGGAGCTGTATTTAGACCTTTTGTGAAATATTTTACTACAACCGATATGCCTAATCCACTGCTACGAGCTTGGATGTCGGGATTGTAACTATTGGATACTTGAAGCCTAATATGATCCTTAATATCAATCATTTTCAACGTGATAAATCGTTCCCCGTTTGGGATAAATGAAGAATATTTGACGGCGTTGAAGATGATCTCTTGAAATAGAATCATCAGATTAACCGCAGAGTTTCTAACATTACCGATACTTAGATCTGCTATGTTTTCAAGCTCAATACTGCATTTAAACATATACTGATTTACAAATTCCAAAACCTGATCTAAATTAGTTGACGTAGATATCTGTTCCCATTGCTGTAGAATCAATTCTCTGTCGACACTGCTAAGAGAACGGGGGAAGTAATTAGCTGCATATATGTTAAAATACTTAAAATCAAACATGTTACCGATCGAATAGACCAGACAGGCATGAATAATTTCCTTTAGGGATAGACATTCTCCTTCTGGGTGATGGGCATCCCAAACGAAATTTTGGAAATCGATAGTTTGCGAAGCATTGATAGCAGTTACCATCTCCCTTATAAGATTTGAACCTCTTAAAGCTGATTCTATTATGCTTAATTTGTCTGGCACTTCCCTCTTTAGATTGTACAATGGATTAATAACGGCTGAACGCACCATATTTTTAATACTATGCGAAAGAATAGATATAATTTTTATCCGTTCCGCTTCTCTTGCATCGGCCTCAATCTTATCAGTTTCCATTATGATATATTTAGAAAGAGCCAACTCAAGACGATTTTGTAGGATGATAACCTTATTAGGGGCTTTTGATCTTAGAAAAGGTAGCTCGTGCAAAAACGCCTGCATTAGTTTCATTCGTCGTAATGCCTTATTTAGTTCTGATTGTAACACATCAGCTTTAAGCTCATTATCTTTGATGCTTTCGTTTTCATTGAACCTGAAAAGAACACCCTCATAAATCTGATACAAGCGTATACGATCCTTTTTAAAAAGAATGGCATTGACTATATCAATAAAGATGTTGACGCCAAGCCTATCAAATCGGATTAAAGAGAACAGAAAATCGATATAATTGTAAGCAAAGTAAGAGGGTTGTTCGGGTGTTTTGATTCTTATGTTTTCATTGGCTCTCTCCTCAATAAGGGGCGACAAATCGATGTCAATACATTCTTGATACAGTTCAATACCATTAAGATCACTGATTAATTCTTCCGCTGAAGATACCTCATTTATACTTAACAATGCACAGATATTCATAAACAGGATTGACTGGTTTTGATGATTATTGTAGTTGAAATACTTTAAAAAGATATCGTGATTATCACCTTCAAATAATACGTGCATAAGTTCAAGAGACACCCAATCTGGGTTTTCTTTATAGTACTCTGATAGAAGCTTTGCATATTCGTCAACTTTATCAGCCAAGTATAGCAACTCAATGCCATAATAACCTTGGCGATTATAATTTCCCTTGGTAAGCAAAACAGGCTTATTAAGATGTCTATTATTATCATCCTTGATGTGTACAAGTTCTTTAATAACAGATTCAGCTGTGTCATTATCTCCCAGTATAATCAAAAGCCTTGCATGTTTATATGTAAGATCTGCATCTATTTTACCATTGCTTAGTTCTTTTGCCCGTAAGACACTATTTAATGCATGCTCGTAAAGACCCGCCTCAATCTCTATCTCAGCCTTTCTGACAAAGTACTGGTATTGGGGATCGAGTTCACAGGCCTTCTCAATGTTCTCAAGCCTGTCCTGGTGACAATAAAAATGCTTAATTGCATAGTATTTAGCTGTGGGGTATAATTCAATCAGTTTATCAAGGGATTCTCCTCGCAGAGCTTTATATTTTTCAATTTCTTCAGTTATCTTATCTTTGTATGCGATATAATCTGGGTCATCCTCATACGAGAATTCCTCATATTGTATTTCCCCATCGCTCGTAATACCCTTGATGGAACTATCATAACCTGGGTCAAGGGTGTTTGGAAGATAATTGATATAATCCCCTAAAACTGTGAACCTCAGGTACAAGCTATCTTCATCATTGTCAAAGGCGATAGCCTGATTGAGGTCATCAAGAATAAGTTTTATGTTTTGTTCATAGTTACCAGATTTGGATTCATATCTGGCATAAGCCCGATAAAAGTAATAGTCGCTTGACTCTTCCCTTGCAAGTGCTTGACCCATTAATATGATTATTTCCTCATATTGTTTGGATTCTATAAGCTTCTTGATTTTTTCTGTGATATCCATATTATGCTGCCATCCTCACTTCAAAGCTGTTAATTAACTGTTTTTTTGTGTCATTGCCGTCAATATACATTGCATCTAAGGACTGCGCGGCAGGGTGTGCCCCTGCCGCTGTTTGGTTGTGAAAGTTATTTGTTGTGTATTTTGGCATGAGTGGATGCCGGAATGACGGTGAGGTTTGAGTAACGGTTGTCGGTTTTGACACCGTTGATGTGGTGGACATGGAAGCCGGGCATGATAGCCGCGCGTATTTTGTTGGCAGCAGCCGTGCGGTGGGTGAATTTCCAGCCGGAGCCGGAGTTGTATTGGCGATAGCCATTGTAAGTGCGGAAACGTGCCATAGAGCACCTCCCAAAAGTATATTTACCGCGAATGCGGCATGGCTATATATAGTGCAGGCTGCGTTCCAATTATTTTGTATTACACCGAACGGCCTGCATGACAAGCAGTTACGCAAGTCTGTATATAGGGTTACAGTGTTAATATGGTAAATATGTTTACTTATTATACTCATATTTATTACCATTATTGCATAAGCTCTCTATCATCATTGAAAATCCTATTTTGTATTGTACATGCTACGCATGGCAGTGTACTCTTTAACCTTCATCTGATGAATATGATGGCTTGGGACTGTGCCTGAGACTACCTTAATATATTTCATGGCAGCCAGGATATCAAATGTAGGTGGAAGGCTGAATTGATGCGAAACCAATCTAACGTGAGCTGCTACATGGACGTCAATTATGGCATTGTTTTCGATTATACGATACCTAGAGTACTTAAGGCTTTGTTTGTACAGAACGACTTCACCCCAATAAAAATCCATTATCTTATTTCGCTTAGATGCCAGTATTCTTTCCAGCCATGATTCGATTTTTCCCATCTTTCCTCCTAAAATTTTCATTTATGCTTGGTCGCATTTTCTCTCTGGATTGCTGTAATTCCTTTATCATACCATAAGATAACATCACAGATTTGGTTCAGCATAGATTTCATGGTGTGTTCGGTCAGGTTGCTGATGTTAACCCCATCGGGCGATATAGCTTTGTTTAAATCATGTATACCACAATCGCTACAAATTTCAAAGATAGATAAGCAAGCATTACGCACTATTGAACTGTATCCAATAGAGTGTTCTTTATCAAAAACAGGCAGTCCACAAGAGACTCTTCCCAAATGGTCATTTTCTTTGGCATAGAAACCCTTGATGAAAGTTTTAACAACTAATTGATCAGGATTAGCCCAATTCCAGTAACTGGCTTTGGGTTCGTTCATTTTCCCAGCGATGTCATGCATTAAATTATCAAGTATCTTTCTCAAATATACGATAAACTCTCTTCTGCTGTCATTGTCATAATGTCTAATCATATTTACGAATAGGCCCACCTCATCTTCATTAAGTCTCTTTCTAAGAATGTCTACGTGGGACATAAACCGGTTTTGTATTTTGAAAGATTCGAGATTGGCAACAATATCGGTCAATATGGCATCCTTGGTCTTTTCTATGATGTGATTTCTGTAGAAATGATCAACGTCAATAAGCGTTTCCAGCTCTGGAGATCCTTTTAAATCATCCATATTGGCCGTTAAATAGTAAACCTTATTCTTATTATTTAGATCAAGCCTTAATAGCGCCAGAAGAATCAGATCTCCCTCTCTGGTTGTATACATATCGATTTTCTTATCCACATCAGAAAATCCGCATTTATGCAAGTAATTTTTGATATCCTCCAAGTCTTCATGGTAAGGCACATCGTTAAGATTTCTATCGATGATGATAAGGTCGTATTCGTTATAATAATTGATTGCTTTTGACAATGCGTCCACATACTTATGGCAGATATCCAAACATGATGTACTGCTACAAATCCCAATGATTAATTCTGGTGTTTTATACCTGTCGTTTTGGATGTTCTTAAGTAAGGTGAGTGTTCTGTCGTCTTTGAAGATTGGTGAAAAAAGCTTGATGATGGTGGGGATGCTGCTTGTTAATTGATCTTCAATAAAGAGAATTCTACCCATTGTTACTCCAATAGTTCTTAAGCTTTAATGTTACTGCGTATTGGTCCGCTGATTTGTCTATTGTTAAATCGCAATTCAATACCTTTGCAAAGTTATTGATTATGATGTTCCCTAGGCCAGTTGTTTTGGTTCTAACCTCTGGCTTGTATGAGTTAGAAACCTCCATTATTATAAAGTCAGATTCTTTGTAAAGGCGAATCTGTAGATTTCTGTGTTCGCGCGAAACGAAGGATACATATTTCACGGCATTCAAGATTATCTCTTGCAGTAAGATAGTCAGCTTAATAGCTGAACTTTTTTCATTGCCCACAATCATATTCAACCCTGGGTCAATCTCAAGAGTTAGGTCGAATAGGTACTCTTTGGAAAATCTGATCAGATTGCTACTGTCGCTATCATGAATAACAGAATCCCACTTATGCTTTGAATCAAAATAAACCTGCCGAGTGTTAAAATAGTTACTCATAAATTGAGGGTAATACTGACTATCATACATGTTGCCGATTGCATTTCTTAAGGATTGAGCAATCATCAAATACAGGGAGCTTGATTCCTTACCGGGATTATTTATGTCATAGATAAGATCATCTATGCTTACTGTGTAAGAGAAGTTTATTGAATTCACCATCTCTCTAATCAAATTAGCTCCCTTTATTGCATCTTCGATTACTGGCGCTTGGTCAGGGATATCCCTTTTAATGCTTTCAAGAGGGTCAATAACGGATCTAAGAAGATTTTTAATATTATGAGAAAGATCTGATAACACCTTGTTACGCTCTTCTTCTCTTGATGTCTCTACTATATTGTGCATTTTGTCTCCCATTTTACGTGATGCTCCGATAACAATAGATAAAGAAGCAGCAAAGTGGCTCGAACTAACTGAAATGAAAATCATCGAGAGGCTGTTGATCAATTCAACTTTCATTGAAGTCTCAATATAGTACTCTCTATAAGTCTCATTATCAATCAAGATTATATCATTAACACTTTGCTTCATAATAAGCTCAGCCTGATGATCAATTATATTGGCATATTGAACAGGGAAAATCTTCTTGATGACCTTAATAAACATCTCCCACGAAAGCATATCATAGGGTAGGTCAAAAGGAAAAAGCTCCGAAATTGCTTTAAGATTGACATTAAGATTGTTTAGGTCTGTATCCTGTCCGAAAGCCTCAACTTCCAAGCTATTAGATTCTCTTTGAGATTGAATTATCTCTTCAAGACCTTGAGGTATGCCTTCAAGTATCTCATTATCTTCAGGCAGACTCTCAGTGATAACAGCTATCCAAAACTGCATCCACTTTTTGGAAGTGTTTGAGGGTTTCTCTATTTGAAAATACTCCCTAAGGGATGAGTAATGTTTTTTGCTCCAAAGTTTAAGAATAAAATTGTCTTTGTATTCCTGGGGCCAACGAGCCATATTATTTAAAGTATCTACAGTACAGCTATCATCAAGATACAAATCAGCACAAGCATTATAATAAGCATAGAACTGATTATCTAATGAAGATGCGTGAAGCTTGAGGAGTTGTTTAACTTGCCTCCAGTTTTCAATAGATCCCAGAGATCCTAATAAGGTGACTTTTTCTTGGTTTGAAATCAGGTTACCGGATATGATCTCTGATATCCATTCAGGGTCTATACTCTCTGCTATATCAGAAAATGCATCAATGTTAATCAATAGTCTTATAAGTTCAGGTTTTTTGGAATCTTCAGCCATCATAATCTGGCGTATTAGTTGTGGTTCAATCTGAGGGATTTTTATTTGATATACTTTGCATAGAGGTAGTGCACTAACCAAAAACCTGAAATCATCTGTGTTTGCCAAATTATCATAATTATCTTTAATCCATATCAAATGATCAATACCGTCAAGTGTGCGACCGCTGATTATTAGCATTTGAGCTTTGGCGATCTGGTAATATGCACAGTTGTATATAGCTATAGCTGTTTCAATTGAGAGTAGAGAGTCATTGAATCTATGTAATGAAGATAGAATCTGGGCTTTAATAATAAAATATTGGTGCTCAGTCCTCATGTCAATTGCTTTATTTATGGTATTGAGTGCTTTGTCATACTCTTTAAAATGCTCAAGTGCCAGTGCCTTATTCATCAGAAGATCAGGATCAGGTTTTAGCTTGAATGCTTTGTCAATGTATTCAAACATCGTTTCAAACCTACCTTCTGATTTACACTGAAGTGCATATTGCATGAATTCCAATGCCTTTCTATTTTTCTTAGATACCTTGTTTTTATTATGTTGTGCTCTTAGTGTCATGATTTTTCCCTTAAATAGAATTCAATTACACTTTTACATTTGAAAAGTTCTGGTTGTTGCCCATATTTTAACGCCTTATTGATGTATTTATATGCGGCTTTATAGTTATTCAATGCTATGTAACACAATGAAATATCAAAATAAATAAGAGGATCGGTAGGATTCAGCTTTAGTACTCGCTTAGAGTTTTTTATCGCTTTGGCGTGTTCTTCCAAATACATTAAAATTTGGGTTCTGAAACGCAGATTACCCGTTTGTTTAAAGAGTTTATAACAGAGATCATTATTTTTAAGAGCTTCTTTATAGCGTCCACATTTTACAAAGATATTCGTCAACACATTGTATGTTTCAATGCATGGATATGCTCTAACCGCAATCAAAGATGATGTTATGGCACTTTCATACTGCCCCAGCTCTTCCTTTGCAATTGCCTCAAATACATATAAATACGGATCATTTTGATCCTCCCTTTTTTCCGTTATCAAAGCAAGGGCTTCTTCGAATCTGCCTTCATCAATTAGGTTAATTACTGTTTCCATTATCATTCCCATAATCAAACTGTTCAGTGGTGGATGAATTCACCCACCACTGAAATTGGAGGTTATTTGTTGTGTATTTTGGCATGCGTGGATGCCGGAATGACGGTGAGGTTTGAATAACGGTTGTCAGTTTTGACACCGTTGATGTGATGGACATGGTGGCCAGGCCGGATAGACCCGCCCATTTTGTTGGCGGCAGCGGTGCGGTGGGTGAATTTCCAGCCGGAGCCGGAGTTGTATTGGCGATAGCCATTGTAAGAACGGTAGCGTGCCATAGGGCACCTCCATAAAGTTTATTTACCGCCGAAGCGGCATGGTCATATAAATTGCATGCCGCGTTCCAATTATTTTGTATCACACCAAAAGACATATAAGACAGACGGTTACACGATATTATATTCATTGTTCCAATACTGATATGGTAAAGATTATTGCTTTTTATGGTCATTATCTTTACCTTCTTCCAGTGCTTTCATCCTTGCCCTAAAGGTGTGTGGTTTTAATCCCAGCAGGCGGGCTGCTTCGGAAGCGTTATTCTTTGCCACTTGCAGGGCGGCTTTGTAATAGGCAGGGATAATCTCGTTATCCAGGTCAATGCCTTCGGGTGGAATCTCGATATTTTGTGTATTGGCTGCGATGTCCGTAAGAATGATATCTTCAGCTTCAATAATCTCTGATTGGCAGTGGATATATGCCAGCTTCACTATGTTTTGGAGCTGACGCACGTTTCCCGGATAGTGGAAGGAGAGCAGCTTCTTTTCTGCTTTATCGCCAAAGCGTTTTTTGGTTTTGTTTTTCTGGGAGAAATCCTCCAGAAAGTGGTGGGCCAAAAGCAGGATGTCAGTGCCTCTATGCCTCAGGGGGCTAAGGTGGATCTGGGCTTGCACGATGCGATAATACAAGTCTTCACGGAAAGATCCCTCTTGCACCAGTTGGACCAAATCCTTGTTACTGGCTGCTACAATCCTCACACCCACTTTTTTTGCCTTGCCTCCCACGGGCTGGATTGCGCCCTCTTCCAGTACTCTGAGGAGTTTCACCTGCATGGACAGCGGCAAATCACCCACCTCGTCCATAAAGAGGGTGCCCTTGTCTGCCTGGCTGAAATAGCCTTCGTGGTCCGCGATGGCGCCGGTAAAGGAGCCCTTTTTATGACCAAAGAATTCGCTTTCAAAGAGGTTTTCGCTGATGGAGCCGCAATTGACAGCTACGAAAGGACCTTCTTTGCGGGGGCTGTTGTAATGGAGCAGCTTGGAAACCACCTCTTTGCCGGTACCGCTTTCCCCGCCGATGAAAACGGGGATGTCATACTTTGCCAGGTTATCTATCTGTTCTTTCACATGGATGATTGATTGATGCTCGCCGATGAGCTGGGAATAGCTATCCAACACCCGTTTGCGGAGTATCACGTTCTCCCGGGCGGCTTTGGTGAGTTCAATCTTGGTTTTTCTTTCCGTATTGATATGAGGAAAATCATCCAGAGAGAAAGTAACGTCCTGTATGCCCTCTTCGCGGGAGGATTGGATCAGCTTGGCATCGATAATCCCGCCCATCACGATCAGAATCCAACAGGAATGCATGGTTGGCGTTCCGGAGGTGAGGGAGATTGTATATTCCACGTCTTTGGTGCCTTCTTCCTTTAGGATGTCTTGGACGGCGGCAACCATGGCGGGATACACCATGTTGTAATCGATTGGATTCAGGGATTCTGCCTCTTGATATCTAACCTTGAGATTGGGAAATTTCTTTTGGCTATAGAGCAGGATCTCTGAAGCGTAGGGAAGATACCGGGCATCGTTATATAAGATATACAGATCATCAAACTCCCTCTGATTGAGGATGCTGATGATGGAACCCTCTTTGCCTTCGCTGAGGTAGCAGTCGTTATTGCCAATAAAGGTAATCAAGATTTTCTTCATGCTGCTATTATTTTTATTCGCTTGGATTAGTCAAGAATAAAAAACACCTCTTGATACAAAAATAAGGTGAAAAATATGGCTCTCGTTAAGACAGAATATAAGGCGTAAATATTGATATGAAACCAAACCCTCAATAGGTGCGTGATGTCAAATGATGCATCTTTTTATATCGTCATACTATTCATGTGCTTGCATGGAATTCAATGAGTGTTATTCTTGAAAACATGTAGCGTTTCCCTATGTAGTATAGAGGGGAGTATTTGTGGAGGCGGTGGGCGCCCTGCCGTCTCCATATAATGCGTACCCGAAAAATTGCTTGACGATTAGGTGGTGGTTGATTTGCTGAATTAAATAGTGGTTCCAGGTTGTCTTGCCGGGCGTGTGCCGGGCGTTGGCAACAAAGGAGTGAAATCCCATGAAGTATTACCTTCTCTTAGCCATGATCATCCCGTCGATCGGATTGTGTTTAGCCACAAATATTTCTCCTGAGAGGCAGGTGCTCAATCTGATCGCCTTCACCCGTCTTTGGGGCTATGTGAAGCATTGGTGCCCTTCTGATGAAGCTCAGGATATCGATTGGGACCGTTTTGCGATCCACGGTTCCCGCCAGATTTTGTCCGCTGCCACTGATGAAGAACTTAGAGATGCTCTGGATGCATTATTCCACCCCATCGTGCCCAATTTGGAGCTTTTTGGACACGAGCGTCCCCCATCCGTATTCCAGCCTCCCATGCCGGGTCTGAAACAAACCTTTTGGCAATACGAAGGTTACAATAATACCGGTCAAACATCATCCTACAGGTCTATCCGCACCAATCGTCCCCTCAGGATCCCGAAAAACGAGGATTACCCCCATAGTTGGGCTAATTTTGAGCTCCAAATGCCCCCAATTGGGAAGGGTGTCTACAAAATGAGGCTGTCTTTCAGGATTTGCCAGACGCGGGAGGGCAGCCCCGCCACAGCGATATATCTGGGCTGCGGCGACGCCAGAGCGGAAGATTCCCTGCTCAGCACTGCCTGGACCGACAAGAGTTACATTCTGGAAGAAGGTCTGGATGCCACCCAGCCACTCCAGCTGATATTCATGAGCTTAGACAGTCTGCAATTGGACGACCTGCAGGTGGAAATCTGGCAAGACGATGCCTGGGTACTGAAGTTCAGGCAGGATTTTTCCCTGGACGAGCCCGGAACCCTCCCCTCTGGACTGAATGTAAGCATTTCGTCCCTTTTCAGTGGAATTGGGCAAAACGTGGACGTCTTGGTGGAGGAGGTTGATGGTCAAAGAGTTCTGGCTGTGCACAAGTCTGAATCCGAACTGCCTTACACCCTTGGTATAGTTGACCGGATCTTTCCAGAGGAACCCCAACCCAACGAGCTCTTGGAAAAAGAGTTGATACCCGGCGTTAACTGCCGTTTTCCCCTTAGTTTGCCTTGCGATATGCACCACAGCTATCCCATCCCCGATTCCGCAAAACTGGAAGCCCTGAAGCAAAGCTATGCAGATGCCGACCCCGAGGATCGCACCGATCCCCACGTTTGGCTGGCAGGGCTAATCAAATATTGGAACGAACTCAGCTTTTTTTACCCCTATTTCGAATATGATATCTGCGACTGGGATCAGGAATTGCCACTGGCACTGGAGCGGGTGCTGAGCAGCAAGGATTTCGCCCAATATAAACAGGCTTTGCTGCTGCTGATGTCGTGCACCCAAGACGGACACGCCTTCCTGAGTGATCAAGCGCACAATTCCAAGATGCCTCTCTTCAATACCTATCCCATCGGAGGAAAATGGATAGTGAGCAAGGTTTTGGATGATTCTTTAGGCATCCCGGCAGGTTCGGAAGTAACCGAAATGAACGGTACAAACTTTGCCCGGCTGATGAGCGACAACCGACCATATTTCATTGCGGGAAACCCTCAAACAACAGATATGAGACTCTTTAGCAGATATTTGAAGACCTATGCGGACAGCGTGGCTACCTTTTCTTTCATTACTCCGCAGGGCAAAAAGATCAAGCGCAAGCTGGAGTTCCATGAATACAAGGGCTGGAATTGGGTAACCCCCGATGTGAAGATTGTGAGCTATCCAGACGGGATTGTCTATATCAACCCCAATGCCATTACGGATGAAGAATTGCAGGCTGCCTTTCCCGAACTTGTGGCTGCCCGTGGCATCATCCTCGACCTGCGTTATTATCTCTCCATTTCCACTGGATTCATATCCAATCTGCTGTCGGAACCCGATTCTCTTGCCAACGTAAGCATCAAACGTTATATCCGCCCCCACGAGGAACTGCTTCGGGAAGAAGTGGATAAGCCAACCTGGGGATGCAAACCTACGGAACCCCNNTGAGGAACTGCCCAGGGAAGAGATGGATAAACCAACCTGGGGCTGCAGACCAAAGGAACCCCACATCGGCGCCAAGCTGGTGGCGCTGTGCGGACCCAACAGCCAAAGCTATTGCGAGATGTATTTAGCTGTGTTGCAGCATAACAGACGCGCCACACTGGTAGGACAGCCAACCTCCGGAGCCAACGGTGATGTGATCGCAACACCTCTGCCTGGAGGCCTGAATGCTTATTGGACGGGGATGCTGGTGCGCAATGCCGATCACAGCAGGTTCCATGGAGTGGGTATTATCCCGGACGTTGAAGTGGAACAAAGCCTGGACGACATTGTGCAGGGACGTGACGCTGTTCTGAAAAAGGGTCTGGAAATCCTGCGGGCGCAAATGGATTGAGAGAGGGAT
>LSQX01263388.1_pt2 | contig 14527 bp, 14 predicted proteins | sample 654561 | NCBI WGS metagenome assembly LSQX01 (sample SAMN04489861, study PRJNA283612) | anaerobic digester metagenome | isolation source: 4 biogas reactors fed with cattle manure at either 37C or 55C with and... | place: Denmark: Kongens Lyngby | collected 2014
CCTGCTGCGCCATTGAGATGATGGCTGTTGGCGCCAGTCGCTACGACCTGGATAGGTTTGGAGTCTTCTTCCGAGGCAGTCCTCGCCAGGCCGACGCCATGCTGGTCGCGGGAACGCTCACCCTGAAGATGGCTGATGTGTTGCGTCGGCTGTATGACCAGATGCCCGAGCCGCGGTACGTCATCGCCGTGGGTAATTGCGCGATCAGCGGCGGCCGCTTTTACCATCACGCCTATAGCGTGGTCCGGGGCGTGGACCGCGTGGTACCTGTGGACATCTACGTGCCGGGTTGCCCGCCTCGCCCCGAGTCGTTCATAGACGCGATCCGCAAACTGCACCAGCTCATGCGACGCGAGTCAATCGCGGACACCATCGGCCACGGCGAACGCCAGCATGAGGACTTCTTTCGTAAGCGGGAACTGCCATGAGTGAGGGTCAGGAGCAGCAGATAGCTTCGGTGTCGAGCCCGGAGCCCTTGTCTGCCGAGTTGCAGGAGATCGCGGGTGACTTGACTACCGGTGGCTGCGTGCGGGCCGGACGGCCCGAGTTGCTCACCACTCCGGAGAACCTGCTGCCCCTGCTCAACCGGCTCCACGAATTGCCCGAGCCCTACTCCCGCCTGACGGATCTGTGCGGCGTGGACTGGGGCGATCGCGTGCAGGTGGTCTACGCCTTGTGCCGGGGCTATGGCGCGGAGATGGTGTTGGTGAAGGTGGACCTGCCCCGGGCGCAGGCCGAGGTCCCCACGGTGACCGGTCTGTGGCAGCTCGCCTTCTGGCCGGAGCGGGAAGTTGCGGAGATGTTCGGGGTGACCTTCGTCGGTCACCCTAACTGCGAGCACCTGCTGCTTCCGGAGGGTTTCGTCGGCTATCCGCTGCTCAAGGATTACGAATACGATCGCTCTAACCCGCTGCTCAGCCCGGATCCGTTACGCGAGGACCCCGACGCTGTGCTGGGCGGCCCGCCTTCGGAAGATGAAACTGGCGCATCATGACCTGGGACCCTACCTGTGTAACTGAAGAACTCGTCGTCAATATGGGGCCACAGCATCCCTCCACGCATGGGGTGTTGCGCCTGATTCTGCGCCTGGATGGCGAGCGAGTGCTGGAGGTTCGCCCGGACATCGGCTTCCTGCACAGTTCGCTGGAGAAGATCGCCGAGCGGCTCGACTATCGTCAGTACCTGCCGTACACCGATCGCTACGACTACCTCTGCGCCATGGCCAACGAATTGGCCTACGTCCGGGCGGTGGAGTCCCTGCTGGGCGTTGAGCCGACGCCCCGCTGCCAGTGGATTCGAGTCATGATGGCGGAGATGAACCGCATCGCCTCCCACCTGGTCTACTACGGCGCCCTGGGGATGGACACCGGCGCCACCACCGTCTTCCTCTACTGCTTCCGCGAGCGCGAGCGCATCCTCCAGCTCTTCGAGGACGCCAGCGGCCAGCGGCTGCTCTATCATTACTTCCGCATCGGTGGCTTGCGCAATGACCTCCCGCCTGGTTTCTGCGAAGGACTCCGCAGCTTCCTCGACGAGTTCCCCAGGCGGGTGGCGGAGTACGATGCTCTCCTCACCCGCAATCGCATCTTCCGCAGCCGTACCGAGGGCGTTGGCTATCTCTCGCCCGAGGCGGCGTTGAGCTATGGCGTGACCGGACCTACTCTCCGTGGCTCCGGGGTAAGCTATGACCTCCGGCGTGCCGCGCCTTACTACGTCTATCCCGAATTGGAGTTTGACGTGCCCACCCGCCCGGAAGGCGACGTCATGGCGCGCCATTTGGTGCGACAGGAGGAGATGCTGCAGAGCGTCCACCTGCTCCACCAATGCCTGGATCGCTTGCCGCCGGGTGAGATCAACGTCAAGGTCCCGCGCAAGCTCAAGCCGGACCCAGGCGAAATCTATGTGCGCATCGAGTCCCCCCGCGGAGAGCTGGGCGTCTATCTCATCTCAGACGGCAGCGAGAAGCCCTATCGCCTTCACTGGCGCGCGCCCAGTTTCCACAACCTCCAGGCCTATCCCGAGATGTGCCAGGGAGCCTATGTTGCAGACCTGGTGGCCATCCTCGGCAGCCTGGATATCATTCTTGGAGACGTAGACAGGTAAGCGACCATGCTGAGCTTCATCGCTAACTGGCTCCGCGATCTACTCACCGCCTGGTTCCAGGCCTGGCACGTCCCCCTGGTCTTCGTGGACATACTGGCCTGGATCGTGGGTGGCGTCGCCATCCTGATTCTGGTGATGGTGGTGGCCTTGGTCTTCATCTACCTGGAGCGCAAGATCAGCGGGTATATTCAGAGCCGCCTCGGCCCCGAGCGCGTCGGGCCTTGGGGGATATTCCAGACCGCCATGGATGCCCTCAAGCTTCTGCAGAAGGAAGACATCGTGCCGGCCGGTGCCGACAAGATCCTCCACACCCTGGGGCCCATAGCCTTCTTCGTGGTCGGCTTACTGGGCTATTTGGTCATCCCCTGGGAGGAAGGGGGCACCATTGCCCGCATGGTGGATGCCCATGTCGGGGTGCTCTACGTCCTGGCCTTTGGGTCGCTATCGGTGATCGGCATTCTCATGGGTGGGTGGGGCTCAAACAACAAGTGGTCGCTGCTCGGCGCCCTCCGGGGCGCGGCTCAGATGATCAGCTATGAAGTGCCCATGCTTCTGGCCGTCGTCTGTGTGGTCTTGCTGGCCGGTTCGCTTTCGCTCTCTACCATCGTGGATCAGCAGAAAACGCTCGGACTGCTGAGCTGGAACCTGTGGCGACCCTGGCTCTGGCTCCCGGTAATTCTGTATCTGATCGCGGCTACCGCGGAGGTGAATCGTACACCGTTTGACCTCCCGGAGGCCGAGAGCGAGTTGGTGGCCGGTTATCATACTGAGTACTCGGGGATGAAGTTTGCGTTCTTCTTCCTCGCCGAATACGGCAACTTCTTCCTGGTGGGCCTGATCTTCAGCGTCCTGTTTCTGGGGGGATGGAGCTCCCCTTTCGGCTATCCGGATCCGCTGCGTATTCCTGGCGTGATCTGGTTGCTGGGCAAGGCCACGGTCACGGTGTTCTTCTTGATGTGGGTGCGTTGGACCTTACCCCGCCTGCGAGTGGATCAACTTATGTCTCTCTGTTGGAAAGTCTTGCTCCCGGTGGGCTTCTTGAGCTTGCTCATCGCCGGAACCGCAGCCCTGTACGTGTGAGATAACCCATGCGCAAGCGATACGGAGATAACCTGTGGGACCTGTTGCGGATCCTCGCCGCCGGTGCGTGGTCCATCCTGGTTGGTTTGTACATTACAGGGATCAATCTGATTCGGCCCGGAGTATGTGAACGTTATCCGCGACGCGACCATCGGCCCGACTACCAGCCCCGCCCGGGCTACCGCGGCGACTTCGCTCTCCTCAGTGATCCCGAGCGCCCCGGCGGGCTCCGGTGTATCGCCTGCCTGCAGTGCCAGAATATCTGCCCGGACCAGTGTATCCATATCACCCCGGAGGGCAAGGGCAAGGATCGGCACCCGGTGCAGTTCCGTATTGACACCGGCCTCTGCCAGTTCTGTTGGCTGTGCGTGGAAGTCTGCCCTGTGGCCGCCATCACGATGACCCCGGATTACGAAACGGCCACCGACCAGCCCCAAAAGCTCATTCGTGATCTTGACACGCTGCGTGAACGTGGTCGGAACATTCCGGAACCTCAGCGGGTGGAACCGGTGGGTTGCGTCGCCGATGGCGGCGCGTGACGTGCGTGAACCTTGACGTCAACGGTCTGGACCCAGCGGCGGTGCGCGATCGGCCTCGACTGCCGAGTCCCGCTTGGGCCTTGGTCTTTGTGGCCTTGGCCCTCTACGACCTCTGGCAGGCACTGGCCTGGCTGACCGCGCAGGGACCCAGCCAGGCTACCAGAGAAGTCGTCCTGCGCATTGAGGCGGACATCGCCTGGGGCATCCTGCTGGGGGCCACGCTAGTGGCGGGCTATCTGCGTCTGGCTCCGCGCAACTTTGCTCGTGGTGTCATTGGCTCGGTGATGCGCGTGCGGCCACGAATTGGCCTTGGCCAGCGGCTCTTTGGGGTGCTCGTTTTTGTGGTGTTGTATGGCCTGACCTTTGTGCCCGTGATCGTGCCCGGTCCGGAAGGGCTGGCGGGCAGAGCCCTGGCGGCGGTGCCGGTGGATATTGCCGTGGCCGCCTGTCTTTGGGACCTGCGCCGCTACCACCGTGAAGCGTGGAAGGTCATCCGCCACCTGAAGGGCGAGCCGGCGTCCGTCCGGATGGCAGCCTTGGACTCGCCGCAGGTCCGGGCACTTACCCCGGACTTGCTCCTGGCGCATCCGCGGTACAGGTACAATTTGCCGCTGCTCCTGATCTTGGTGCAGGCCAGTCTGCTCAGCGTGGGCTTGTCAAGCCTGGCTTCCGGCTGGAGCAGTAACGGTTCTCTGTGCCTCGGCGTGCCCGCACTCGCCTGGCTCTTTTGGGGGTGGGGACTGGTGATTGGGCTGTGGGGGACGTGGCATGAATCGCGTAAGCTGCGGGGCCAGGAGCTCGAGATGGCTCTTTGCGCCGTGCTCAAGGAGCTGCGGTCCTTCCACATGGTGTGGTGGGACTGGTGGGGCTATCTGGTGATCCTGACGCTGTTTGGTGGAGCCTTGTGGATGCTGGCGCTGTTGCCCGAGGCTGCCATGCGGGTGGCGGGCGGCGCTCTCGCCGTTGGCTACGGTCTGGGAGTGACGCCACTGCACCGCCATTATGTGCGTCCCTGGGCCCTGGCCTGGGCGATAATGCGGGAAGTCAAGGGGCCGAATCCGGGGCCACTCTAGGCCGCGGCCGCCGGCTATGGGCGGCGTCTCGCAAAATGAGCACTGTAATCTAATATGTCTGACGTACAGATCTTCGCAGATTTGGCTTTCTATCTGGTCGCAGCACTGATCCTGGTATCGGCGCTGGGGGTCCTCTTTGCGCGTCGGGTGCTGCATGCCGCGCTGGCCCTGCTGCCCTGCTTGCTGGGGATCGCCGGCCTGTACGCTGTGCTGGCCGCGCACTTCATGTTCGCCGTGCAGATTCTCATCTACGCCGGGGCCATCACAGTACTGATTCTGTTTGCGGTCATGATGCTGCAGCGCATTCTCGGTGGAGGGATTCTGGCCGGAAGCCACAACCCGCTAGTTGGGCTGTTGGCCGCTGGCACAATGTTCTTGGCCTTGGTGGCAGCACTGCTGATGACCGATTTTGCGGGACAGGACCCGGGCAGTCTGGGCGTGGGCAACGCCGCCCAGCTGGGTCAGGCCCTGCTCACTCGGGAGGTTCTCGCCTTCGAGGCCCTCTCAGTGGTCATCTTGGCTGCTATCATCGGGGCCATCGTGATTGCCCGCACACGCGCGGAGGGAGAGTAGGTTCGGGCCTCTGGCCCATTGTATGCCCAACCTCTGGAACCGCACTGCCTGCGGCCAGAGTCCGACACCTCCCCTCCTTGAGGGGAGGTCGGCGGCGTCTGCGCCGCCGGGAGGGGTCCTCCGACTTCCCTCCCTGCTGCCGTGAGGCGATCGGGGCTGTCGCAGGCGGTCGTCTGAAGCTGATAAATCATGCATTTTGCCGCGCCACAATTCTATCTGCCCGGGCTGCACGTCGGGCTTCAGCACTACCTGATTCTGGCCGGATTGCTGTTCGTTATGGGCCTGTTTGCCGTCTTGACCCGTCGCCATGCGGTGGCGATTCTGCTGGGCCTGGAACTGATGCTTAACGCGGCCAACCTCAACCTGGTGGCCTTTAACCGCTATGTGCAGCCTGCAGCCGTGAGTGGACAGGTCTTTGCGCTCATGGTCATTGCGCTGGCGGCTTGCGAGGCTGCCGTTGGTTTGGCGCTGATCTTGGCTCTGTACCGCAACATAGGCAGTGTCACGCCGGACGAGATGGACCAACTCCGCGGATAAGTTAGCGGTAACAACGGAGCAATACTTCAAAGAAGCTGATGATAGTATGGCTAGTGAACCTGAGCTGCAGCAACAGCTGACGGCAGTAGAAGAGGGCGTTGACACCAGCGCAGACGGAACGCCTGGCTGGCAGTTGACCTTGTATGTGATGTGGATCGCGCAACTGATTGCCATGATTGCGTTCTCCTTCGTGATGCCCTTTCTGCCCTTCTATCTGCGGGAGTTGGGCGTGCGGGGAGACGCCCAGGTGGCCTTCTGGTCCGGCGTCACGGTCTCAGTGACTGGACTCGCGATGATGGTCGCTGCGCCCATCTGGGGGAGCGTGGCCGACCGACATGGACGGAGGCCCATGGTCTTGCGGGCGATGTTTGGCGGAGCGGCAGTCATGGCCCTGATGGGTCTGGCGACGAGTCTGGGACAGATCATCGTGCTCCGGTTGGTGCAGGGCTTCGTGACTGGCACCGTGACGGCGGCAACCGCGCTGGTCTCCAGCGTTACGCCGCGCTCCCGAATGGGGTTCAGCATGGGACTCATACAGACCTCGATATTCAGCGGTTTCGCCATTGGGCCTCTGCTGGGCGGTATCGCCGCGGATCGCTTCGGCTATCGGGCAGCCTTCTTCATTACGGGGGCTTTGTTGTTCACCGCCGGGCTCTTGGTAGTCTTTGGCACACGGGAACACTTCCGGCGGCCTGGGCCAGGGAAGCAGCCGGGACGCAGCGCAATGGGCGATGTGTTGCGCACCCCGGGGTTCACTACCATGCTGGTGGTGGCGTTGCTGATCAATCTTTCTGGATCCGTCGCGGGACCCCTGTTCCCATTGCTGGTGGAGAAGATCGCAGTGGCTCGGCAGGACGTGGCCTCGGTGACTGGGATGATGCTCGCCATTTCTGGTCTGGTGGCTTCTGTGTCTGCAGTGGGGATCGGTCGGTTGTGTGATCGGATTGGCCGCAAGCAGGTCCTGGTGGCCTGCACCGGGACCGCGGGCCTGTTCTGCTTGCCCCAGGCCTTTGTTCATAATCTGGGCGAGTTGTTTGGACTGCGGGCGTTCTTGGGTCTCTCCAGTGGCGGAAGCGGCCCGGCAGTGAACGCGCTGGTGGGGACGCTGGTGCCCAGAGAGCGCTACGGCGGGGCCTTTGGCCTGATGTGCTCGATGTCTTGTCTGGGCGGCGCTCTGGGACCGCTGGTAGGAGGCACCATTGCAGCCCACAGTGACGTGCGGGTGCCGTTTGTGATTACAGGAGCCATGCTCATTCTGGTGGCCGGGGTGGCCTTTATGAGGGTACGTGAGCCGCACTCCGAGCGTCCTGAGCCGCGAGGGGAGGCGCGGCAACAGCAAGCAAATCATGTTCCTTAATTTGGCATGGCTGAATTCAGTTTTACCATTTGCGGCTTGCGGCCTGCTGCTCTTTTTTGGCCGTCGCCTCACCGCGGCTATGGGTGAGAAGGTAGGGTGGATTGCGGTGGCAGGGATTGCCGCGACTATCCCTATCTCACTCGGGTGCCTGGGAGAGTTGCTGGGCGGTTCGCAGCCAGGCGGGGCGAGCCTGGATTGGGCTGTGCTGTATGACCGGGTGCTATCCTTGGGTTATTATGTTGACCCTCTGACAGCAGCGATGATGGTCATGGTCTCGATCGTCGCGACCTGCATCATGGTGTACTCCATTGGCTACATGCACGGGGACCCGCGCTTCAGCCGCTTCTTCGCCTACATGAGTCTATTCTGCGGATCGATGTTCACCCTGGTGTTGTCGGACTCGCTGCTGCTTCTGTACATTGGCTGGGAGCTGGTGGGACTATGTTCTTACCTGCTCATTGCCTTCTGGTTCGAGCGGCCTGCGGCGGCCCGTGCGGGCATGAAGGCCTTCATCACCACTCGCATTGGCGATGTGGGCTTTGCCTTGGGGCTTCTGCTGCTCTTTCTGTATGTCCCCAGCCTGCGCTATGAGGACGTGTTCACGGCAGCCTATTCCGGCCTCATTCCCGTGGGCGTGTTGGGAATTGCTGCGTTGTTGCTCTTCTGTGGCGCGATAGGTAAGAGCGCGCAGTTCCCGTTGCATACCTGGCTGCCCGATGCCATGGAGGGGCCCACCCCGGTTAGCGCGCTAATCCACGCGGCCACCATGGTGGCCGCCGGGGTGTTCATGGTGGCCCGTCTGTACCCGGTGTTCTGGATTCCGATGGAGCAGGCCACTCTCCTCGGCTTGCCGGCCCTGACGGTGGTGTGCCTCATCGGCCTGATCACTTCACTGATGGCGGCAGTTATCGGCGTGGTACAGAGCGACATCAAGCGGATGTTGGCCTACTCGACGATTAGCCAGTTGGGCTTCATGATGGCGGCTCTAGGCCTCGGGATTGTGGGCATGGTGGTGGGCATCTTTCACCTCCTGGTGCATGCCTTCTTCAAGGCGCTTCTGTTCATGGGCTCCGGAAGCGTGATCCACGGGATGCAAGGGGAACAGGACATGTGGAAGATGGGTGGCCTGGGGAGACGCATGCCGACCACGGCGGTGACCTTCTGGGCTGGGGCCCTGTCTCTGGCCGGGGTGCCCGTGTTTGCCGGGTTTTTCTCGAAGGACGAAATCGTTTCCGTGGCCTGGGGCCGTGCGCTGGAGGCGCCCTGGTACTGGGTGGCCTTCATCATCCTGGAGTTGGTCGCTTTCCTGACCGCCTTCTACGTCGGGCGCGGCTGCTTTCTCACCTTCAGTGGCACGCCACGCAGTACGGAGGCGCGGGAAGCGCATGAGAGTCCGGCGGTCATGACCGGGCCTCTGGCGGTATTGGCCTTCTTTGCGGTGATGATGGGCTGGCTCGGCACGCCCCTGGTGGCGGGCAACCTGTTCGAGCAACTCATGCACGCCATTACGCCAGGTGTGACTCATGGAGGCGGAGTCCACTTCAACTGGGGGGTAGCAGGAATCTCGGTTCTGATGGCGCTGAGCGGGCTGGGGCTGGCGGCCGCCATCTACCGCTGGGGAATAGTCCCCGTGGGCGTGCTGAAGTACCCGTTCTATCCGGTCTACTGGGCGGCCAAGCGCAAGTTCTTCTTCGATGAAATCTACGGGGCCACAGCTGTAGCTGGTACACTGCTGGCGGCCCGCGTGGCCAGCCTGGTTGATGTGTATGTCATTGACCTGGCCGTGAATCTGGTCGGATGGGTGACGGGCCATGTAGTGACCTTTGCCGTGCGGGTGGTGGACACGTACATTGTGGACGGAGCAGTCAATGCTACTGCCTGGGTGACCGGTCAGGTGGGGCGGGCGATGACCCGTCTGCAGACCGGGCGAGTGCAGGAGTATATCGGTGGCGCAGCCTTCCTGGGCGCGGCCATTGCCCTGGCGCTGCTCGTGGCAGGACTGTTTGTCCAGTAGGACTCAAGAAGGAACGAAGCACATGCCTATTCTGAGCCTGATAATCTTCCTTCCCCTAGTGGGGATGATCATCATTCTGCTGCTGAACAAGGAGCGGCACGTCAACGCGATCCGCGTCGTGGCGACAGTGGCTGCCGCCCTGGATTTCCTGCTCTCTTTGTGGGCGCTGGCGTGGTTCCCCTGGGGAACGTCACAGATGCACTTCCCGGAGTTGCGCCAGTGGATACCCTCTCTGAACGTCAACTACTCACTCGGCGCAGATGGCCTCTCGCTTCCGTTGGTCGTTCTCACCACCTTCCTGACCTTGCTCTGTGTCGTCTATTCCTACCGCATCCAGGTACGAGTCAAGGAGTACATGGCCTTCTTCCTGCTGTTGGCGACCGGCATGCTGGGGGTCTTCCTGGCCCTGGACTTGATACTGTTCTATGTCTTCTGGGAAATCAGCCTGGTGCCCATGTACTTCATCATTGGCATCTGGGGCGGCCCGCGGAAGGAATACGCGGCCATCAAGTTCTTCATCTACACGCTGGTAGGCAGCCTGGCGATGCTACTGGGTATCCTGTTTCTGTACTTTGCCGGTGACCATAGCTTCGACATGCAGCACCTGGCGCAGACCCAGCCTCTGGCCATGGGGGGCTGGAAGGCGATCCTGGTCTTCTGGGGGCTGTTTCTGGGCTTCGCTATCAAGGTGCCTATGTTCCCCTTCCACACTTGGTTGCCGGACGCGCACGTGGAAGCGCCGACCGCCGGCAGTGTCATCCTGGCCGGAGTGCTGCTTAAGATGGGCGGATACGGTTTTTTGCGCATCAGTCTGTCGATAATGCCGCAGCAGTTTCGGCAGTTCGCCCTCGTGATTGCCCTGCTGGCGCTGGTAGCCATCGTCTATGGAGCGCTGGTGGCCATGGCCCAGAAGGATCTCAAGAAGCTGATCGCGTACTCCTCGGTGAACCACATGGGCTACGTGATGCTGGGGATCGCGGCGGCCGCCGCCACCCTGCCGGCCGGAGCGAATCTGGTCAGCAAGGCGACGGCGCTCAACGGAGCCACCTTGCAGATGGTCAACCACGGAATCATCACCGGGGCCCTGTTCTTCCTGGTGGGGGTGCTCTATGACCGAGCCCATCTGCGGGACCTGGACGCCTTCGGGGGTCTGGCCAAGCAAGTGCCGGTCTACGCGGGTCTGATGATGTTCGCCTGCTTCGCCTCTCTCGGGTTGCCGGGGCTGGCCGGTTTCATCAGCGAGTTCCTGGTATTTCTGGGGGCTTTTGGATCGGCGGGTCTGACCTACCAGATCATCACGGGGATTTCGCTCTTGGGCGTGGTCCTCACCGCCGCCATGTTCCTGTGGATGATCCAGCGGGTGTTCCTGGGCGAACTGAATCCGCGCTGGGCCGGGCTGAAAGACATGGACGGCGGCGAGCTGTTCGCCATCATACCGTTAGCCGCCCTCACGCTGGCGATCGGCGTCTATCCGATGCCGATTCTCAACCTGATAAATGGTGCGATGACGCATATCTTAGCTCTGATTCGGTAGGACCGAAGTTTTGGTCGGACCGACGGCGGGGGAAGAGCTCTCGCCCTGAAGTGCCTGGAAGCACAACGATGCCTGTACGCGACCTGACAATTGCCTTCGTGGATCTGTATCTTGCCGCGCTCGTGGTGGTGGTCCTGCTCGCGGAGCTGCTCTTGCCGCGCCGCTGGCGGAAGGAGAAGGTGGCTATCGCGGCCGGGGGCCTGCTGCTGGGGCTGGTGGGTGTGGCGCGGCAGTGGCAGATGGGCCCGGTGACCGAATTCTCCGGGGCGTACGTGCTGGATCAGTTCTCGCTCTTCTTCAAGGCCTTATTCCTGGTGGGCGGCGTGCTGATTGTTCTCCTGTCATCCGACTACTTCCGCAGGCTTCCCCGCGGGTATGGAGAGTACTTCTTCCTGCTGATTGTCGTGGTGCTGGGGTGTTCGCTACTGGCCAGCGCTAATGATCTGATCGTCGCCTACATCGCTTTCGAGATGATCAGCCTCAGTTCGTACATAATGGCGGGCTATCTGCGATTCAACCGGCGCTCCAACGAGGCCGGGGTGAAGTATTTCCTGTACGGCGCGACGGCCTCCGCGGTGATGATCTACGGCTTCAGTTGGCTCTATGGGTTGGCCCAGTCCACGCGACTGGCGGAGTTGGCTCCCGGAATCCTGGAGGCCCCTTCGGCGGCCGGGGTGGTGGCGCTGGCCCTGATCCTCGTGGGGTTAGGCTACAAGATCGCGATGGCGCCTTTCCAGGCCTGGGTGCCGGATGTGTACGAAGGAGCGCCCACGCCGGTTACCGCCTTTTTGTCCGTAGCGCCCAAGCTAGCCGGCTTTGCGTTCTTGATGCGGCTTCTGATGACCACGGGCGGGTTCCTCTTGCCGAACTGGCCGGCGATGATAGCGGTGCTGGCCGTGATTACCATGTTCGCGGGGAACCTGATGGCGCTGAGCCAGAGCAACATCAAGCGCATGCTGGCGTATTCCTCTGTTGCTCATGTCGGCTATCTGTTGATCGGCGTGGTCATCTTCACGCGCGACGGCTTCAATCTGGCAGCCGTGCTGTACTACCTGGCAGCATATCTGGTCATGAACCTGGGGGCTTTTGCCGTGGCTATCCTGGTGGAGCGGAACACCGGGAGAGAGTTGATTACGGACTATGGTGGGCTGGCGCGAAGTGAGCCGGGATTGGCGCTGGCGATGACGGTCTTCATGCTCTCGCTAATTGGCATCCCGCCCACGGTGGGCTTCATGGGCAAGCTACTGATCTTTGGAGCGGCCCTGAACTCTCCGCCGTGGGGCTGGTTGGCGGTGGTGGGCATCATCAATGCTGCCCTCTCTGTCTACTACTACCTGAACGTGGTGCGCGAAATGTACTTTGGTCCGGGAGTGCCTCGGAGTATGCTCGCCCGGCCCCGGGGAGTGAGCTTCTCCATTGGTCTGTTGGCGGTGGCGGCCCTGGTGCTGGGTATTCTGCCGTATCTGGTGTCGCCGGTGATCGCCGACATGAGTCGGTTCATTTACGGTGGATGAGGATGCGGGAGACACGCCCGGAGGGGATACCGGAGGCCACGCTAGGGCGTTTGCATCATTACCGGGTGATGCTGGGGCGTCTACAGCGTGCGGGGCAGCAAACAGTGTCCTCGCGCAAGTTGGGCGAGTTGACCGGTGCATCCGCTGAGGTCGTACGCAAGGACCTTTCCTGGCTTGGCGCTTACGGACAGCGAGGGGTCGGGTATGAGGTGGAGGGACTGCTGCGCCGGCTGGAAGAGGAATTTCGGCCCACGAGCCCGTGCCCGCTGGTGATTCTGGGCGCAGGGAACTTAGGAGCGGCCGTGGCGGCCTATGCCGGGTTCGATTTGCAGGGCTACCGGGTAGTAGCGGTTCTCGATTCGAACCCCGCCCGGGTGGGGCATCGTCTGCAAGGAATGGTGGTGCGGCACATGCGCGATCTGCCACAGGTCGTGCAAGAGACCGGGGTGGAGATCGGGGTCTTGACGGTGCCGGCGGTCCAGGCCAACGCGGTCGCGGAGTGGTGTGCGGCGGCGGGTCTGAGTGGATTACTCAGCTTCTCCCCGGTGCAGCCGCCGGCTCCCGCTCCACTTGTGGTGCGGTATGTAAACTTCGCAGAACAGCTACAGATCTTGCGGTGCCAATTGCGGGACTCCGGTGCACACACGCCGGAGAGAGTGTAGAAATATGGCGCAGGCCTACAACATTTTCCCTGTGTCGGCGTGTCCTGGGGTTGTACAAGAAGTCTTCCAGGAGTCGCTGAGGCTAGCGGATGAGCGCCTGAGCGCGGCCGTGGCAGAGGCTTCGGGCTTCTTTGAGGCAATTCGGCCTCAGTTGTCGGGCGGCAAGCGGCTGCGTCCGCTGGTGCTGTTTATGTGCGCGTATGGTGAGCAGGGCCCCCCCCTGCCGCTTGCCGCTCAATTGGCGGCGTCGGTGGAGCTGGTTCACCTGGCCTCGCTCATGCACGATGACGTAATAGATGAGGCGGAGGAACGCCGAGGGTTGCGCTCCGTACCGGCGGTGGTGGGAGCGCGTAGAGCGGTGCTGGCGGGCGACTTCCTGGCAGCGGCGGCGTATCGAGAGATCGCACTTGCCGACCTGCCGGAAGCGGGGACCTTGCTCAGCGAGGCTGTCGTGCAGATGACTCTCTCGGAGGTGAGTGGTTCTCTGAAGGCTGGACAACTCATGGCCGAGGCCGAGTACCTGGAACTGATCTCCGGAAAGACGGCAGCCCTGTTTGGGGCCGCAGCCGAGATGGGGGCCTTGAGTACGCACGCCGGAGAGCGGCAGTTAGCTGGCTTCCGCTCCTATGGCCAGGCCCTGGGGATGGCCTTCCAGTTGCGGGATGATCTGCTCGACCTGTACGGGGACGCGGACCGGCTGGGCAAGGGCGTTTACCGGGACCTGGCAGGAGGTCTATACACCTTGCCCATCATCTATGCTGCGCAAGGGCCGGGCGGAGCGGCTATCAAGCAGCGTCTGAGCCAGTTGCAGGCTGCCGGGCAGTCGGACAGCCTGGCAGCAGAGATTGCCGGGATGGCGCGGGATCTGGGCGGAGAAGAGCACGCAGTGGCGGTGATGGGGGGGTTCGTGGAGGCTGCGTGTGAGGCGGTCCCGGACTGTGCGGCCAAGCCCTGGCTGCTCGATCTGGCGAGGTACGTAGCCGCTCGCGGGAATTGAGGCTGGTTAGCCGACGGTTACAGCTTCCTCACTGGACTGCCGCTCGGCGATCTCCCCGACCTCCGACACCGACAGCCCCTTGCTCTGCAAGGCCCTCTCTGTCGCTTGGGCCTCCTCAGGGGCGACCACCACGATCATGCCCAGCCCCATATTGAAGGTGCGCAGCATCTCCTCGTCTGCGATCTGGCCTTCATCCTGGATGAGACTGAATATGGGGGGTACAGGCCAGGCAGAGCGATTCAACTGGGCACAGAGGCCCTTTGGCAGGATCCGAGCCAGATTGCCCGGTATGCCGCCGCCGGTGATATGGGACAGGCCGTGAGGATACAGACCCCGGTCGAAGAGACGCACCAGGGGGCCCGCATACACCCGAGTTGGCTCCAGCAGTTCTTCGCCCAGCGTGCGGCCCAGTTCGGGCACCCGGCGATCGAGTGTCCAGCCGGTGCGTTCCAGGAGGACGGCTCGGGCGAGAGAATACCCGTTGCTGTGGAGTCCGGAGGAGGCCAATCCCAGGACCATATCGCCAGCCCGGATGGCGGAGCCG
>LSQX01053093.1_pt1 | contig 14525 bp, 11 predicted proteins | sample 654561 | NCBI WGS metagenome assembly LSQX01 (sample SAMN04489861, study PRJNA283612) | anaerobic digester metagenome | isolation source: 4 biogas reactors fed with cattle manure at either 37C or 55C with and... | place: Denmark: Kongens Lyngby | collected 2014
GGACAGGGCGCCATTAGGAAAGAGAGGGTTCGAATGGACGTTACTCGTTCGGTGAATGCGCTGCGGGTCATCTCCAGGGGCCTGAAGGTGATCGCCTGGATCGTCGGCATCGCCTTCGCCGCCGCGGCGATCAAGCTGGCCTTCTCGGTCTCGTTCATCCCGGCAGACCTGCCAACGAGTGTCGAGGCCATGCTGCCAGGGAACGCGTTCTTGGCGGGCGTGTTGCTCCTGGTGCTGGGTGCCGCGAACTGGCTCGTTCTGCTCGGGCTAGCCGAGGGGATCAACCTCGTGATCGCCATCGAGGAGAACACGCGCGCTGCCGCAGCCGCGAAAGAAGCCGCAGCGCCCGCGAATGCCGGCGTTGCCTAGAAACGCTGCTGACTCTTTCCGCTTCCGCCCGGTGTCTTCCAGCGATCCCCGGCGTGCAGGCTGCTCAGCGGGGGGATTGGGCGTGGAGAGGCCGGGCGGGAGCACGTATCGCCCGTCTCCGCTCGTCCTCGTCAGATCTCCCAGCCGCTCTTGCCCTGTGTCTTTCCGCGGTTGATGGCCACCGCGGAGAGCGAGGCATCGGTCAAGGCGACGACTACGACTCCGATCTGCACCAGCGCGAGCAACCACGTCATCCCAGAGACCGGTTTGGCGCCGTGGCCCGACAGCGGGCTGAGGAGCGCGGAAAAGACCGCGTAGAGGTTCGGAAGGAGGAGCACCCAGAGAAGCGCGAAGCCAGCCGCCTTCCGGTACTCGCCGTTGTAGAGTTGCCCCAGGCCGGGGAAGAGCATGCTCAACGCGCAGGCGAGCGAAGGATTCAAGCGCTTCCGCGAGCCACTGGGAGAGCGCGTTCCGGTGCTCAGCTCCCCGCGCTTCCTCTCATCGATCCGCAGGGCGAGGAGTGCGATCTTCTCCTCAGTAGCCGGCTTGCCATCGAGGCGAAACGCTTCACGGTAGTGCTTCATCGCGGCTTCGAGCTCTTCGCGCGCCGCCGCGAGATCCCCCAACATCTCGTGAGCCGCGGCGCACTCCGGATCGAGGGCAACCGCCTCCTCGCAGGCACGGCGCGCCTCCTCCAGGTTGTCTCGCATGCGCTGCACGTGAGCCGTGGTCAACAACCGATCCACTCGCTCCGCTCTCTCATCAGTGCCCATAAGCTGCTATTCCTTGCTTCACGACGAGATCCTGCTACGAGGTGGGATCAGAGAACGCGAGTGCATGTGCGAGGGCGTTCGGCGGGCCGGCGATACGCGGTGCCCCGCCTGCGCGAAATGGCCCGCGAATGGAAGCCGGGCCACAACGCGAGCCGCCCGACCGAACGCGTAATCAGAACCGCACTACACCCGTGTTGCGCTGCGACGCGCGCGCCTTCTTGGGCGCTCAGGCGATGGCGGGCTCGTGCTGGCCGCGCGCCTCCTCGGTCAGCTCCAGCACCCGCGCGCCGCTCCAGAACGACTCCAGGTTGTAGTACTCGCGCTCCTCGGCGGAGAAGATGTGCACCACCACATCCTCGTAATCGAGGAGCACCCAGCGCGCCGCTTGCACTCCCTCGCGCCGCGGCTTCTCGATGCCATTCTCCCGGAGCTTCTCGATAATCTTGTCGGCGATCGCCCGGATGTGAACGTCGCTGGTGCCGCTGCAGATGACGAAGAAATCGGCGAGCTGCGTCTGGCCCTGCACGTCCAGAACGACGACTTCGTTGGCTTTGAGCTCTTGAGCGGCTGTGGCTGCCAGCCTTGCTTTCTCTTCAGATGTCAAATCGGAACCCTCCAGGGCCGCGCGCGCCCCAGGCGACGGGGGCCGCAGGCCGCGGACACATTATGGCCGGTAATCCTTGCCGAGCACGACGACGATGCGCGGCTCCTTGCGGGGGGCCTCACGCGATTCGGCCGGCTCTTCCGGCACACCCACCACGGCGGTCTCTCCGACACCGAGGAGAGAGGCCACGCGACGGGCATCCGCCAGGTGCTCCTCGTCAGCTCGCACTTCGGTCCTCTCGTAGTCATAGTTGTCCGCGTTACCGGTCCGCGAAACGTGGAACCCTCCTTTGCTCACCTGACGAGCGGCTTCACGCGCGATGCCAGGGAGCCCATTGCCATTGAGTACCTCCACGGTGGCATATGCGGGCTGCGCTTGGCTGAAGAAGAGCTTTTGGATGAGGGCCACCGTGCGCTCCTCATCCGGCACATAGTAGCTGACCTGACGGATGTAGCGCGGTGTTCCCGGCAACGTCGCCGTGGTGATCTGCGACATGGTGACTTCGCGCGCCAGGTTGGCGAGCACCAGGAGTTCGCGCGCGGTGAGATCCGTCTCGATATACTCCATCCCCTTTTCAATGATCTGCGGGAGGCGCGCGATGTTGCCCATGGTGAAGAGCTGGCGCACGACGGCGCGCATGAACTTCTGCTGGCGCTTCATCCGCCCCAGGTCGCCGGTCGAATCGTGGCGGAAGCGCACATAACCCATCGCCTTCTCGCCATCGAGCAGTTGCCGGCCGGGCTTGAGGTGGATGTGCAGATTCCCCCAGTTGTCGTCGTAATCCATGCGCTTCTCGACGTCGATCTCAATCGGACCGATGAGATCGACCATCGCCCGAAAGCCGGCCACGTCCGTCTTCACGAAGCGGTCAATCGGGATTCCGAGCATCTGGGTGACCGTCTGACGCACCAGCGGAACGCCCCCATAGAAGTGCGCGGCGTTTAGCTTGTCATAGCCGCTGCGACCGGGGATTTGCACCCGGGTATCGCGCGGGAGCGACAGCGCGGCGAGGCGCTTCTGCTCCAGTTCGGCCGCGAGCAGGATCATCGTATCGGACCGGCGCCCGTCTGTCTTAAGCAGCCGGTTCTTTTCATCCACGCCGAGCACCAGGATGAAGACCTTCTGCTTATTGTCGAAAGGCGTCTCCGTAAGTGTCTGGAGGCCTCCCCTGGAGCCATCGCCGTCCAGGCCTGAGATCACCTGATAGGCACACATGCCGGCGAAGACGCCCGTGCCAATCGCCAGGAGAAAGAGGACGGCCAGCACCAGGCGGCCCCACCGCCGGCGCCGCCGGCGTGGCGGGATGGGAGCGGACACGGCCGGCCTCACGGGTTGTCGGGGCGGTATTCTTCTGGGCGGCAGGTCATCCTGCATACAAGCGTCTCTTCCGGATATAGTCCAGGACAGGCTCGGGCGTGAGATAGCGCGCCGACACGCCCTCCTGAATACGGCGGCGGATATCGCTCGACGAGATCTCTACGCCGGGACCCGTCAACAGATCAATCGCGGCAACGAATGGTTGGGGCAGGCGCTCTGCTAGCATCGCCGGGTCATATCCGGGGCGCGTCGCCGCGATGAAGCGACAGTGGCGGATGATCGCCTCCGGCTCATGCCAGGTGAGGAGCTCCAGGACGGCATCCAGCCCGGTCAGCCAGTAGAGCGCGGCCTGGGAACCATAGCGCTTGCGGAACTCGAGTACCGTATCGAGCGTGTAGGATGGGCCAGAGCGCTCCATCTCGACGCGCGATACAGAGAAGTGCGGATTGCTCGCGGTGGCGAGGAGCACCATCGCATAGCGATCCTCGGCAGGAGAGATATCGGCACGATGCTTGTGTGGCGGAATCGCGGCTGGTACAAAGACGACCTCATCCAGCTGGAAGCGGGTGCGCGCCTCCTCAGCGATGATCAGGTGCCCTGTGTGCACCGGATCGAAAGTGCCCCCCATGATCGCGATTCTCGGCACGATAAGCGCAAGCCCTCCGCGGCATCACGTAAGTCTATTATACCGGCCCGCCAGGGGGTTGTCAATAAAACTGCCCGGGCGTAGACACCGGCGCCGCGTCTATCGCGCGGACGGAATCCCCCCGCGTCTATAGGGGCCGTTGGGGGTGAGAACACTCCGCCATCTGCGTCTGTGTCCTTCATCCGAGGGAACTTGGCCCCGGAAGAGACTGTCCTGGGGGCATGCCTGTCAGGGAATGCGTGAAGAGCAGGGGCAGGGAGAGTACCGAGCCCTGGTGTATTCTAGACAGCAGCCTGAGTGCAGGCAAGCGTGAGGGAATAATGCAACATGAGGGCGTGGTCACTCTAGAGGATCTGCTGGACCAGATCCACCGGCATCGGGGCATCAATCTCCGGTCATGCGGGCGCGAGGTGGTTGAGCGTCGGATACACGGGCGCATGCGGCAGATGAGGATCGAGAGTTATGAGAGTTACCTGCGCTTGCTCGAGGGGAGCAGCGATGAGGTGGATTACCTCCTATCGCGGATTACCCTCCAGGCGAGTGCTTTTTTCCGCAACCCCGCGGTGTTCTCGTTGCTTCGGGAGCGGGTGATTCCCAAGTTGGCCGCCGTGGATAGGCAGGTTCGTGTCTGGAGCGCCGGATGTGGGTATGGCGAAGAGGCCTACACCCTGGCGATGCTCTTCGCGGAGGCGGAGCCATGGGGGGAGCGGGCGCCCCCAGAGATCTATGGTACCGATATTGATGCCAGGGCTCTGGAGATGGCGGAGGCCGGGCGCTACTCCAAGGAGGCGACCGCGCCGCTCAGCGCCGCTCAGCTCACGACCTACTTCTCTCCGGAGCCGGATCGCCAGACGGTGGTCTACCGGGTGGTGGACCGAGTCCGGGCGATGGTCCGGTTTGCTCTCCATGACCTGACAACTGCTCGAGAGGCACCGGGAGGAGGGCTTTTCGATTTGGTTTGCTGCCGCAACGTCTTGATCTTCTATACGGGTGAGCTACACGATCGAGCACAGGATCTGGTTTGCCGCAGCGTGGCGCCAAGGGGCTATCTCTGTTTGGGCCCAACCGAGTGGGTGGGGGGCTCCCTTCGCTTCGGAGTTCGACGTGGTGAGCCGGATGGCCCGGCTCTTCCAGCGGTGCGCCAGTGGGGCGCGTTCTGCGTAGGTGAAGCCATAGGGGGCGGACGGTCTTGCACAGCTCGGGGCCCGGGGCCCTGATCCTGATGCGGATTGGATATGGAATTGAGCTTTCTACGTTGTTTGGTGAATCCGTGAGGGTTTGGTGAATTTATGAGGAGGTGTTCAGGAACCGTCTGACGAAGAGAGACATACCCCCGACCGGGGGCATCTCCATCGTGGCATACGTGCGCGTGGGACGAACGTGCCCCATGCGCGGGAGCCCGAGTGGAGCCGCGCAGCGAGATGCTGCTGCCTTTCCGTCTCGTTTTATGAGGGCGCGCACGGCTCTGCTTTGCGTGTCGAGCATAGACGCGGCGGTGGCGTAGCGAAGAATGGAGTGCTGTGAGAGCCGAGGCATAGAGCAGTAATGGTGGCCCCGGCCAGGACAGGATTGGTGGCATTCGCCTGCCGGTGGATACCCCGCAGGGAGAGGTGGACCCGATGCGAACCTCGTTGCGTGGTGGAGTGCAAGGCGGCCCTCACAACAGCTTCGTGCGACGTGTCCTGGTGGTGGATGACAACCGCGATGCTGCAGAGACACTCGCTGGCCTGCTGAAGCTGTGGGGTCATGAGGCTACGGTCGCCCATGATGGGCCGTCGGCGATTGATATGGCCCGGCGCTACCGGCCCGATACCATTCTCCTCGATATCGGCCTTCCGGGCATGGATGGCTATGAAGTGGCCCGGCGCCTGCGTGCTGAGGGGAGTGCGAAGAGGGCCTTTCTGGCTGCCATTACAGGCTACGGCGGAGATTCCGTCCTCCAGCAATCCGAGGAGGCTGGCTTCGATTGTCACCTGATCAAACCCGTGGATCCAGACACCTTGCGAGATCTTCTTGCGCGCGTCAATTGTGACTGACGCGCTTCATCGCCCTATCGAGGACTCGCGGACCATGGCACGGTAATCGTGGTAGAACCCGGCTGCTTCCAATAGAGGCTTACCATCGCTCTCTAGCACCGGTTCGCCGTTCCAGGTGTGCACCGTGATCCGACGTGCGGAGCGCAGCAGGTGCTCCGCCAGGATGATGAGGGCTGCACGCGCGTCCTCCTCGTCCGCTCCCTGAAGGAGGGTGATCTCCTTGCCCCCCGCTTCCGCGACCAGGAGCGGGTGCCCCCGCCGTTGCACCACCCAGGTTGTCGGGATTCGCGGGAACGCCAGAGGATCGCGATGGGGCGAGATGGGCTCCTCTTGCGCTGCCCGGCCATAGGCAAGCGCTGGGTCGCATGCGTTCAACACCACCAGGGAGTCCGGTTCGGGAGCGCCGTCACGGCACTCGCGCAGGCGCTCGACCGCGTCCGGTAGGGCGTATTGAACTCCCTGCATCCCGTCCACGAAAAGCCCGCGACGCACCTCGCCTCGCATCTCCATCAGGCGCAGGTGCGCGGCGATCCCCTCCCACTCCCAGGGGCCTTCCTCCGCATCCACGATGGCCCGGCTAAGGACGCCCCACCGCTGCAGGAGCAGGCGTGCCTGTCGCGCCGCGCGCTCGTCCGGCGAGAGGTCGCGCCCGAGGATGCTCAACCGGTTGATCAGGCCCCAGCGCCCGGCGAGGGCGAGAGGCTCCGCCTGACGCAGCCTCTCGGCGACGCGCCGTTTCGCTGCCTGGTAGTCGGCGCGCGAGGGCCGGCGCGAGCGCCAGGAAGTAGCGCCCAGGGTTCGGCGAGGGAGTTGAGACTCGAGTGAGCTCTGCCACCGCCTCTCCGGCGCTGCGGCGGTGATGCTCCCCTGCGGCGCCTCCAGGAGATAACGGAGCGCGGCGAGGGAATCGCAGGTGACCAGCCCGCGGGTGGCCAGCTCGGTGAGCCCGCGTTCGACCGACTGTGCCGTGAGCCCCAGGAGCGACTGGATCTCTGCCGCGACCGCAGTTCCCTCGGACTTCAGGAAGTCGTAGATCGCACGGGCTTCCGTCCCAAGCTCTTCACTCTCCTCGATGGAGGGGAGGCAGACGCGGCCTTCACCGCGGGCGAAGAAGGCGACGCGCGCGCGCCGGGGATCCGCCTGGGCCGATGCCACCCAGACGACCTCTCCCTCTTCGAACAGTGCCTCCAGATCCCGTGGCGAGAAGCCGTCCACGCGCGCGGGGAGGACGTCGCGCTCCCAGATCTGAGCCGCCAGAGGCAGGCCACGGAGTTGCTGGAGCACCTGGAGCAGCCCCTCGCGCCCTCGGAGCCGGGTGGCCGGGTGCGCGTGTTGCCAGCGCGCCAGGAACTCCGCGTAAACGGGAAGCGGGACCGGGCGAACTTCGCGGCGCAGGAGAGAAAGCGTCCGGCGGTGGACCTCCTCCAGGTTGCGGCGCGCGATGAACTGCTCGCCAGGGGGAGCGGCGCGCGTGAACCGGCCGCGGACGAGGTTGCCCTCGTGCGCCAGCTGTTCCAGTGCCTCGGCCAGCCATTCAGATGGGAAGGCGTAGCGCGTCCGGATCGCCTCCAGGGTGACAGGGCCCCAGCTCTCTAGGGCGCGGGTGAGAATCGCTCGGCGCGCCTCGTTCACCGCCTCCTCGTCCGCCGGGGGGGACGCGGGCAGCGCGAACGCGCGCGCGTACTCGCTCGCGTACTCCGCGCACACCCACCGCGTTTCGCTCCCGGCGGCGGTTGGCACTTCCAGCGAGACGATTCGCCCGCTGGCGGCAAGCGCTTTCACCCACGGGCCAGGGTCGGAGTGGGAGCGCGCTTCTATCTCGACGGGGGTCAGACCGCCCAGGTGCTCTAGGAGAACCGCCAGCTCCTCGGCGGTGCGCGCGCGGTAACCCGGCTCGATCCGCTGGAGCTGGCGCACCATGGTATCGATCGCTTCGGGGCGCAGGAACTGGTCGAGGGCCACGTCCTTCAGCACGTCGCTCAGCAGAGCGCGGTTCACGGCGAGTTGGTTGAGCTGTGCTTCCGCCCGGGGCGCGTCTCCCTCATACATGAAAATGCTTATGAACTGGGCGAGCAGGCCCTGGGCGATCGGCGAGGGCGCAAGGGCCGAGTAGCTCACCACCGAGATCCGGCCTTCCTGGATGCCCCGGAGCACCTCCTCCAAGTGGGGGAGGTCCATCACGTCCTCCAGGCAGTCGCGGAAGGTCTCGATCAGGATGGGGAACTCCGGGAAGCGCAGGACGGCCTCCAGGAGCTCTCGGGCGCGCAGGCGCTGCAGCCAGAAGGGGGTGCGCTTGCCCGGCCGGGCCCCCGGCAGGAGCAGCGCCCGGGCGGCGTTCTGCCTGAACCGCGCCCCAAAGACGGCGGAGTGGGGGATCTCGCGCAATAGCCGCTCGCGCGCCTCCGCGGGCGACATGCGCACCACCGCGTCCACCGGGAAATCGGCGTCCGCATCGGGGAAGCGCAGGAGGATGCCATCGTCGTTGCTCTGGACTTCCGGGATGATGCCCAGGCGCTCGCGCAAGGCGTCGCGAATCACCAGGCTCCACGGGCCATTGACGCGGCCCCCAAAGGGCGAGTGGATCACGACACGCGGGTCGCCTAGCGCGTCGCGGAACGACTCGACCACGATGCACCGGTCGGAGGAGATGGCGCCGGCGGCGCGAAGCTGCCGGGCGACGTAACTCACCACGCTCCGCGCGGAGTTCTCATCGAGGGCGTAGCTGGCGCGCAGCCACTCCAGGACGCTCGCGATCTCGGGTCTTTTCCAGATCTCCGGGGTCTCCGGAGAGGACGGCCATGCTCCCTCCAGGCCGCGCAGGCGCTCGGCAACGAGCCGGCGGAACTCACCGACGCGCACCCCCAGCTCGTAAGGGCGCCAGGGCGCCTCGCCCCTCCAGAACGGCATGCGCGGGATCACGCCGGGCGCCGGCGCCACGCTCACCTTGTCATCCGTGATGTCGACGACGCGCCACACCTGCGACCCGAGCATGAAGGTGTCGCCGACGCGCGTCTCGTGAACAAACTCCTCGTCCAGCTCGCCCAACCGGGTCGCGCCGTCGCCGAGGAGGAGCGTGTAGGTGCCCGTGTCGGGGATGGTGCCGCCGTTGGCGATCGCGATGGAGCGCGATCCGGGGAGCCCGGCCAGCGTGTTGTTCACGCGGTCCCACGAGAGGCGTGGGCGCAGCCCCCGGTTGGCGTCGGTGGGATACCGCCCGGCAAGCATCTCCAGGACGGCGTCGAAGGCGGGTCGGGAGAGATCCTGGTAGGGATAGGCGCGGCGCACCAGATGGTAGAGCGCGTCCGCGTTCCACGTCTCCACGGAGACCATCGCCACGATCTGTTGCGCGAGGACGTCGAGGGGATTCCGCGGAGTGGTGGTCGTCTCCACTTCGCCCTTTAGCATCCCGCCGGCGACCGCGGCGGCGGCGATGAGGTCCTCGGCATGGGTGGGGAAGATGAGCGCCTTGGAAGTTTGGCCGACGCGGTGGCCCGCGCGCCCGGCGCGCTGCAGCCCGCGCGCCACGCCCTCGGGGGCCTGAAGCTGGATGACGAGATCCACGGAGCCGATATCGATCCCCAGCTCCAGCGCGTTGGTGGAGGTGACCCCGAGGAGCTCCCCGTCGAAAAGCGCGCGCTCGATTTCGCGGCGCTGCTCCGGGCTATAGCCGGCGCGGTAGGAGGTGATCCGGGCCGCGAGTTCCGGGGCCGTGTCTTGCAGAGCGAAGCGTGCATACCGCAAGATCAGCTCCGCCGTTTTCCGGGCACGCGTGAAGAGGATGGTGCGCACGCCGTCGCGCACCAGCGAGGCCAGGAGCTGCGTAGCCTCTAGGTTGGTGCTCACCCGGCCTCCGTCGCCCAGGGGAGGCGGGTTCCAGAAAAGGAAGTGCCTGGCCCCCCGAGGCGAGCCGTCATCGTCGATAATCGCCACCTCGCGGCCATCGCCCAGCAGGCGTTGCATCAGCTCCATCGGGTTGGCGACGGTGGCCGAGCAGCAGAGGAATTGCGGGTCGCTGCCATACAGGCGGCAGATTCGGCGCAGCCGGCGGAGAACATTGGCCACGTGCGAGCCGAACACCCCGCGGTAGGCGTGAATCTCGTCGATGACGATGTACTTCAAGTTGCGGAAGAAGGTAGCCCACGTGCCGTGGTAAGGGAGAATGCCCACGTGGAGCATATCCGGGTTGGTGAGCACCACGTTCAGCTCGCGCTTATACCGGGCACGGAAGTGCGCGGGCGTGTCACCGTCATAGGTGCCAGGCTTCAACAGCGGGTAGAGGTGGAAATCGCGCAGTTTCCCCAATTGGTCTTGCGCCAGTGCTTTCGTGGGGAAGAGGTAGAGCGCGCGCGACCGAGGGTCGCTGAGGAGCGTCTCGATGACCGGGAGGTTATAGGTGAGCGTCTTGCCGCTCGCGGTTGCGGTGATCGAGAGGACGTTCTTGCCTGCGCGCGCCGCAGTGATCGCCTGCGCCTGATGCGTGTAGAGCTGGGCAATGCCCTGGCGAGCCAGGTATTCCTGAAGGCGCGGCGGCAACGGCTGCGCGAGCTCCTGGTAGCGCGCGGGCCGCGCGTCGATGCGCCGGTGGCAGACCAGACGCCCACGGGCCTCAGGGGATGCGCGCAGGCCGGCCAGGAAGCGCCGGATGCTCACGCATCACTCCTCATCCATCAGCGCGGCAGCTTTCGCCTCAGCTCGCTCCACGAAGCGCACCAGGACGATGCTCAGAGCGTACAGGACCAGCAACGGGGCGGTCATGGCCATCATGGTGAAGGCATCGGCGGAGGGCGTGATCATCGCGGAGGCGCCTGCCGCGAGGACGATGGCCTGGCGCCAGTAGCGGATCAGAAAAGACGAATTGACGATGCCAATCTTGCCCAGGAAGAGGAGAACGACCGGAAGCTGGAAGACGACGCCGAAGCCGAGGCAGCTCTTGGCGAGAAAGAGCACATAGTCGTTCACCTTCTGCATCAGGCGCGTCTCGTCCGGCAGGAAGCCGAGGAACCAGCGCACGGCAGCGGGCAAAACAAAGAGGGTCGAGCCGACACCCGCTACGAAGAGGAAGACGCAGAGAGGCGCGACGAAGAAGACGGCGCGCCTTTCCGTACGCGTGAGCGCCGGCGCGATGAAGCCCCACGCCTCCAGCGAGATCAGCGGGAATGCGAGGATGATTCCGGCGACGGCCGTCACCTGCAGGCGGACGAAGAACGGCTCCAGGAAGCTGGTGAAGATGAAGCTCCACTCCGCTTGCGAGCGGATCGTCTCAATCGGCCGGATGAGCAGCGCGTAGAGGCTCGGGTAATAGAACCACGCCACCGCCATCCCAATCGTGCCGTAGATGATGCACCGAATGATCCGGGTCCGAAGCTCCGCGAGGTGCTCCGTCAGCTCCATCTCGCGGTCGAAGCTCTCGGGCTCCGGGCGCTGTTGCTTGGGGCGCCACAGACTTGGCAAACCGGTGATCATCAGAGGCTTCTAGGCCTACTCTTCCGTCTCAGTGGGCGGAGTGAACTCGAGCACCTCTTCAGCTTCAATGTTGTAGATCTGGCGCTGGGGCCGGCCCGGCATCCCGGGCATCCCGGGCATTCCCGGCATGCCCATGGGCTCCATCCCCGGCATGCCTTCGCCCGGCATCCCCATCCCTGTGTTTGGGGCCTGCGTGAGCACGAGGCGAATCGTCTTCTGATCGGTGACGCGCATTACCCGCCCGAGCTTGTAGGCAAAGAAGGTGTACCGCCGGCCACGCACCGTGAGCTCGCCGCCAGACGGCAGCGAGGTCGTTCCGGTCGCCAGGATGAGATGCTTCGAGGCCATCGGGTTCTTGATGCCGGCGATCTGGTAATCCGATCGGATGACGACCGTCTCCTGGCCGCCTTCCCACACGACGCGCTCGGCGACGTGCTTGGCAGGCGCAACGGCCGTCTTCCCCTTGAGCACCTCGGGGAGAACGAGCGACGACGTCCAGGGCTCGTTCAGCTTCACGCGATTGGCGGGCAGCGGAATGAGCTGGCTGACCGCCTCCACCAGCGGGTGATCCTTCTTGGTGACGACCTGCATCATCCCATGCGGGTCGAGCTCGAGGCGCACAGAACGGCTCATGTTCCATTTGTCGGCGAGCTGCGACCCGGTGTACTCGGTGCCGTCCACCAGTGCCTTGCGGAACCGACCAAGCAACACGAACTGGCCGTTATCAAGCTTCTCATCCACAAGGATGCGTGAGAAGATCTCGCCGCGGTGCCGCTGCGGCTGTTGCGAGCCGGGGGCCTTCACCTGGCTCTGGAACTGGTGATAGTACTCTAGCTCCTGCCCGGGCGTGAACTGGTAGCGGAGCAGGAAGCCTTCGGCTGCCTCGGCTGGGTGGATCGTGTTCCGGAGGGTAACCCTCACCTGGGAGGTCTGCTTCTGCTGACCGATATGTAGTTCCGCGCGGATGGTGTGGGGGCCATCTTTGGGGATGCGCGACTCCACGGTGCCTCGCCCTGGCAGCGGCTCCTTCGTGTTCCACTCAAAGCGGACGGCATCCGACCCCTTGACGGGCGCAAGGCCGACCACAAAGACGTTATCCACGAAGAAGCTGACAAACGCGCCCTCGGGCACGGAGGATGCGGGAACCGTGACGACCACGCGATCACGCACCTCGCTGCCGTCGGCAGGGGCGGAGATGTGGAAGCGCTCTGGAACCGCAGGTGCCGGCGCCGCCGCGGCGCGAGGCGCCCCCTGCCCGGAAGCCTTCTCCGCGGTGTTGAAGAACAGCTTCATGGGCTGCGCGATCTTCCCGGCGCGGCTCCGAAACTCCATATGCCCCGGGGCATTGATCGCCACCCCGTACTTTCGGTTCGGCTTGAGGGAGATCGGCACCGAGAAGGTGCGGCCGTCCGGAGAGAGCACCACCGGTGGCATCCCTTCCCAAGGGAGCTCTCGCCCGGTAATCGGCCCGAGATAGTACTTGTTCGCCTGCATCGGCTCGCTGAAGGTGATCTCGAGCGTTGTGATCCCCGGGTCCGCGGCCTTCTCGCCATTGGCTGGCACAGTGCGAACAACCCGCGGGCCAGTCGGAGCCTGGGCGGGGCGGGCAGGCGCAGCATGGAGAGTAGATGCGGCCCCGGTGAGTGCCGCCGCAAGAGCGAATATGCGAAGGAGTCCTGTCATGGCGACCTCCTCGGCCTCCCATCTCGGGGGCGAAGATTGCTACAGCCGTACAACATGATGATGGCGGCACTATGATAACATAGCGCCGCTGAGAAGTCAACGCATGCCCCAGTTGGCGTGAGATTTCCGAGAGAACAGAGCTCCGGGCGCGGATCCCACTTTCCGCCCGCATCCCGCGACGTGGCGAAAGCCATGAATCTTTATTCGTCGCGCCGTCTGTTTGCCCCTCGCTCTCTGGCGAAGGAGATCCCGCCAGGCTGTCAAACATCGTTTGTGTTGGGCCGGTTGGCAGGAGCAGGAAGGGATGGCGAGTTGAGCAGGCAAGGCGAGACGAGGGCGCGGGTGTTTGAGTTTCTCTGCGGCTTTACGCGGCAACACCATCGCTCGCCGACAGTGCGCGAGATTGGCCGTGCCTTAGGCCTGCGCTCCTCCGAGACGGTCCACCGCCATCTGGTGGAGCTGGAGCGTGAGGGGAAGATCCGCCGGATTTCTACTCCCAACTCCTTCGTGATTGAGATCCTGGATGCCGAGGAGCTGTGGCTGGCCCAACCGGCAAGCGTAGCCGTGCCCCTCGTTGGGCGAGTCGCCGCAGGCGCCCCCCTCCTGGCCGCGGAACATCGAGAAGCGGTTTATGCTCTCCCGAAGGAGTGGGTGGGCGAGGATCCGACGTTCATGCTCCGCGTGCGCGGCGAGAGCATGATTGAGGCAGGTATCTTCGATGGCGACTATGTCATCGCTCGCAAGGAGGAAACGGCGCGCGATGGCGACATGGTCGTGGCCCTGGTCGATGGCGAGGAGGCCACCATCAAGTACTTCTTTCGCGAGCCCGACCGCTATCGCCTCGAGCCGGCCAACCAAGCGATGGCGCCGATCTACTCGCACGATGTGCGCATCCTGGGCAAGGTGATCTGGGTGGTGCGGCGCGTGGGGTAGGCGGTCCGTGCAGGAGCGGCCTGGATAGGCGCCGAATCACCGCGTTGGGCATGGTCCTGGCTCCCCGAGCGGGGCCGCAATCTTGATTTTGGGGGCAGTCTGATGAGCGATGCCGTTGCGCGGCGGCTGGTGCTGCGCGCCTCGCGCCTGATTGATGGCACGGGCGCGGCGCCCGCTGATGATCCCGTGTTGGTGGTGGCGAATGGGCGAATCGAGGCGGTTTGCCAGGGCGAACTGCCGCCCGCGCTTCGGGAGGGCGCCGTCTTCCTGGATCTGCCGGGCCAGACGCTGTTGCCCGGGCTGATCGACTCGCACGTCCACCTCGTCTTTGATGCTGGCCCCGACCACGCCGCGGTCCGCCGCCGGTTGGCCGAGGAGGATGACCAGGATCTCCTCTTGCGCGCGCTGCACAATGCCCAGACGTTGCTGCGCGCCGGTATCACCACGGCGCGTGACTGCGGCGACCGTAGCTTTGTCACCCTGAAGGCACGGCGCGCTATCGAAGAGGGGCTCTTCCCTGGCCCGCGCCTCCTCTGCAGCGGACCGCCGATTACCACGACGGCCGGCCACCTGCACTACTGCGGGCTGCGCGCCGACTCTCTCGATGGCGTGCGCCGCGCCGTGCGGAGCGTCGTCGAGCGGGGCGCCGATCACGTGAAGATCGTCGCGACCGGCGGGATGATGACTCCTGGGAGCAATCC
>LSQX01225349.1_pt1 | contig 14524 bp, 15 predicted proteins | sample 654561 | NCBI WGS metagenome assembly LSQX01 (sample SAMN04489861, study PRJNA283612) | anaerobic digester metagenome | isolation source: 4 biogas reactors fed with cattle manure at either 37C or 55C with and... | place: Denmark: Kongens Lyngby | collected 2014
GTGGAAGATCACTACTGGAAGGTACATGATCTTGCTGCAGAAAAACGTGTCGATCTCTTCCCCGGTATGCATGCATACGAAGCCATTCGGCTCCACTACAACGATACCGGAAAAGATATTTTTATCGCCCACGGCCATCAAGGAGACTATCTCAACGACCAGTTCGGGACATTCGCCTCTTTTCTCATGCGTTATATTTGGCGCTGGTTTCATCTTGTGGGATTCCAAAATCCTTCCTCACCCGCTAGAAGCCGCGCGAAGAGGCGAAAAATTGAGAAGAAATATCTAAAATTTGTGGAGCACACAGGTCAATTCACCATCATGGGGCATACGCACCGCCACGTGTTTAGCTATCCCCAGGTAGACCTTCCATACTTCAATTCCGGCACAGCTGTTAGGCCGAGCATGATCACGGCGATTGAGATTATGGGAGGAACCATCTCGATGGTGGAGTGGCGCATCTTTCCGAATCTAAAAGGAATTCTACAAGTAAAAAGACGAGTCCTTGACGGACCCGTCAGTCTCAGCAAATATATGGATTAGCGTGTAAAGAATAATTCGACGGCTTCTTCGGCACTAAGACCCAAAAGCTCTTTCATCTGTTCAATCTCTCCAATGGTGAACTCATGAGTCCCCGCGAGCTTGCGGCTCAACGATGCCGGACTTATTCCCAGAGCTAGACTGAAACTCTTTTGGGTGAAGCCTTTGGCTCGAATTTTTCCCTTGAGCTCTTGGTTCTTCATGTTCCCTCACTTTCTCTGTTTCGCATCTTTATTATACAACAACGCCATCATTACGGCTTCGAAGTTGCGTTTTTCATAATATTTGTTGCGTTAATGAGTGTATTATGCTATCCTGTTAGCAAAAGGAGCAAATATGAGTGTATCGAGTCGACTTCGAAAAAAGCGAAAAGAGAAAAATATAGCTGTTGCGGACATTGCAGACCAGCTGGGAATTGCTAGAAGCACCTACTATCGCTATGAACAAGGTGTGACAGAAAATATGCCCGCCAGCACTCTGTTAGCCTTGAGCGAGATTCTTGATGCGACCCCTGAGGAGCTTCTCGGATGGAAAAACCAACAGGAAGTCAATCTGCAAAACGCTTCGAAGTTTCTCACCGCTTCAGAGTATGAAGAACTCCATCAGTTTCTTCTCTATCTGCTGCATAGAAGGACTCTATCAAAGCATAAATGAAAAGAAGTTACATAATCGCCGAGGGCGTCCATTTTCCAGATTGGGTGCTCTTTTTTTATGTCTGCTGTCGTTGATGATAAGATGGAATAGGTTTTAAAAGTACGATCTTCTCACGCTGACACGTTGTACTTGAACATGCGTGATTGCCAAACAGAAGAGGGGCTTCGAGCATTGGGTATTAGACATAGATAATAAACACCGCTCTTTAAGGATAAAGAAAAATCCACTGAGCGGATATCTTTTATCTTTTCACTACGCCCAACCCCTCTGAAAGCGACGCCACCCACAGTCTTCAACATTTTACCTCTATGACGAGCAGAAAAAGGTAGGACATCATGGATTTTTCATCCCTTATAGAAAAAAGAGAGAGCACTCGAAACTATGACCCGAATCGCTCCATCCCCAAAAAAGATATCCTCTATTGTCTTGAGGCCGTGCGACTCGCTCCCAGCGCAAGTAACGCGCAGTCTTTCTTCTTCCATATCTGTGAAGGAGAAAAAGCGAAAAAAGTAGCTAAAGCAACACAAAGCCTTGGAATGAACCGTTTTACTGACCAAGCGCCCATGATGGTTGTCATTTCGGAAGCTTCCTATAACATCACGGCAGCCGCGGGAGCCCGTGTGCGCGATCAGGACTATCGAGCCTTAGATATAGGCATTGCCGCCATTCATTTTTGCCTAGCGGCGACGGAAAAAAATCTAGGAACATGTATGCTCGGCTGGTTCGATGAAAAGAGAATCCAGAATATCCTGGGGATAAAAGAGCGGATTCGTTTAGTGATCTCCGTGGGGTATCCAAAGGATGCGTCCATACGGAAAAAATCCCGAAAACCGCTGGAGAAACTGACAGATTTTGCGATCGAAAAGAGATAAGCTGAACTTCCTCTTCTGAAAAGTGAAGGTGCAGTTTTTCTGCACTTTATTTCTTTTGACAACAGCGTTTTTGGTTGCATTTCATAGGTGCCTCGTTTAGTATTGAAGTGTATTTATATTAAGGGGGTTATATGGACAAATTCTTTCGTCTCAAAGAAAATCACACCGATGTGAAGACGGAGATTTTCGCAGGCACAACGACCTTTTTGACGATGGCCTACATTCTTTTTGTAAATCCGCAGATCCTATCGCTGACCGGTATGGATCACACGGCCGTCTTCATTGCTACCGTCCTCGCCGCCGTCATCGGCACGCTTGTTATGGGGCTGGTCGCCAATGTTCCTTTCGCGCAGGCTCCCGGCATGGGTCTGAACGCTTTCTTCACTTTTACTGTCGTCTTCGGTATGGGTTTCACTTGGCAGCAGGCCTTAGCCATGGTCTTTATCTGCGGCTTGATCAACATCCTGATCACCGTTACGAAAATCCGAAAAATGATCATGCGCGCCATCCCTGAGTCATTACAATACGCCATCAGCGGCGGTATCGGACTCTTCATTGCTTATATCGGACTCATTAACGCCGGATTCCTTCAATTCCTAGGAGAAGCTCCCATTGGTGAAGGCACCGGTCTTTTTGCCAAAGTGGTTCCGTCCCTGGTGGACTTCACAAATCCTGACGCCCTAGTGGCGCTGGCAGGGCTTGTGATTACGGTCGTTTTGATGTTACTGGGCGTCAAAGGAGCTATCCTCCTTGGTATTCTCCTGACAACCGTTATCGCTGTCGTCACCGGAGTGGTGCCAAAAGAACTTCTCAACTTTTCTACCAGTACGGTAAGCCTTGGAAACCTAGGAAATACATTCTTTAAGCTTGATATTGCCGGGTTATTTGCCGATCCGGGCAAACTACTCTTGGTCCTCACGACGATCTTCGCCTTCTCGCTGACAGATACGTTTGACACCATCGGCACTTTTCTTGGAACCGGACGCCGAAGCGGCATCTTTGATGAAAAAGATCTTCAGACATTTGAAGAAGGTCACGGATTTGCTTCTAAACTTGATAAAGCCCTTTTTGCAGATGCTACAGCCACCTCTATCGGAGCCCTCTTGGGCACCTCCAATACCACAACGTACGTGGAAAGCGCCGCAGGTATTTCTGTCGGGGGCCGCACAGGGCTGACATCAATCGTCACAGCTGTTCTCTTTCTCCTCTCGCTTTTCCTACTGCCGATTATCGGGATCGTTCCCGCTGCCGCGACAGCACCTGCTCTGATTGTTGTAGGGATTCTTATGGCAGAGAGTATTGGAAAGATCGATTGGGAGGATCTCAGCGTCGCCATTCCGTCCTTCTTTACGCTTGCCATGATGCCTCTTGCGTATTCCATCACGACAGGTATCTCTACCGGATTCATCTTCTACTGCATTTCGATGATCTGCACCGGAAAAGCGAAGAAGGTCCACCCGATCATGTATATCGTGACGGGACTGTTCATTCTCTCTATGGTCCTGACGGCACTGGTCAACTGATGATATAACGAGAAAGACCTTCTCTCCACTTCGTGGGGAAGGTCTTTTTTTTTGCTTTATTTCACTTATCGGAAAGCCCAATCGGGTCGCCTCAGCGGTTTTTCATTTTTACCGACGATTTTTGCCGGAAAGCCCTCTAGGATCTGATCGTTTAAAAAGACGCTTCGCTGTTTAATCAGCGAGCCCGAACACACCAGTGTGTTTTCTCCTAGAACACTGTTGTCACAGACGATGGCTCCTGACTCGATCACGCTTCCGGCACCGATGGTGGTGCCATGAATCATACAAGCCGGCCCTATCGTCACATGATCACCGATGATCAATTGATTATCCGGCAGTAGGTGGAGCACACTGTTTTCTAAAATATGCACATGATCGCCGATGATGACCGGTCCATGCGAGTCGCCGATGATTCGCACCCCCGCTCCGATGAGCGAATGTTTTCCAATCACGACATCTCCTGTAATCTCGGCTGTATCATAAACGGTGGCTGTTTCATCAACGCGGGGCATCTTGTCCCCATGTGGATACAGTTTCCCCATCTCATCCTCTCCCTTCGTCGGTCCTTTCGATACGGTTACTCTGTCCTCGGGCAATGAGATATTGCCTCCACGCATCCTGGCAATCATCTCGCGATCTTCTTGCTTGAGTGATCGGATCACCCGCCCCGGCCTTCCCACCACCACCGAACCATCCGGTATTTTCGCTCCTGCCGCAACAATGGTCCCTTCACCAAAGATGCACATATTACCTACTTTGCTGCCCGGGAGGAAAATAGTGGAGTTGCCGATCTCGCATAGATCTCCAATGGTGGCGCCGATAGCTACACAGCGATGCCCGAATACGGTCTTCCTTCCGACTTTCAAAGGATGCTTCTGGGTTCCAATCATCACGGAGTTTTCAAGAAGCATGCTTCGGCCACCGATCTGAATAGACTCATCTTCTGATCGCAGAATCGTGCCTTGGGCAATCACCACATTCTCGCCATGGTGTATTGTTCCGTACACCTTGGCAGAATCAGCTTTTCTCAATGACATGCAAGCTTCCTTTCTAGGCATGGACTTATCGACTACTTTAGGTGGATCAATTTTCCATCTGACTCTTTCTCTTCGAAGAAATGTTTTCCGACTTCTTATCTTTCAAAGAGGCGAATCTCACCGGGATTGTCAGCATATACAAATCCTGAAAACCCTCTTTCTTCGAGTCGATTGATGAGCCTACCAACTTTTCTAGGTCTTTCAAAAAGAGTCACTTCATATTCTTCTCTCAGAGGCTCCGTGTCCCGAATCGCCTCTGTGATCATGCCGGCATCGTATATCACGCCGATGCGCTGCTTTTCTTCAGGAATAACAAATCCTCCCTCGCTTAAAATAGAAAAGATGCGCTCGAATCCGATCGAAAAGCCTACTGCCGGAACATCTTCCTCGATAAACTTTTCAATCAACTTGTCATATCGCCCACCCCCTGCAATGGAACCCGGGAAATCAGGCGTCGTAATCTCAAAGACGGTACCGGTGTAATACCCCTGTCCGCGAATGAGGCTCAGGTCGTATTTGATGCTATATCGGCCGGCACTTAGCTCTTGACTTGCTGTGATGATTTTCTCGAGTGATTGCACCGCTTCGTGCTCTCCGACGATGGATTTGACCAGATCGATCATGGATCCCTCGCTCTCAAGAAGTTCGACGAATGCGTCGATAGACTCTTCCGAGCAGCCTTTTTCAAGAAGCTCTTCTCGGACCCCGTCGATCCCGACTTTGTCTAGCTTGTCAAGCGTAATAGAAACAGAGGCATGATGTTCTTCAGGGAATCCGAGGCGGCTTAGTAATTCGTTATGCAGCCGTCGGTCATTAATGTGCACGATGAAATCTTTCATGCCAATGGCAAGAAGTGTTTTTCCCATGACATAAATCAGTTCGATCTCACATTCACTAGAATCACTGCCCAAGATGTCGATATCACACTGGACGAACTCTCTCATTCTTCCTCTTTGAGGGCGCTCGGCTCGGTACACCCTGTCGAGCTGAATGACCTTAAAGGGAAGATTCAAGTGCGCTTTATTGTTTGCGTAGTAGCGGCAAAGGGGCAATGTCAGATCATACCGAAGACCGATGTCACTGAGTTCTTGGAACTCTTCTTCTTCAATCGCGCGCTCGAGTTTCTCTCCTCGCTTTAAAATCTTAAAGATCAGATTGAGATTTTCTCCCCCTTCACTTTTATCTAAATTATCGGCATCTTCAAGGGCCGGTGTCAGAATGCGTTCAAATCCGTTTTGAACATAGGTGTGTAGAATTTTTTCCTGAAGATAGTCTCGCAGTCTCGTCTCCTGTGGCAGAAAATCGCGGGTTCCGCGAACGGGTTGTATTCTCATATCTAGTCTCCTCCAATGATGAAAAACGAAGTCATAACATAAAAATCGTACCATACGAAGCCGGTCAAATCAATTGAAGCGATGGGACTCCTCAGCGGTTTTCAAATCACCGACAAAAAGACTTGAGCTAAAGAAGAAGTATGATATGATGTTCTAATCCGCTTTTGACAAGGAAAAGGTTATGATGATCCGAAGCAAAAAAAAGACCCCCTTCGCCTCTTCTGTTTCTGAGCGAAGGGAAATGATTCTCTACGGGAACACATTCCAGGTATTATGGAGACTTTCGATCCCCACTCTTATGATGGCAGCCGTCTCTGCTCTCATCCCCTTGAGTGACGGGCTCTTTCTCAATAATAGTGCCGGGCATGTCGTGGCGGGCGCCGTAGGGTATTCACAGCCTGTCATCCAGATGGTCAATGCCCTCTCGCTAGGTCTGGGAACAGCCGCCATGGCCATTTTAGGACAGCTAAACGGACAAGGCGATATGAAGGGTATCCGCCACTTTTCCACGCAGATGATGGTCTTTAGCACATTTCTGGGGATTCTTTTAGCACCAGTGATGATTTTAGCTGCCTATATACTGAGCAGCCGAATGGATGCCCAACTCAGCTCACTCGTGTTTACGTATTTAAGCCTATATGCCATGGTGATCCCTTTCCTGTTTTTAGCTGCGATTTATAACTCATTTAAAAATGCCATTGGGCAGCCAGAAGCCACCTTTTATCGGATGATCATTTTGCTGATACTAAAAATAATATTCAATGCGCTTTTTTTAAGTGTTCTCAAATGGGGAATTACTGGTGCGGTGATGGCCTCGCTCGCGTCATACATTATTATCGCTATATGGATGTATTACGATCTGTTCTTGAAAGAAAGCGAACTGAAGCTTTCTCTGTCAGGATATCGTTTTGATAAAGCGGCGATCATAAAACTTGTGCGTTTGGGCATTCCTACTATGATCAGCTCCTTTATGATGAACTTGGGATTTTTTCTCATCAATCAGGAAGTCGTCGCCTTCGGCCCAGTCGCTCTTAATGCGCAGACGATAGCCAGCAATATCAACTCCATGGAATTCACCTTGCCCTCTTCGATCGGCACCACGATTACGACGATGGTCAGTGTCAATGTCGCCGCAGGCATGGATAAACACGCAAAGAAAATCTTCTTTCAGGGCTGCATGCTCTCTCTGATTCTTTGCTTCCTTATGATTGCCATTTTTATACCGCTGTCACCGACCCTTGTACGTCTCTTTCTCAACAATCCTTCGATGACAACGACGGTAAAAAGTGAAATCTTTTCTATTGCCGTGCCTGCGATGAATATTTATACCTTCTCCATCATCGGATTTAGTATTTTTATGGCTGTTCAAGGTGCCTTTGTCGGACTGGCTAATACACGTGCGCCACTGATTGCCGGTGTCCTTCGCATTTGGATTCTCCGCTATATTTTTATCCTCTTCACAAAGGAGACGCTGGGAATCTTCTCCATTTTCTGGGGCAATCTCTTCTCGAATTTTCTTGCGGCTATCATCTTCTTTATCTGGTTGATGCGGGTCGATTGGTCACACCAAGGTCTGTGGAAGAGCGCAGGAAGCAATCTCAAAAGAACATAAGACCATATCCTCTACGCTCTTTCACTTCTCACTGATAGGATATATCTTCACACATGTTTTCTCTGCAAACAAAATAGAAAACACTTGCAATACGGCAAAAAATAGCTATGATAGTAAGAGTAACGTGGGCCCGTAGCTCAGCTGGGAGAGCGCTGCGTTCGCAACGCAGAGGCCAAGGGTTCGAGTCCCTCCGGGTCCACCAAGCACAAAAAAGGCCTTGACTTTTCAAGGCTTTTTTCGTTTTCTGTTGCCAAAACCCTCTCATAATCTCGTCACTCATTTTTTAAAAAGAAACAGCAGGGAGCAAAACCCCATGAGAGGAGAAACAGAAGCGGATGTGTGTACATCTTTATTTCGCTACTATAGAGATTCCTTTTAGAGCAATTCAGGCTCGTATTGACAATATTGCCATAGTACTTTGGGTAAGAATAAGTTTGGAGGCAACTATGACAAATGTTTTGGTTTTAAATCACGAAGAAATTGATTCCTTATTGACTATCCCCGAAGCGATCGAAAGCGTGGAAGCAGCGTATGTGGCAAAAGAAAACGAGACCGGAACGCTATTCCCCGTTATCTCTCACGAGTTCTCTTCGGGCTCCGGGGAGTTGGATATAAAATCCGGTCATTTGAGGACCAGTCGAGTCTATGGAATAAAGTTAGTTTCCTGGTTTGCCGAGAATCAGGATTTTTCGTTGCCGGAAAAATATGCCACCTCTCTGCTGTTTGATGACCGAACAGGGGAACCTCTGGCGCTTCTTAATGCCTCCGGATTGACAAATATGCGAACAGGAGCAGCAGCAGCGATTTCCATGAAATATCTCGCTCGAGAAGATTCGAAGGCTCTTTTGATGGTGGGGATGGGCGCTCTTTCGCCGTATTTAGTTGCCGCCGCCTTCTTTGCCATGCCCAGTCTTGACACCGTGTACCTATACAATCCGCATGGAATAGAGAAAGCGCTACAACGAGAGCCGGAATTTACAGACAAGCTACGAAAGCTTCTGATTCCTCTAAAGGATAAGAAGTACACGATATCCATTATAGAGAATTTGCCTGAGACCGTCGCAAAAAGCGATATTATTGTCACGGCGACTCCTTCAAGAATTCCCCTCCTTATGGCCGACTGGCTAAAGCCCGGCACTCACATCTGTGCCATCGGCTCCGATCTGCGGGGGAAGCAGGAATTGGATTCGTTCATCCTCAACAAAGCTGTGATATATGTTGATGATAAGAACCAGGCTTCAGACATCGGTGAAACCGAGATACCGCTTCGTCACGGTTTGATTCGTCTGGATTCGATCAAAGAAATCAGCGAACTGATTGTGGCAAAAGAGCGAGGTCGCAAGACAGAAGAAGAAATTACTGTGTTTGATGCAACCGGCATCGCACTGCAAGATCTGTCCATATCTAAACGCATTTATGATCTGGCTGTCCGAGCTAACATCGGAATATCCGTAGGACTATAGGAGGACTTCATTATGAAAATCAAACCTTTTCTCGTCGAAGAATGGATGAACGCATACGAGACGCAGGCGACATACAATATCGCAGAAACCTGCGCCGACTCTATCTCTCTCGAAGAACTATTTACACTCTGTGAAGAGGACCTAGAAGCGTTTTGGAAGTCGATCAGCTCCAAGCGTCTAACATATGGAGACATTCACGGATATCCCTCTTTTCGGGAAGGAGCCTCTTCTCTATATAGGACCCTTTCACCCGAGCAGATCATACCCACTCATGGCGCAGCCGGTGCAAATCATCTGGCCATCAGCGCACTGGTGAATCCAAACGATCACATCATCAGCGTCATGCCCACTTATCAGCAGCTCTACTCTATTCCTGAATCGATCGGCGCAGAAGTCGACATCCTCAAACTGACAAAAGAAGACGGATATCAGCCTGATCTAAAAAAACTAGAAAGTCTTCTTCGCAAAGATACGCGAGCAATTATCTTGAATAACCCCAACAATCCCACCGGCGCTCTAATGAGTAAAGAAACACTTCTGCGCATCGTTGCGCTCGCAGAAAAGTCGGATGCCTTTGTATTTGTCGATGAAGTCTATCGCCATTTAGTCCATGACGACACGTACAGTGAATCCATTGTGGATCTTTACGATAAAGGGGTCAGCACCAGCAGCATGTCCAAGGTGTTCTCCCTTGCAGGTATTCGCCTCGGATGGATTGCGGTAAAAGATGAAGAGCTAAAAGCGAAGATCCTCTCTCACCGCGATTACAACACCATCAGCTGCGGAATGATCGATGAACGCATAGGAGCGGTGGCATTGAAGGATCCACAGAAACTGCTCAAGCGCAATAGAGATCTCGTAAAAGAAAACCTCAGCATCTTGACCGAATGGGTTGAGAAAGAGCCGCTTATCACCTTTGTGCGACCACAAGCCGGTACCACGGCCTTGCTGCATTATGATCTGCCGATCCCTTCACGCGAATTCTGCCTTCGCCTTCTTGATGAAACAGGCGCTTTCCTCACGCCAGGCGATTGCTTCGGAGAAGAGCATTCTCTTCGCATTGGCTATGCCAGTGACACAGAAGTTTTGAGAAAAGGCCTCGAAGCAATGAGCGGCTTTATTAAAAAACTACAAAATGAACAGGGGAATCCAGGAAGGTAACAAGATGAGTACAAAAAAGCTGACCCTTGCCGCTCTATTTATCGCTCTTGGCATCGCCCTTCCCTTTGTCACAGGACAGATCCCTCAGATCGGAAGCATGCTCTTACCCATGCATATTCCCGTGCTCTTGAGCGGGTTTGTGCTCGGTGGACCATTGGGCTTTTTGGTGGGACTCATCACTCCTCTGCTTCGCTCTGCGCTTTTTACCATGCCGCCGATGATTCCTGTGGCTTTGGCCATGGCGCCTGAACTGGGAGTGTATGGACTTGTCAGCGGACTTGTTTACCGAAGATTTCCTGCTAACGAAAAAGGCTCTCTCCTTCGCATCCTGACGGCGCTAATCGCCGCAATGATCGCAGGCCGCGTCGTATGGGGTCTTGCGATGTGGCTTCTTCTTCGTTCTAGCGGAGGGGTATTTTCTATGCAGGCCTTTCTTGCCGGCGCATTCGTCAATGCCGTTCCCGGCATCGTAGTTCAGCTCGTTCTTATTCCTATCCTAGTTGGCGCACTCCATCGCGCAGGATTTATTGACAAAGAATAGGTTATCGAGTCTCTCGCGGTCATAAAAAAGGGTTCCTATGGAACCCTTTTATTGTCCTCTTTTTCTCTGTTGTCTATCGTCTTGTCTTCGAGGTCCCATCTTCTGCATGCGTTCGCGGATCTCGAACATCCTCATCTCTCGAGCTTCCTCAATCGTCACTTCCTGATCTGTTCCAGACAATTCCAGATACGTAGAGTATCTTCCAAGAGACATTCCGTGTCGATGGGCCTCCCCTAAATTCTCCATGGCGCCTTCTCGGCACTCGACCAACATACTACTTATCGGAAGATATGTCTCCTCCAGCGATGTCAGAATTCGTTGACGTCGTTGAGAGGATCCGGAAGCCACAGTCAGTCTGACATAAGGCACTTCTGTTGACTCCAATAAAATGAAGGAACTCTGTAGCACTTGACTGACGGCATCCTCGTAATTGCGGTGCTTTAGAGACAGTCCACTCAGTGCATCCTCAGACTCCGGAACAAAACTCTTCCAACTGATTACTCGCTCAAAGCGATTGATATTGAGTTCAACCGAAGGGTTGATATCGATGCTGATCACATCGACCGGCGTGTAATACACTCGATAGCCGCCGAAGCTGACCACAGCTAAGAGGAGGAGCATCGCCAATACCACGCTACGTCGAAACACTCCCTTCACAGGACGCTTTTTCGCTGAAATCTCAGCGATGGTTTTTCTCTTTAGCGAATCCTCTGCGCGGATCGGTTCGAAGGCGTCTTGTATTTTATTCTTCATAGCCCTCACCTCCTAGCTCCTCTCTCAAAAGATCTCGTCCTCGAGAAAGAAGAGTGTATACTGTATTGATCTTTTTGCCTAAAATCTCTGCAATCTCCGTGGCAGCGTACCCTTCGTAATAATGGAGATAAATGATATCTTTATATTTTTTGGGAAGACCTAGGACCACTTCTAGCACTTCGCGGCGCTGATCATCTAGATCGTCTTTGAAGGGTTCGATCACTTCATCGAGCCCTGTGACATTCTTTCGAAAGAAATTTTTGATCAAGTCTCTACAGGCATTGATGCTGACACGGATAAACCAAGCTTTCTCATGTTCCTGTGATGCAAATGTCTGCGACGAAAGGACATATTTCAAAAACACTTCCTGAAATATGTCCTCAGTGTCAGCTTCACTCTTCAAATGTACCAAGCAGATGCGGCGGACCATATCTGCATAGCGCTCCATCGCTAGGGAGAGCTGCTGATCACTGCGCATATCTTCTCCTATGTCTCGTAGAAAAAGTTCTAGTTGTTCTGCCACCTACAGCCGGTATTTTCGGGTCGATCCGCTTTATTTCTGCGTCCTTCGCCACGCTGATATTGAAGCCCCGTACCATCTTGAGGACCTTCTCCGTCATAGAGGCACTCACCGTTTTGCGGGCATCCTTCCGGTCTCTGAGAGAGTTTACCGAATTCTCTGTTTTGCCCCTTCTGGTTCTGCATCCCCGTGCCATCTTGGGGGCCTACTCCATCATATGGACAATCTTCCCTTTGGGTGCACTCTTCGGAGTGTAATCGCTGACGCACACCCTCTCCTCCTCGCCCAGATCCCGCTGCATAGGCAGAGGTCGTACCTGTGATAAACAGGGCTGCCAGTAGTACGAAGGCAATCATTTTTTTCATGGTATTATTACCCCTTTCTTAAATCTTTTTTGCTCTTCACTACTAATACGATTCACAGGCGCAAATCCTTTCAAAGATATTTTCAGACAATGTCACTTGTCTCATGCTCAATGATATAATCGGGCAAAGGAGATTATTTGGCGAAATCCTCAAATATGAGTGCAGACCTAATCATTATTGGTGCCGGTGCATCGGGTTTGATGGCTGCCTCACAGGCATCAAAGAAAAATAGAGTTGTCCTTCTTGAATCCAGCGACACCCCCGGAAAGAAACTTCTTCTCACAGGGGGTGGACGTTGTAATGTCTCCAATGACTCTTCACTAGAAGAATATCTGGAGAACATTCCACGAGGAGGAAACTTTCTTCGCAGCTCCTTTTCTCAGTTCTTTCACGAGGACTTGAGAAAATTTTTCCATCCGACACTTTCTCTGATGAATGAAGGCCGTCGACTCTATCCTGTATCTCAAAAGGCTGAAGATGTTCTTCGGTTTTTTCTGAGCAGGCTTCAAGATACACAAATTCATCTGAATACGAAGGTCACCTCTTTAAGCAAACGCGACGGTAAGTGGCAAGTGAAAACCACTAGGGGAGTCTTTTTAGCGGATAAAGTCATTGTCGCTTCGGGCGGAAAAAGTCTTCCAAAAACAGGTTCTGACGGTTCGATGTTTTCTATCCTCTCTAAGATCGGAGTAGACATGGTGACTCCGGAGCCCACCCTTGTCTCCATGTTTTCAAATACGCCTCTCAAGACACTTTCAGGCTTGACATTGCCGGATGTTACGCTTCATGCAGATCATCTCTCGCATCGAGGAAGTCTTCTTTTTACCCATAAAGGTCTGTCAGGTCCTGTTGTAATCAATATGTCTTCTCTGCTTCCACGTACATTTCCTCTGACTCTCAGCATCGATTTTCTTCCGGATATGTCAGAAGACGATGTGCAACACATCCTTTTTCAGTCAAAAAAATCCCTGTCCTCCCAAGCTCAGCTTCTCGTACCTGATCGACTCGCAAAGTGTCTATTCCCTGAATCCGACGACAAACACCAGTGGAATAAAAAAAGACGGAGGCTGGCGGTTTTGCGACTCAAGGCGTATGAAGCACAAATCTCTTCCTTTGCGGGATTTGAGTCTGCCATTGTCACCCGTGGCGGCGTCGCTTTGCCTCAGATTCATCCTTCATCCCTCGAGCACAAAACACTAAAAGGGCTTTATTTTGCAGGTGAATGTCTGGATGTCGATGCCCTCAGTGGCGGGTATAATTTGCAAATTGCCTGGTCGACAGGTTTTGTCAGTGGACAAACCAAAAGTATCCCAAGAAAAAAAACGACATGATAGAAGTCATGTCGCACGATAGATAGTATTTCTTTAAATGGTAAGGCCTTATACTTCTTTGAGCGTAGCCATGTGTGCCATGAGCTTTTGAAAGGTATCATGTGAGATATCGTGCTCAATTTTGCAGGCTTCTTGTGCCGCTACTTCCGGATCCACTCCGATCTGTTGAAGAAAACGAGCGATCGCTCGATGTTTGCGATATATGCGCTCTGCAATTTTTCTTCCCTGTGGGAGCAGATGAATGGCCCCGTCATCGTCAACGGTAATCAGGCCCTGCTCTCGTAGCTTCTTCATGGCTACAGAAATACTCGGTTTCGAGAAACCTAATTTGTTGACAATGTCTATGGAGCGTACTTGTTCTAATTCTTCACTGAGCATGAGGATCGTTTCTAAATAGTCCTCTGCCGATTCATATAATTTCATATCCACCTCAATCAGAGTATATCATGAGCTATGAGTTCCTGCGTTAAGTTTCTTAATTTTGAGATCATTATCCACTCCATTTGATAATTTTTCTCATATATTTTTGGCTATGAACAGCTCTCGCACTGTGTTTTCCTCGCTATTTCTTCTGGAATCCATTTTCCCTTTTTTCTTCGCATAAGTAAGAAGGGAATGAACAGTTGTAAATGATGTGAGACCAGAAAGCCAAAGAAGAAAGACCTCAAGGGCTATACTGGGAACGAGGACATCCACAGTTCCTGTCTGATCTCAACGGGGCTCTTCCAACCGAGCACCTGCATAGGGATGTGGTTGGAGCGTCTGAGGTAACAGCGCATCTGCTTGTGCAGATCTTGGAAGCTGTAAAACTGTAAAAA
>LSQX01013521.1_pt1 | contig 14521 bp, 7 predicted proteins | sample 654561 | NCBI WGS metagenome assembly LSQX01 (sample SAMN04489861, study PRJNA283612) | anaerobic digester metagenome | isolation source: 4 biogas reactors fed with cattle manure at either 37C or 55C with and... | place: Denmark: Kongens Lyngby | collected 2014
TCGTGGGCTCGGAGATGTGTATAAGAGACAGGGATATTATACTCTCCATACTCAGAGCAAATATTTTTAGTTAGCATTTTCAACCCCCCTTTGGCTGCTGCATAAGCTGAAACGGTTTCACGCCCCAACTCGCTCATCATAGAGCAAATATTGATAATCTTACCATGTCCCTTTTTAATCATGTGCGGGATTACCGCTTTTGCCATTATAAACGGGCCATTCAGATCAATATCAATTACTTGGCGGAATTCTGCGGCACTCATCTCGTGCATAGGGACACGTTTGATAATTCCCGCGTTATTCACGAGAATATCGATAACACCCACTTTCTCCGTCACGCTATCTACAAATTTGTTTACGGCATCTTCATCTGTCACGTCGCACACGTAGCCATATGCTTCAATGCCTGCCTCCTTGTAGGCAGCTTTTCCCTTATCTACAAGCTCTTGGTTGATGTCGTTGAATACTATTTTTGCACCTGCTTCTGCTAATGCTGAAGCCATGGCAAATCCTATTCCATATGTTGCCCCCGTTACGAGTGCTATTTTGCCTTCTAATGAAAAGTTTACCATCCTAATTTCTGTTTAATCTTAAGTCTCTGTTTAATCTTAAGTCCTTGTTTTACCTTAAGTCTCCGTTTTACCCTAAATTTTAAGTCTCCGTTTTACCTTAAGTCTCCGTTTTACCTTAAGTCTCCGTTTTACCTTAAGTCTTCGTTTTACCTTAAGTCTGTAATTTTTGAAAAATCTTGATCCCCGTAATCGAGGTTCTCACCAGCCATACCCCAAATAAAGGTGTAGTTAGAGGTTGCAGCACCGGCGTGGATAGACCATTCAGGCGAAAGTACCGCTTGATCGCCTTTCATCCAGATATGGCGTGTCTCTTCCACCTCTCCCATGAAATGGCAAACCGCTTGGTCTTCGGGTACTTCAAAGTAGAAGTATGCCTCCATCCTTCTTGAGTGTACATGAGCGGGCATAGTGTTCCAAACGCTCCCTGGAGCTAGCTCGGTCATTCCCATCTGAAGTTGGCATGTTTCAACTACTTCGTTTACAATCATCTTATTTATGTTCCTGTGGTTGGACGACTCGAGTGATCCCATCTCGGCTACAATAGCATCCGATTTAGTTATTTTTTTATCAGGATAGTTGCGGTGTGCAGTAGCCGAGTTGAAATAAAATTTTGCCGGTTTCGACGAATCTTCGCTTTCAAAATAGACTTCACGATCCCCTGAGCCTAAATAAAGAGCCTCTTTGTAATCAAGTTCAAATGTTTCTTCCCCAACCTTTATTTTGCCTTTGCCTCCTACGTTGTAAATGCCTATTTCGCGCCTGCGAAGAAAAACCGGCTGTTTCAACGGGTCGATTGCTTCGAGGTGGAGCGGTTCCTTTACAGGCATTGCCCCACCCACCACCATACGGTCGTACATGGAGTAAACCATGTTTACCTCGTCGGCAGCAAATATTTTTTCTATTAAAAAATCTCTTCTTAATCTTTCCGTGTCGTAAGATTTAACATCTTCTGGATGAGCTGCGTAACGCAGTTGATAATTTGTTTTCATATGATTAATATAATTTTATTGTTTTACGCGTTCTTGCTTTAAATAAGCATATTAGCCACTTTCTTATAATTTAATTTCTTAAGTTAACTTGTGTACGTGCACAAATTTACAAATTATTCCTATTATTCAAAACAAAAATTCCGTTAATTCAAGTTTTGTAAATCCTTTTACGGCAAAAAGCAAAGAGTTACACTATTTCTTATAAACTATCTAAATTCATTTTTCGAGTCAAAGCTTCAAGGAAATAGTAGTCAGCGTAATTGAGTGGCACATCAATTTCATGTCCATGCGGGATACTCCCTACCGAATGCATAAGTAAAAAATTGCCGTTTGTCCCCACGATAGCTTTATAGGCATCGCTAGCCAAGGAGACCATTATTTTGTCCGCGGTTTTTTTGTACTCTTCGAATCCATGCTCCACCAGTTCATAGAGGGCTGATGCAGTAATTGCAGCGGCAGAGGCATCGCGCGGTTCATTTGGAATATTGGGTGCATTAAAATCCCAGTAAGGCACGAGATCTTCGGGTAGGTTAGGGTGATTAAAAATAAAGTTGTATATATTGTTTGCCATTTCTAAGTATCGTTTGTCCTTTGTGTACCTGTAAGCCATAGCAAAACCGTAAATACCCCACGCTTGTCCCCTTGCCCAGGCAGACTCATGTTCGTAGCCCTGCGCATTCTGTTTACTCCTTACGCCACCTCTCTCTTTATCGTAATCCACAACGTGATAGCAGCTCCAGTCGTCCCGGTAATGATTTTCCATCGTAACATCCGCATGAGAAACCGCTATCTTGTAGAACGTGGAATCACCGGAAAAACGGGTTGCTTCGAACATTAATTCCAAGTTCATCATATTATCGATAATTACCGGGCACATCCAACCTCTCTGCCCTTGCCATCCACGATCCTCATCCCAGCTCTGTATAACGCCTGCTGCAGGGCGGAACCTGGTAGCTAATGATTTTGCAGCCTCCACGATCACATCTTTGTATGCCTCGTTGTTTGTTACTCGCAGGGCATTCCCGAAACTGCAGTTGATCATGAAACCCACGTCGTGATGAGCTTTAAGGTATTTAATAGAATCCAAGTTCTCTGTATATTTTATCCCGTAGTCAATCCATTTTGGATCGTTTGTAATGTCATACATGTAAAACATGGTGCCCGGGAAGAACCCGCTGGTCCAATCGCGTTTGGAGGCGTATTGAACATACCCATTCCTTATTGTTCTTGGTATCAAAATCTCCCCCGATTCTTCTATCACTTTTACCTGGTACCCCAATTGCTGCTCAGCTGTTTCTATTACATCTGTAAACAGGGCGTTGCTATTTGCTTGTTGTTTCTGTTCGTCATTCTCTGCACATGCCATCAAGGCAACTGCAATAAAGAGGATACATGCTAGTTTTTTCATTTCTTTTTTGAATTTATTTTTCTTTTCGAGTTGCGTTTGTAACTGTAAAAAAAGTTATGAGAGTTCAGATAATTAACAAAGATAGACTAAAATACCGTATAATCTATTTCCAAGCCGACAACTCTGGGTAGCTGGAAGAAGAGAGCCCTGTTATAACATCCTGGTCACTGCCTGCCAGGATCTGCAGGGGAGTATCAGCCAGTTCTCCAGGATTCATGGTAACCTTCAGTAACCTGTATCCGGAAATTGGATTCTCCTCGTCACTAAAATTTTTTGCTATCTCTGAAGTTATCGTGACTTCGGCAGGCGAGATAACGCTGATATAAAATGATTTTTCCCCCGAGGTTAAAATTGCCCGGTTTCTTTCTATCTGTATATCTGCTTCAGTAATCATAGACCAGCAGACAGATTGATTAGAGGAGAGGGGAACCACCTCATCCTGGATTAGCATCACCTTATCATCAAGCATCATGAACCCTCTTGAAACGGACTCCGCTTGGCCTTTATACATAGTAGACATCTCGATGATGCCAAAAGGTTTGTCGGTGTCTGTCCGGTACTTAGATAAGGTTCCGTTCCCAGCCGAATATTGCAGTTGATTATCTATAGATAGGGTGTTGTGGCTGAAATTGGTGTTCCTAAAATAGTTCCATCTCATACCACCCGGTTTATAATCCCAAAATCCTGGCAGGCTGTAACTATCCGAACCCGGATCGTCGGCCCATCTAACCCCGTCCGATTCAATAAGGAAAGTGCCAACATCCAACTGCTGGTGAGCTTCATCCGGGTCACCCCCCTTTGCTGTCAGGAAGACTGAACCCTCCTTTTCACGATCGCCGTTAAAGACAAGCATAGGGTTGAATTCATTTTCAAAAACCTGAAGAGGTGGGAACCGTGACGGCTCGGGGTTTATCCTATCCGGATACCAGGCCACCGAGAGGAAAAAGTTCCATTTTGGTACCTGTATTTTCCCCTCAACTATCTCGGCCAGCCTGTTCTTATAATAATGGATGACAGAAGGCTGATTAAACTTTTCTCCAAAATAAAAAAATATAGGGCTTGTAGAAGAGTCAGCGTTAGCAGATGAGTTAGCGAAGTTAAATACACGGTTGGTGGGGCTCAGCGACTGCACGTAAAATTTTGCCGTGTTGCTTACCCCCGGTAGGGATGATATTCCAAAGTCATCCTCTATATTGTCATCAAGGGCTTTTAACAGCATCGACAGGTAATTGTTGGTGTAGTTCCAGTAAGCTGGGCCTTCGTAGCACACTCCATCAGGCGAGTAGTGCTTGAGGCAATTGGGCACAAACTCGGCAGCATACTCTATTATCTTTTCTGTTAAGCCCGGGTTTTTTTCAGCAATAGCAAGAGCACCCAGTGCCATACCGGTGTTACACACAACGTTCCAGTTTGTTTCTCTTTTTGCCCAGGAGCCAGGATTACCTGTTTTCTCATACTCGGGTATCGCGAGATTCAATGCCTTTTCCGTTATAGCGTTTTCTAATTTTTTTTTCGTATCATCATCAAGAAAATCATAGAGCCAGTCATAGCCGATTGCCACTGCTGTAGTTGTTTCTGCAACATCCAGGTAATGATCAGGATTCCAACTTGGAAATCGGGATATGTTGATTAATGTCTCTTTTGCGGCGTGGGCATATTTCTCATCATCAAGCATGCGGTAAGCAGTAGCCAAGGTAATCACGCGATATAGGTGCTCCCTACTTTTACCAAGATTATTGGGTGCATCAAGTGCAGGAGCATGGAGAAGCTCATCAGCCACTTTCCTAAGCACTTCAATCAAGTTGTTCAGTAATGGGTCAGATTTACTTAACGCTTTAATATTTTTCTCCTCTTCTTTCGAGAAAAGGAGCCTTGGGTGATCAGGTACCTGTTGCCCGAACAGTTTAGCTTGAGCAGTAGGCCTTGACCCAGTTTTTTCGTTGGAAGAACAACAGAGGAGGAAAAAGCAGAACGCCACGGTTAATAAATTGAATTTCATTTCTTATCTTTCTTTTTGATTACCGAATCGTGCAAAATTAGCTTGCTAAAAGAAAACCTGTGCAAAGACAGGCATAAAAATACTCTACAAAAGTAGTACCCGTAAGTATTAAGCAAAAGTAATAATTTGTAAAATCATTAAAAGCAGGAAGAGGCAATCACGTGAGTGCCTCTTCCATTTGGTATCTTAACTAAAACCAGCCCGGGTTCTGAGTCAACAGTTCGTTTGTTTCGATCTCCTGTCCTGGTATAGGCCATAATAGGTCACGGTCTTCAAAGGATCGTGTATACAAACTTGCCCCGATGATGGTTCTTTCTACAAAACCGCTAAGTTTGGATTTTGCAACTCCCCACCTTTTCAGATCACTAAACCGGTGCCCTTCCGCGGCAAGCTCCACCGCTCTTTCGTGCATAATCCTTTCCGTCATCTGTTCTTTGGTAGATACACTCAACCATTCGGGGCCACTATTTAGCCCTGGCATATTGGTAGAGGGACGTTGCCTCACCTTGTTCAGCTCTGTTACTGCATTATCAAGCTGTCCATCCTCGTTGTATGCTTCAGACAACATGAGCAATACGTCTGCAAGCCGAATAATCGGGAAATTAAATGGAGTATGCGCCCTGTTAGTAAGATCGCCATCCAAGTTTCCTTCTGGAACAAATTTCCGCCACAGGTAGGTATACCATCCCCTGTTATTACGTATTTGCCCAAAGTTTTCATTCGTACCTGGGGCTATCACGAATAGCATTTCACGTGCTCGATTGGCATTCCATCCTACATACACCGAGTAGGGCACGATTATTGTTTCCACCATGCGGGGGTCTCTCTGTCCATATATCGAGGCTAAGAGTGCTGTATCAGGCACAAGAGTTAATTCACCGTCTGCTGTCTGTTCTGCCATGAAAGCCTCCTCTTTCACTTCGTTACTTTCATTGAAGCCGGGTATAAAATCATTCCAGTTAAACTTTCTGCCATCTTTTAGCTCGTACATATCGGCCAAGGTAGTAGAAGGCATTCCATTGTTCCAGCAACTACCAAACGTGCTGCGTGTACCCATGTAGTGGGCAAATGGCATACCGTTATCAATACCAACACCTCCCTTGTTTTGGATAGCAAAAATCATTTCCGAGCTGCTGTGGCCGGTTCCTGTAAAGAGATCAGCATAATCATCATACAAGGCATACCCGTAATTGTTTGACCGGTTGTATACAATCTCCTCGAAATCGGCAATCGCGTTTTGCCACTCTTTATTGAAAAGATATACCTTTCCCCTGAGGGCGTAGGCAGCCCCTTTAGTAGCACGGCCGTAGTCGGCTGTTGGCCAAGAGACAGGTAGGTTGGGGATTGCTTCGGTAAGGTCCTTCAGTATGAATGAGCGGACATCCTCCACGGAGCTTCTAGGTTCTAACAGGTTGTTAAAATCGGCATTCAAATCGATCGACTCGTCATAAAGAGGTACTCCCCCAAAAAAGTCCATCAGGTGAAAATAATATACAGCTCTCATGAACTTTGCTTCCGCAACCACTTGGCTTTTTACCTCCTCGGGTATCTCCATCGTGGAAACATTCCGGATAACTGTATTGGATTTTTGAATACCATCATATGTTGACTTCCACTTGTCTACTACTTGGCCGGTGCGATCGGTATATGTTCCGAGAAAGGCTGCCTGTAAAGATATTCCATCATAGCCGATCGCTATATCTCCCAAGTTGTCGAACATGAACGCCGTACCAAACACGTTGTTGTTTTTCATCTGCCTATAGACACCCATCATAGCCTGTTTGGCGTGATCTTCTGTTTGCCAGAAAGTGTTGGAACTGATCTGGTCATACGGGGCTAGGTCTAAGTTATTACAACTGCTAAAATAGGCTATTCCCACGAACAGAAATATATATTTAATTAATTTCATATTGATATTCTTATTTTAAAATGATACATTTATCCCGAATGTTGTCTGTTTCATGACCGGGTAGTTTATTCCACTTAACTCCGGGTCGAACCCTTTGTATTTTGTAAACGTGAAATAATTCTCCAGGTTGGTGTAGAGGCGAATGCCCTCGATTCCAATTTTCTCGGTAAGATTCCCTGGTATCAAGTAACTTAACTGGATATTTTTAACACGGAGATATGACTTATCGGCTATCCAGAAATCACTCGCGTGAGAATTTATTGTATAGGCTTGCGGAAGCAGCCTTGGGTATGTAGCATCTGTCCTGCCCTCATACCACCGCCCTTCGGCAATCTCTTTGTTGATATTGTTCCCATAATTTACCGTTGGGCGGTAATAATTGTCCAGCCAGTGCACCTTGATTCCCGCCACACCCTGTAGTAGGACAGAGAGGTCGAACCCGTTCCACGATGCTCCCAACGAGAACCCGTAGTTTACTCTTGGAGCTGTTCCGTGGCCAACCATGTACCTATCGTCGTTGTTTATCACGCCATCGCCATTCATATCTTTATAGAGCAAATCTCCTTTCTGTGGCCTGCCAAATGTAGCGAACGGGTTTCTTCTTTGCCCGCTGACCTCATCAATAGGAGCATTGTCGATCATCTCCTGCACGATAGCCAGGTCCTGATCGGTTTGGATAATGTGGTCAACAGCCAACACGTATTGTATATTAATCGGGAATCCCTCCTGAATAACGTTAGTACCATCAATTGTGCGCTCATCCCCTTTGTAACTAGTAACTTCGTTATCCACGAAGCTGAAGTTTCCATTAACCCTGTAGTCAACTTCACCAACTTTATCGTTCCAGCCCAATGTTAACTCGAAGCCCCTGTTTCTAACTTCAGCAGCGTTCTGTTTAGGAATCGTGGCATTGCCCACAACCAACGGGGCAGGAAGGTCGATCAAAATATTCTTCGTTGTCTTGTTAAAGAGGTCAACTGTTCCTGTTAGCCTTCCGCGAAGCATATCAAAATCAACACCAATATTTGTAATAATGGTACTCTCCCACGTAAGTATGGCATTGGCAAGCGCATTTTGTGCAAAGCCTACTACTAGTGCATCGTTCAATATATAGTTGGAAGAGGCATAAAGTGCCTGGTACTCGTAGTTTCCTATAGAATTGTTGCCTAATGATCCGTAAGAGAGGCGAAGTTTCAGGTTGTCCAGCCAGGTGTAATCACTCATGAACTCTTCTTGGTCGATCCTCCAGGCTGCCGAGAAAGAGGGAAATGCCCCCCACCTGTCTTTACCGCTTCTGAACCGCGAAGAGCCGTCGTATCTTAAGTTAGCCTCGAAAAGATATCTCTCCATCCAATTCAGGTTCAACCGCCCAAAATAGGAGCGCATTGCCCAGTCTGTTGCATTACCGCTTGCCGAAGCGTCAACCGTTGCCGCGTTCAATACAGAGAGGCTTGGGTCAGTCAAATCAAACTTCCCTGCTTGGAACCAAGACTCTTTATAGGACTCTTGGCTCGCTCCAGCCATCAAGCTGTATCCTAACCTGTTGTCGAATAGGCTGCTCTCGTATCTGGCGGTGGCATCCATGAAGTAGCGGAACTGTTTGTCGTTCCTGTTGGTAATAGAGGTACGACCGGTGCCACTTCTGGCGATGGTGTTGGTTAAAAAGTTCCAGCGATCGATAAACACGGGTTGTTGTTCGCGCTGTTCATCCCTAAAGGTATAATTATAAGAACCCTCGATGGTTAACCCTTCTAATGGAGTTAATTCAGCAAAAAAACGTGTTTGCATCTGGTTTCTTTGGATACCACCTTTCTGTGAGTTCACCCGCTCCAGCACATTATTTGCTTGAGGGTCATCTTCTGAATTATTTGGAGCTCCGTATCTCCCGTCCGGAGACCGGATTACCATCCCTGGTGTGCTGGCAGCAGCAAAGGCAAATACACTGGCATCCAATAGGTTTGTCCCGATGTCGGTATTGCTGACATACCCGCTGGCATTGATCCCTAACCTCAGCCAGTCCTTAACTTGTGCACTAGCATTCAGGCGGGCAGAGTATCTCTCGAATCCTGAATTCTCTATAATCCCCGGGTTGTCTAAATAGCCAAACGACCCGAATAAAGAAAGTTTGCCGGTACCTCCACTAAACGAAAGGTTGTGGTTTTGGGAGGTACTTGGAGAGAAGACCTCTTCGGTCCAATCGGTGTTGGGGTACATTAGTTGATCACCGTTCTCGTTGGCTCTCCAAAGATCAATAGATGCTTGAGAAAATTGAAGCTGCGCATTAGGGTCTCCGCTCCTAAGGGCTTCATTATACAGCTCCATATAATCGGCATAGTTGCTCACTGGTTTAATAAGGTTAGTGGCAGCTTGCGTGCTTACGTGCCCGTTGTAGTTGAGCCTCAAGGCTCCCTCACTACCCGATTTGGTAGTAATCAGGATAACCCCGTTTGCAGCTCGTGATCCGTAGATGGCTGCTGATGCCGCATCTTTTAAGACAGAGATGTTTTCAACATCTTGTGCATTAAGGTCGTTCATGTTTCCTTCCACCCCGTCAATGATTACCAAGGGTGATGAGTTGTTAAGCGTGCCCTGCCCCCTGATACGTAGCGTTGCACCATCATCACCTGGCCTGGCATTACCTTGATTAACATGTAACCCTGCCGCTAAACCATGCAAGCTTGATGAGAGCGATGTTACAGGCCGTGTTTCAGCAAGATCACCAACATCTATCGAAGAAACTGACCCCGTAAGGTTAACCTTTTTCTGTACACCATACCCCACGACAACGAGCTCCTCCAGGGTTTTTGTATCTTCCTGGAGAGTGATATTAAAAACTGTCTGCCCGGTTGTGTTGATGTTTTGTTCTAGGTAACCAATGTAGGTAACGCGTAATACTGCATTCTCTGCCACCTCTAACGTGAAATTTCCGTCAAAATCGGTTACAGTGCCATTGCCATCACTATCTACCTCAATAATATTGGCACCAATAATCGGTATCTCGTTAACGTCCACGATTGTCCCGGTGATTTTTTTTCTTTGTTGTTGCTCAACTGCAGGTGTTTCGCTGGTAGCGTAAACCATACTGGTAGCTGTATTGATAAAGCTGGCAAGTAGAAGGGTAAAGAGTACCCGCTTGATCAATAACCACTTTTTAAGTTTAATGCTTTTCTTATTCATACATTTTAGAGTTTATTTTTTAGTTAAAGATGTTTTAGTATTGATAATCCTTTTTTTGGATAGGATTCAACTTCCACACTTGGTTGCAAAGGTAGATTCATGGAAATTAAGTAGGGTTCAATATCGTTCAAAAAACTCCTCTAATCGTACAACGGAAAAGATTTAACTATTGAAAACAAGGAGGTTAATATAGGCTTAACAGATAGTCACCTGGAGCAAGGTATACAGGCGAGGATCAAGCAGTTAAATTTCTTGATTTGTACTCCGATGGGGTTATACCGAATTGGTCTTTAAAACATTTTGAGAAATACTTAGGAGAGTTGAATCCAACACGGTAGGTTATTTCAGAAATATTTAGTTCTGGATTGTTTACTAGCAGGTATGTTGCTTTCTTCATTTTAAAAGTAAGGATAAAATCATTTGGCGTTAGGCCAGTTACTCCTTTAATTTTATTAAAAAGGCTTGTCCTCCCCATATGCATCTCACGAGAAAACTCGGCGACTCCAAAATCCGGGTTATCCGTGTTCTTTTCTATCACTTTGTTCACGTTGTCAAGAAACCCTTTATCTATCTCATTTGAAGCGATAGCAACGGTGTGAAGGCCGTCTGATTTTGCATATTTCTCCTGCAGTATTTTTCGCCCGTTCACTAAATTATTGCATCGAGCCAGAAGCACCGAAACATCAAACGGTTTGGTGATGTAATCGTCTGCTCCAAATTGGAAGCTCCTTATAGTTGCCTCAACATCAGCCTGTGCAGTAAGTAGTACCACAGGTATATGACAAACGGCAAAGTTTGTTTTTATTTTCAGGCACATTTTGCTTCCCGACATGATAGGCATCATTAAATCGCTTAACACTATATCAGGCAGGTGTTCAATCGTTTTAAGCAGCCCCTCCTCGCCATTCCTCGCGGTTATCACCTGATACGTTGATTTAAACAGATTATACAATATACCGAGCATCTCTTCGTTGTCCTCAACTATAAGGATGCTATTTGTTGTCTCTTTACTGGCCTCCTTTTCGTGGAAGTTATCTTCGGTACTAGAGTAATAGATGTTGGTTATACTTTCCTGATCTAGGTTCATGGCTACTGTTTTTTCATCTTCGGAGAGATGGGTAAACCCCTTTGGTAGTATAACCTCAAAATTACACCCCCTGTTCAGCTCACTATGAAGCCTTATCTCCCCGTGGTGAGCAGCCACGATGCTCTTTGCCAGCGAGAGTCCTAGCCCACTGCCGCGCAGCCTCGAGTTTTGGTTGTTCTCGACCTGGAAGTATTGATCAAAAACTCTCTCTTTATCTTCAGGAGAGATACCAATACCGCTATCTTTTACCGAGACAATAACCTCACTTTCATTCTCGTTGATGCTAACCGTTACGTTGCCCTCATGAGGAGTGTACTTGAAAGTATTAAATAGCAGGTTGCGGAATACTTTTTGCAATTGAGCTTTGTCAAACCAAGTAAGGATCGTGTACGTCGGGGAATTGAAATGAAACTCTATGTTTTTCTCTTTAGCAAAATCTTTGAAAGTGAGGAAAATCTCCTGAATAAATTGAACCAAGTCGTACTCTCCTGCTTTAATAGGTGGTTGATCATCACTAACTTTCCTGAAATCCAGCAGCTCATTAATTAGCTCCTGCATCATTATCGAATTCCTACGAATACTGTTTATTTGTTCTACTATTTCGGGCTGGAGCTTTTTATTTCGCAAAAGAGTATCTATTTGCGTGGTTATTAGCGTTAGAGGAGTTCTAAACTCGTGCGAAACATTGGTGAAGAAGCTAATCTTCGATTGATTTAACTCCTCGATCCGCTTTTTCTCTTTTTTTTCATACTCTAGTGAAGAAACCAACTTAATCCTGTTTTTCATGTAGCGTATATAGAGCCAAATAAAACAAACCACCGTTATTAAATAGATAAAATATGCAGCTTTGCTTCTATAGAGAGGAGGGCTTACATGGAGGTTTCGTGTAGGTATATTATTCAAATTGCTATTGCCGCTGTTGAACCGCTCGAACGCCATCGACGATTTATCAAGCAGGTTTACATCCCCTCCATTTGTGCAAATCCAAAGGCAGCCTGTCTCGCCCTGAAAAATTGTCATGGCAGAGAGCTGGGAAAGTCCATCGCCCATTCCAATCTTTGAGAAATGAATCTCGTTTGCACCATACAGGGATATCCTAATTAGTAGAAATAGTAGAACCAACAGTGATAACCCCGACACCCTTAATACACTGTACATTTCTAGTATGATAATAGCTGAGTTACGAGTAACATCTTACGCGTAAAAGCAGCAATGCTGTGAATAATAACGTAAATGCAAAATTAAAAAATAAAATTAATCCTGCAACCTTAACATCATTCTAACAATTTAAACAGTATTAAAGTTGTTTTTTATCTATCTTTACACTTCCTGTTGCAACAGGCCGTTCCCTCGTGTAACAGGCCCTATCTTGAATATTAATATTTCAAGTTTGGTAAGTTATTTCGAAATGTATACAACTATATTTGAAATCATACGGCATGCCAAACTTGAGTTAATAAATTTAGTTGAATGAGAAAAAATATCACGTTAATGATTTTTTTGTTGGGATGCTCGATGCTGTTCGCTCAACAGAGCCCGGGCATCATTCCAAACCCTTCGGGTTACATATCTAAAGGATACACTTTTTTATTAGATGAGAACACTTCCATTTCTTTCAACAATAAACAGTTGGCAGATGAGGCACATTTTCTTCAGGAGCAGATTTTTAACGAGAGAGAGCTCGCTTTGGCTGTGACGGATGAAGGGAAAAGCAACGTGATCGCCCTGTTGTTAAATGATGAAAAAGGGATTGAAGGGGCTTATTCCATGACGATGGAAAGCGGGCGGGTGGTGATAGAAGCATCCTCCGGGGAGGGTATTTTTAATGGTATTATATCGCTGATGCAGTTGATTACATTTTCCTCTTCTGACGCAATTCCATGTTGGGATATAACAGATACCCCGAAACATTCTTGGAGAGGGGTCATGTTGGATGAATCTCGCCATTTTTTCGGGAAAGAGAAGGTAAAATCGATGTTAGATTGGATGGCTTTTTACAAACTTAACCGTTTTCATTGGCATCTCACGGATGCAACCGGGTGGAGGATCGAAATTAAAAAATATCCTCTCTTGGGTTATATTGGTGGCATAGGAAACCATACCGATTGGAATGCAGCCCCTCGTTTTTATACACGGGAGGATATACGAGAGATCGTTCAATATGCTGCAAGAAGAAAAATCGAAATTATCCCCGAGATTGATATGCCAGGCCATGCCCGGTCGGCCAACCGTGCTTACCCGGAGTTTAGTGGTGGCGGGTCAAAAAATTACCCTGACTTCACTTTCAATCCCGGGTTGGAGGGGACCTATAGCTTTTTAACCGATATCCTGAGAGAGGTGGATGTGCTTTTTCCATCTCAGATGATCCATCTTGGAGGTGATGAGGTTCATTTCGGCAATCATCAATGGAACGAAATCGAGGATATAAAAAAGATCATGAAAGAGAACAGTTTTACCGATTTAAACGAGGTGGAAAAATATTTTATGGTGCGTATGGCCGACTCGCTATACGCGATGGGCAATAAACTTTTAGCTTGGGATGAGATGGCAGATATTTCACTCCCGGTAGACAAAACCATAATTTACTGGTGGAGGCATGATAAGAAGGATTATCTTCAAAAAGCATTAGAGAGGGATTTCCCGGTCGTGCTTTGCCCGAGGATACCGCTATATTTTGATTTTGACCAAAATAGTACCCATGAGAAGGGGAGAAAATGGAGTGGGGCTTATAGCAGCTTGGAGGGAGTATACAGGTTCAACTCCGATGAGTTCACGAAGAGCAGGGCAGATCAAATTTTAGGTATGCAGGGTAACATATGGACAGAAAGGATTCAAACTGAAGAACGGCTCGATTACATGATGTTTCCCCGTGTTAGTGCTCTTGCTGAGTCAGCATGGGGTACTAACAATGATTACGGGGATTACATGGAGAGGCTGGAGAAGCATGTTAAACTGTATCAAGAGCGTGGGGTTAACAGTTACAACCCGTTTTCTCCTGATGATACCCCTGAGCCGGCCAAGTAAGTATACTTTAGGGCTTGCTAAGCGAGGATATACCCGATCTCACAAAGAGGCACCGCGGAATCCGGCAAGGGCAGTACCGCTGGCCCCTTGAGTTAGTAGAACAACCGAGGTTAATAGACGATATTATTGAACGACTTGTAATAATCTATGGTCTCTTTTGTCAAGATATCAAGCTGAACATAGTTCTCTTTTTTGACCGGGGTTTTGAATATTAGGTATTCTATCAAGGTTTTCATGGTATAAAAACCTTGATATTCTGGTTCTTGGCCTATCAGGAAGTCAATTTGCCCATTTTTTAATGCTTCGATGTTAGAAGCGGTTAGGTCGAGGCAAACCATTTTTGCCGTATGTATATC
>LSQX01248021.1_pt1 | contig 14521 bp, 16 predicted proteins | sample 654561 | NCBI WGS metagenome assembly LSQX01 (sample SAMN04489861, study PRJNA283612) | anaerobic digester metagenome | isolation source: 4 biogas reactors fed with cattle manure at either 37C or 55C with and... | place: Denmark: Kongens Lyngby | collected 2014
CATATGGAAAAGATTATGACTGTATGTAATGTTACCCTTTATCATATGTCACTATCATATATTAAATGGAGGTATATATGTCGAAATTTGTTTACTTGTTTAAGGAAGGCAACGCCTCAATGAAGAACCTTCTTGGAGGCAAAGGTGCAAACCTGGCAGAAATGACCAGCCTCGGACTGCCTGTGCCGAGAGGCTTCACAGTTACGACGGAAGCCTGTATTCAGTATTATAAGGACGGACAGAAGATTTCCGAAGAGATCGAAAACCAGATAAATGCGGCTCTTGCTGCTACAGAGGAAATCGTCGGAAAGAAGTTCGGCGATCCTGCAAATCCCTTCCTGGTATCGGTCAGATCAGGTGCCAGAGCATCGATGCCCGGCATGATGGACACCATTCTAAACTTAGGCTTAAATGATGCAACAGTAGAAGGCTTAGCAAAGCTTACAAACAACGAAAGATTTGCATACGACAGCTACAGAAGATTTATTCAAATGTTCTCTGATGTTGTTATGGAAGTTGAAAAGAAAAAGTTTGATGCAATTCTCGAATCGGTAAAAGAGCATAACAAAGCTGAAAAGGACACAGATTTAACCGCAGAAAACCTCAAAGAGGTTGTAAGATTATACAAGGAATTGTTCTTGGCTGAAAAGGGTTTTGGATTCCCACAAGAACCCAGAGAGCAGTTACTCGAAGCTATAAAAGCTGTTTTCCGTAGTTGGGACAACCCCAGGGCTATCGTTTATCGCCGTGAGAACGATATTCCTGCATCATGGGGCACAGCAGTTAACATTCAAGCCATGGTATTTGGTAATATGGGCGATGATTGTGGCACAGGTGTTGCATTCACTCGTAACCCCTCAACAGGCGAAAAGAAGCTATACGGCGAGTTCTTGATGAACGCACAGGGTGAAGATGTTGTTGCTGGTATCCGTACCCCCTACTCCATTTCGCAATTACATGAAACCCAACCCGAAGTTTATGAAGAGTTCACAAAGATTTGCGATATTTTAGAGCATCACTACAAGGACATGCAGGATATGGAGTTCACAATCGAGCATAACAAATTGTTTATGCTTCAAACTCGTAACGGAAAGCGCACAGCTCCTGCCGCTTTGAAAATCGCTTGCGACCTTATGGATGAAGGTATGCTAAGCCATGAAGAAGCACTCTTAAAAATCGAGCCCAGAACACTTGACACCTTGCTACACAATAATTTTGACCCAGCCGCATTATCAAATGCTAAGGCAGTTGCACAGGGTCTTGCAGCATCACCCGGTGCAGCTTCTGGTAGAGTTTATTTTTCAGCCGAAGATGCAGCCGAAGCAGCAGCACGTGGTGAAAAGGTTATTTTGGCTCGCTTAGAAACATCACCCGAAGATATCGAAGGCATGATTTCATCTCAAGGCATTTTAACTGCACGTGGCGGTATGACCTCTCATGCAGCGGTTGTTGCTCGTGGAATGGGTAAATGTTGTGTAGCTGGTTGTTCACAAGTTAAAATCGATGACGACAAGAAAATAATTAAAGCGGATTCAGGCGCAGTATTCCACGAAGGAGATTGGATGTCTTTAGACGGTTCAACAGGTAAGGTTTACGAAGGCGCATTAGCAACTATACCTCCAGTGCTTTCAGAGGAATTCCACAGAATAATGAATCTTGCTGACGAGTTCCGAACACTAAAGGTAAGAACAAACGCCGATTCTCCCAGAGATGCAAAGGTTGCACTTAGCTTTGGTGCAGAGGGCATTGGTCTTTGCCGTACAGAGCACATGTTCTTTGACGAAGCAAGGATTCCCGCCGTTCGTGAAATGATTCTTAGCAAAACAGAGGAAAACCGCAGAAAGGCTTTGGCAAAGCTACTTCCCATGCAGAGGGGCGACTTTGAAGGCATTTATAGGGCAATGGGTGAGCTACCCGTTACCATTCGTTTCTTAGACCCACCATTGCATGAGTTCCTACCTCAAGAGGATTCGGATATCGAGGACTTAGCAAAAACAATGGGCATTACTATTGAAGATTTGAAAGCAACCGTTGACAGCCTCCACGAATTCAACCCCATGATGGGACATCGTGGTTGCCGCTTGGGAGTTACATACCCTGAAATTATGGAGATGCAAACACGTGCAGTTATCGAAGCTGCGATCAATGTATTCAAAGAGACTGGAAAGACCGTAATTCCCGAAATAATGATTCCCTTGGTTTGCGAGGTAAAGGAATTTGAGTTCATTAAGAATATCGTGGATACAACAGCAAAGCAGGTTATGGAAGAAAAGCAAACCAAGATTGAATACTTGGTTGGCACAATGATTGAAATTCCTCGTGCTTGCTTAACTGCTGATGAAATCGCTAAGAAAGCAGAGTTCTTCTCGTTCGGAACAAACGATTTATCGCAAATGACATTCGGTTTCAGCCGTGATGACGCTACGAAGTTCTTGGGCGAATACTACTCGAAGAAGATTTTCGAAAGCGACCCCTTCGCAAGGCTCGACCAAATCGGTGTAGGTAAGCTGATGAAGCTGGCTGTAGAGTTAGGACAGAAAACTCGTCCGAATATCAAGCTCGGTATCTGTGGCGAACATGGCGGAGATCCCTCTTCGGTAGAATTCTGCCATAAGATTGGACTAAACTATGTTTCATGCTCACCTTATCGAGTACCAATCGCACGTTTGGCAGCAGCGCAGTCGGCTATAAAAAACAAGTAATCGACATGGCTTAAACTAAAATACCCACTGCTTTCCTTGCAGTGGGTTTTTTCTAACTGGATTTATTTACGCTTTACAGCGTTTTTCTTTGTGCTTGTTAACGAGAAGCAGTACCGCCCATGCGAGCAGACCAAATGCAACGACTAATACTCCTAACATAGTAGCGCTTGATGAAAGGTCAAAGAATTCTCCACCCTCTTGGATAAAGGCAAAACAATGGTCAACTAACCACATTAGCGTAGCACCCCAATATATAAGACATAGAGTGCTTAGCTTTTTTCTTTTCTCTGCAGAAAGGAAAAGCCAAATAGATGTAGAGACGATAGCTGCTATAGCTGTTAAAATAAAATACACTTTATACCCCCTCAACTACCTTTATTGCTTGTTTCTTATCTACCCTAATAGCTATTAGCACCATAACAGCCCAAACAGCAGTGATTAGAACAGACATTGAAGTTCCGTAGATTGCAATTTCTCTAAGCATTTCAGCCGTACTCTCAGGTGTTTTCATAGCCGTTAGAAAGGGTGGCCATGGAACGATTTCGCCATGCCACACATGCTCTATTAAAAGTAATAACACTCCGCCCCAAAGCATATTGTTAAGCCAACTTAGCTTTTTTACCCACATCGATTTTTTAGGGGTTTTGCAGTTGACTTCTGCCTTGTTCTCTTTTTTCTCAACAGCTTTTTTAACAACCGTTACTACAACCGCCTCAACTAAAGGCGCAGCAAAACAACACATTATATACACCTCTTTCTTGTTTTGTCAATATAAGTATATTACAATTTAGAATATTTGCAAGTCAGCAAAAGTAAAAAAATGCCAACTGTTTTTTGTTGAATATTTACATAAACAAGTATAAAATTGATGCAAACAAATATAGGAGAAAAAATATGCAGTTAATTATTGCGATAATATGTTTCTTGGTTAGAATATTTCTTATTCCTAACCCGTTTTACTATATCCCACAGGAAGTAATACTTAGAATCGGTAGCATTCATTTATATTTTCACCCTATTGTACTAAACCTGCTTGCAGAGCCAATTATTGTAGGACTTACATACGCTGCTATCAGCGCACTTTATGGCAAAGGTGGCGACCGTATTACTGAAAGCGCAATTTATGTAGCCTCATACGCATTACTTGCCGCTTTAATCTATTTTGTAACTACGGGTTATATTTCTTGGAGTCAAAGTATATGAAATACTCGCATAAACATTCAGGCTGTCGATAAACCCGCTTGCTTGGGGGTGTTTTCCAATAGTAATATTCGTTTTTGGCATCGTATACGGCAAAAAAACGGAACTTTACCTTAAAATTAAAACTTAAAAACGGAGTATCCACTTTTGCAATACTCTGAAATATTATACTTTATATTGCAGAAAAACATAGTATAATGGCGTTTATTCCTTTTCTTTTAGCCCTAAATATGGTATCATATTTGTTGACTTTAATGTGAAAGCAGGTGTAAGTATTGAAATCTTTCAGAGGTGGCGTTCACCCTCTTAAGCATGGAGGAAAGCTGTCTACTCGCTACGAAGCTATTAGGGAGTTTGAACCAAGTTCTGTAATAATTCCCATGAGTATGCAAATGGGACCTCCCTGCATACCCTGCGTAGCAAAGGGCGACCGAGTTCTAAAGGGACAGTTGATTGGCGAGCCGCAAGGCTTTTTGGGTGTTCCTATTCATTCAAGCGTATCTGGTACTGTTCTTAGCGTTGAAGAACACCAACTTTCTGGCTGTGCGCCTGTTTTGTGTGTCGAAATTCAAAATGACTATACGAACGAATGGGTTGGTTTACAAGGGCTTTCCGAAAGCAAAATCGATAATACCCAAAAATTTATTGAAGCATTAAAAAATGCTGGTATCGTTGGAATGGGCGGTGCTGCTTTTCCCACACATGTAAAATTCTGCGTACCAGAGGGAAAATGCTGCGACACAATTTTAGTTAACGGCATTGAATGTGAAACTCATCTAACCTGCGACCATAGAATAATGGTTGAACAACCCGCCTTGGTTGTTGACGGTTTATATTTATCAATGCGAGCTTTGAAAGCAAAAAAAGGCATCATTTGTATTGAAGATAACAAGCCCGAAGCAATTCGTGAAATAAAAAAAGCAATTGAAAACTTTGAAGGTATTAGCTTATTAGTTCTTAAAACAAAGTACCCTCAAGGTTGCGAAAAACAGCTTATCCAAGCGGCAACAGGCAAGGAAGTTCCAAGCCGTGGCTTGCCTATTGATGTTGGTGTGATTGTGATAAATGCTTCTACCTCACATGCGATTTCAAATGCAATTCGCAAAGGATTACCGCTTATTTCAAGGGTTACTACGGTTACGGGCAAGGTAAATCGCCCCTCAAACTTATCTGTTCCTATAGGTACAATTCTTTACGACCTGATAGGCGCTTGCGATGGTTATTCAGAAGATCCCAAGAAAATTTTATTAGGCGGTTGTATGACATCTCCTTGCGCTCCAAACGAAGATATAGTTATTTTGAAGGCTACAGGCGGAATTGTGGTTTTAGGCAAAGCCGAAGCCAAGCTATTCGATGAATCCGCTTGCATACGCTGTGGGCGTTGCGTAACAGTTTGCCCTGCCGGCTTACTACCTTATGCTATGAAGTATGATTGCGATAACAACGATATGAAGGCTGCTACAGCGCACAACATAAACGATTGCATACTCTGCGGTTGCTGTTCATACACTTGCCCCGCTGCTCGTTATCTAACCCCCTCTTTCAAAGTTATGAAAGAAAAAATTACCGAAGCTGAAAGGAGGGCAAAGTAATGAATTTTGTTGTTTCAGCCGCGCCACACTTGCGTTCTAAGGATTCGACTACATCCATAATGCGCGATGTAATAATCGCTTTACTTCCTACCACATTTGTGGGCTTGTATTTCTTTGGCTATCGTGCTGGGATTTTGGTAGCTGTATCAATAATTTCTGCTGTGTTAGCTGAATATATTTGGCAACGCTTAGCAAAAAAGCCAGTTACGATACATGATTTATCAGCTGCTGTTACTGGACTTTTATTAGCACTTAACCTACCCTCTACCGCTCCATGGTGGGCAGCGGTTATTGGAAGTGTTACAGCAATAATACTCGTTAAGCAACTTTTCGGTGGAATTGGCGGCAACTTCCTAAACCCTGCCTTGACGGCGCGTGCAATTTTGGTTGTTAGCTTTGGTCCATTAGTTTCAAACTTTGTAAGCACAAATTACTCTTCTTCTTTAGGATTTATGAGCGTAGATGCTTTAACGGTTGCTACTCCGATTGTAGAACCGGGAAGCTATTCAACTATGCAGCTACTTTTCGGAAATATTCCTGGCTGTATTGGCGAGGTTTCAAAAGTTGCTATACTGTTGGGTTTTGCCTACCTTTTAATCAGAAGGGTTGTAAAGTGGAATATCCCAATCATTTTTGTTGGAACTGCTGTGATTTGCGGTTACCTGTTTAGCGGATTATCAGCTAACCCATTGGGTTATGTGCTGTCTGGCGGTTTGCTTTTCGGTGCAATATTTATGGCAACCGACTACACAACGAATCCCATGACTTTTTTAGGCGAAGTAATCTTCGCAATAGGTTGTGGTGTAATCGTTGCGGTAATCAGACAGTTTTCGAGCAATCACGAGGGTGTTACATACGGAATACTAATAATGAACATTGCCACTCCCCTAATCGATAAATATATTAAGCCGAAAGTATATGGAGGTAAAGCACATGCGTGAAACTATAACTTTAGCCTTAAAATTGTTGTTGATAACTGCGGTAGCCGGACTTTTGCTTGGAATGATTCATGATATTACTCTTGTTCCCATTAACGAGCAGGCAAGGCAAAGCGCTAATGTAGCGAGAAAAGCAGTTTTCCCGAATGCAGACGACTTCATTAAACTAAACAAGGCTTCTGAAACCGAAGTGGAGGATGTTGTTATTTCTGGCATTATCTTTGAGGGAGTTGATGATAACATTGATAACATCTATGTTGCAATCTCTGGAGATGTAATAGTCGGCGTTACGGGTCAGATAACCGTAAAGGGCTTTGGCGGAGATATTGAAATCACTGTCGGCATGGATATGGATGGCAAAATTACCGGTCTTTCTGTTGGCGGTCCTAACTTCAAGGAAACCGAGGGCTACGGCTCTAAGGCGAAAGACCCCGAATTTACAGAACAGTTTATTGGCAAATCCTTCGAGCTGATTCTTAAAAAAACTGGCGAATCGCATACAAGCGATAACGATGTTGATGCAATCACAGGCGCAACCTCTACTTCAAGAACAGTTGTAGACGGTGTGAATGCCCTTTGCAAGCAATTAGTTAGTCAAATAGACTTTATCGAAAGTCAAAGGGGGAGTTAAATTGAAGAATCTAATAAAAACATTTACCAATGGAATACTTAGCGAAAATCCTACTTTCCGTTTGGTGTTGGGCTTATGCCCTACCATTGCAATTACTACAACCCTTGAAAACAGCATAGGTATGGGGCTTGCAACCACATTCGTTTTGATAGGCTCGAACCTTGTTATTGCGTTACTGAAAGACTTCATACCCGACAAGATTCGAATTCCTGCGTTTGTAGTTGTTATTTGCACTTTCGTTACTATGATTGAGTTGCTTATGAAAGCATATCTACCAGCACTTAATAAGAGCTTAGGTATTTTTATACCTCTAATAGTTGTAAACTGCATTATTTTAGCAAGGGCAGAAGCGTTTGCAAGTAAAAATCCCATACTCCCCTCGGTTGTTGACGGTTTAGGAATGGGAATAGGGTTTACTTTTTCGCTATCGATAATCGGCTCTATTCGTGAAATTATAGGCAACGGCACAATACTTGGAATTCATATTATGCCTGCATCATTCAATCCTATGATGGTGTTTGCACTTGCCCCAGGTGGATTCATTACTTTGGGTTTAACGCTTGGAATAATCAACGCAATAACCAACAAAATGGCAAAGAAAAGGGAGGAAAGCTGTAAATGAATGTATCAGTAAACGTATTCACATTATTTATATCATGTGTGCTAACCAATAATGTAATCTTTTCGAGGTTCTTAGGAAACTGCCCATTCTTAGGCGTTTCTGGCAAGGTTGAAACAGCTTTTGGAATGGGAATGGCGGTTACCTTCGTTATGGCGATTGCATCTCTGTTCACATGGCTTGTTTACGCTTTGTTCCTTGTTCCTTTGGGATTACAATATCTTAATACGATTGCATTTATTCTGATTATCGCAGGGCTTGTGCAGGTTGTTGAGATGTTCATAAAAAAATCAAGCCCCACGCTTTATAAGAGCCTTGGCATTTATTTGCCCTTGATTACTACGAACTGTGCGGTTCTTGGAATAGCGATTTTAAATATCAACGCTGAATACAATCTTGTAACCTCTGTATTGAATGGAACTTTTAGCGCACTTGGTTTTATGCTTGCAATAGTGCTTATGGCAGGAATACGTGAGCGTCTTGAAACCTCTGATATTCCAAAATGTATGCGTGGTTTTTCAAGCTCATTGATTATTGCAGGGCTGATGTCATTAGCGTTCATGGGCTTTGCGGGTATCACCCAATAAGCAGGAGGTATATATGAATTGGACTGAAATTTTACTTGCATTAGGGATACTAAGCGGAATAGGCGTGTTATTTGGCATTATCTTAGGAATAGCAGCTAAGAAGTTTTATGTTGAAGAAGATGCGAGAGTTGAGCAACTACGCTCTTGCCTTGGTGGTGCTAACTGCGGCGCTTGCGGCTATGCAGGCTGTGAAGCTTTCGCTAAGGCCTTAATCGAAGGCGCTGCTATTCCAAGCGATTGCACCGCTGCAAGTTCTGAAGGTTTGAAGCAGATGGGCGAAATACTGCATATAGATGTTTCGGATAGAGAACCCCATGTGGCACGTGTAATATGCCAAGGTGCATTTTCTGTTTCTAAAAGGCGCTATGATTACGAGGGATATTCAAGCTGTCGTGCTGTAGCACAAATGGCTGGCGGTAATAAATTATGCCATTACTCCTGCATAGGCTTAGGCGACTGCGTTCGCAAATGCGCTTTCGGTGCAATAAACATTGTTGATGGCGTTGCAATAATCAACCCTAACAAATGCACAGCCTGCGGAGAGTGCGTAATGGAATGTCCAAGGCACGTTATTAGACTTGTTCCAACAGCTTCAAAGGTTACCGTGCGTTGTAGCAATCACGAAAAGGCAAAAGCCGCTAAGGATGCTTGTATGCGTGCTTGTATTGCTTGCAAACGCTGTATGAAGGCTTGCCCGCGAGATGCTATTATCGTTGAAAACAATTTGGCATACATTGACCCAAGTAAATGCGATAATTGCGGTGAATGCGTTAAGGTTTGCCCGAGTAACTGTATTGTGATTCAAAAAGATAAATGTGAGAATTAAGTAGAAAAGCCTTGTCTGTAATGGATAAGGCTTTTTATTTTCGTAAACTTCTGTTTAGGTAGAATTCAGAATAATTTATTATGCAATCATAGATTTCTCTACGAACTTTGGACGGCAAGGCGAGCTTTTTCAAATCATCAAAATCGAGCAAAAGCATTCTTCGCATGGCCTCTAAACTAAGTGCAGATAAATGGCTTACCTTGCTTTGTGGCACACATTTAGAGCAAATAGCACCGCCCTGTTCATAATCGAACCTTGCCATGCTTTGCATTGTTATATCTATGCCACAGCAGGTACATTCAGTAATAGAGGGGCAAAAGCCAATAAAGCTCATAAGATTAAGCAAAAAGTAGATAAGCAAGTCGTCTTGGTGAAGCTCTGAATACGCAAGGTATGTTAAACAATGTTGTAAAAGTAAAAACACTTCTGGGTTGTTTTCGCTTTCACTCATTGCGGTATTGATAGAAGAAACCATCATACAACCAGTCGTATATCGGGCGTAATTACTCGTTATTGGTCTGTATGTTTCAATAATTGAGCATGAGCTTACTGAGCTTTTGTTGAGCTTGCTTTCGATTACATATTCGCCGTATGCAAATATTTGAGATGCGACAGCCTTTTGGTCTTTAGTGCTTTTAGAGCCAAAGATTGCCGCAGTTATGATTTCGCCCTCACTTGTGAAAAGGTTGATTATCCTATCGGTATCCCGATAGTCGTTACTTCTTGTAACTATCCCCTTTTGTATAGTCGAAGCCATCGTCCTCCTTCAAGGCCTTGTATAGCAGGTACATTCCTATCTTGCCAGTAGATGAGAAACCGTCCCATGCAATTTTTTCACCTTGAAATTCCTTTTTATCTTTGTAACTCATATATTTCCTCCTTGTTTTACTTAGGTTTAGTATCTCTCAAATAGTGATTTTTCTACCGTTGTAAATTTCGGAAGGTATGTTAATTATATCCCAACTCGTTCAGAATGCTTATGCTGTTTCGCCAATCGGGTTTTACCTTTACATACAGCTGTAGATTGACTTTCGAGCCTAAAAGCCACTCCATGTCAATGCGAGCATGTGTGCCGATTTTCTTTATCATATCGCCCTTTTTTCCAATAATAATACCCTTGTGCGATTCCCTCTCACAGTAAATCGTTGCACTTATGTCAACTAAATCTTTTTCTTCACGATACTTAAATGCATCGATGTCAACACCAACTCCATGGGGTATTTCATCACGCAAAAACTCCAATGCCTTCTCTCTAATCATTTCAGAGCAAATAAACCTTTCGGGAACACTTGTAACCATGTCTTCAGGGAAGTACATAGGTCCTTCTACCATGTAGACTGTTAGTTCGTCAATTAGCGTATCAACACCGTAGCCATCTATTGCAGAAATTGAAAAAACCTTTTTAATAAATGGTTTTTCTGATAATGTTTCTTTGATTTTTTCAACATCTAATGCGCTTGAAATATCTGTTTTGTTTATTATCGCAAGCACTGGGGACTTGCTTCTTGCTAAGCGTTCCAGAATAAGCTCGTCTTTTTCTTTAATGCCGATTGTGGGATCGATAATGAACAAAACGGCTTCTACTTCGTTAAGTGCTTCATAGGCAACGCTTACCATGTACTCCCCTAACCTATTTTTTGGAGTTGTAACACCTGGGGTATCGATAAAAATCATTTGATAGCTAAACTCATCGGTTTTGCCATTGTAAACACCCATAATTTTGTTGCGTGTAGTTTGTGCACGAGCGGAAACTATGCTTATTTTCTGACCTACAATACGGTTCATAAGCGTTGATTTGCCAGCGTTCGGTGCTCCTATAATCGTAATAAATCCAGAGCGGAAATTCTTGTTTTCATTCATTTTCTTGTTTCTCTTCCTTTGTTTCTTCTTTTGCGTCTGCTAATGAAAATGGCGAGGGAAACAGCTCTGCAAGCGAAAATACTTTATATTTTCCGTTTTTATTTCCGCATATTATCGGCATTTCTCCATCGCAAAATTCGGCCAAGGACTGCCTGCATATACCGCATGGGGTTACGGGCATTTCCTCTGTATAAATAGCAATAGCATCAAATTCCTTTTCACCCTCATAAACGGCCTTGCACAATGCCATTCGTTCGGCACAAATGGTTGCGCCATAGCTTGAATTTTCTACGTTTCCGCCTAAATAATAAGCTCCCGTAGAACCCTTTAAGCAAGCGCCCACACGGAATTTCGAATACGGCGCATAAGCCCTATCGCAAGCATCTGCGGCCATTTTCAACATGTTCTTAATCTCTAAATCATGTATTACTCTCATCTTTTATACCCCAAGTTCGTTAAAATCTCTTCTTGTTTGGAAAACATTATGCTTTCCCCCTTTTGCGCATCTCCTGCTTCGTGGTCGTACCCCAGCAAATGAAGCATACCATGGACTGCTAAAAACGCAAGCTCACGCTGTAATGAATGGCCATACTCTTTTGCCTGTGCAACCGCCCTGTCAATCGAAATTGCAATATCGCCCAAATATGCGTCTGTTACATCGTAGGATGAACCATCATAGCTTGGGAAACTCAAAACATCCGTTGCTTGGTTTTTTTCCCTAAACTCCGCATTGATTCTTTGAATTACCGCATCATCAACTATGCTAACTCCAACGTTTCCGCTTCTTTGCTCAAATACTAGCGTTGCCGTGCATATTTCATTCAAAAGACGAATTGCTTCATCTTCCGAAATCCCATTAAGCTCGGCATTTATGCTTATATCAATCATTGCTACGCTTCTTCTTTTCAAAGCTATCGTATGCCTTAACGATTCTTTGCACTATCTCATGGCGTACAACGTCTTTATGAGTTAAGTAAACAAAGCCTATGTCCTCAACATCACTTAGAACCTCAATTGCGTGTTTCAAACCGCTTTTTTTATCGTGCGGTAAATCTATTTGCGTTATGTCGCCAGTAACTACAACCCTTGAACCTGCTCCGAAACGAGTTAAAAACATCTTCATCTGCTCGGTTGTGCAGTTTTGCGCTTCATCAAGTATGATATAGGCATCGTTTAATGTTCTGCCACGCATGTAAGCCAAGGGAGCAACCTCAATCGTACCACGTTCATACAATAGCTTGAAGTTTTCAACGCCTAAGAACTCATATAACGCATCGTATAACGGGCGCAAATATGGGTCAACCTTGTTTTGCAAATCGCCAGGTAAAAAGCCTAATTTCTCTCCAGCCTCAACAGCAGGACGAGTAAGAATTATCCTTTCAACCTCTTTGTTCTTGAAGGCTAACACAGCAGCGGCAACCGCTAAGTATGTTTTTCCTGTACCAGCAGGACCTATTCCGAAAGTAACGGTGAACTTTTTTAGCGCTTCAACATAACGCTTTTGTCCCAAGGTTTTACTGCGAATACGCTTGCCCTTGCTTGTAAAGGCTACAACATCATCAACAAGTTTCTCGATTAAGTCGGCATGCCCCTCTCTTGCAAGCTCGATTGCGTATCTGATACGGCTTTTATCTATAAGTTCATTTTTTCTTATCATAAACAATAGCTTATCTATTACTGTGTATGCAAGAATCTTTGCTTGCGAATCTCCCTGTACGCTAATACCATCTGATGTTGCGTTTATCTGCGCACCTGTTTCAGCTTCTAAGATAGCTAAATTCTCATCGAATGCACCGAACAACCTTATTTGCTCGTCCATAGATTCAAGCGGTATAATCAAATCGTTGACCGTAATTTCGTCCATTCACAACTCCTAAAATTTTTTGCAGCTACTCTTATTATTTTCTAACTGCTCAATAATTATTTTAGCACAGCCTTTATTCTTCTTACTCCTGCGCTCGAAGCCTCTTCTTTTGAGATTTTGAACGTACCAAGCTCGCCTGTGCGTGCTACATGAGGTCCTCCGCATATTTCCTTTGAGAAGTCGCCTGCGGTATAAACCTTTACCTTCTCGCCATATCTCTCGCCAAACAATCCTATTGCGCCCTCATTGATTGCTTCCTCAACTGTTTTTTCATCGCAGGTTATTTCATAGTCGGCTTGTATCGCTTCATTTACCAAGCGTTCTACTTCGTCTAACTCCTCACGCGTTACCTTGCGCTCAAATGAAAAGTCGAACCTCAACCTTTCGGGAGTAATGTTTGAACCCTTTTGGGAAACGCTTTCGTTCAACACCTTTCTCAATGCCGATTGTAATAGATGCGTTGCGGTGTGTAGCTTTGTGGTTTGCTCTGATGAATCCGCTAAGCCGCCTTTGAACTTTTGGTCTGCGCCTGCATGGGATTTCTTTTGATGCTCTATAAAAGCCTCGTTAAAGCCTTCAACATCTACTGTCAAGCCAATTTCGTTTGCCATTTCCTGCGTGAATTCAATTGGAAATCCAAAGGTGTCGTATAACCTGAAAGCGTTCTTGCCGTCTATTCCGCCAGCTTGAATAAAACTCACCTTTAGCCTTGCAAATTCGTTCATACCGTTCTTCAATGTACGCTGAAAACGCTTTTCCTCTATTTGTATTTCAGAAATTATCTTTTCTCTGTTCGTTTTAAGCTCGGTATAGAAATCGGAATATTGGTTAATTACAACCTCAGCGATTTTGTATAGGCTGTTTTCGGGAATATCAATCTGCATAGCGTATCTCAATGCCCTGCGAATAAGCCTGCGCAACACATAGCCTTGGTCAACATTAGAGGGAGTAACGCCCCTTGGGTCGCCTATCATAAAAGTTGCACAACGCATGTGGTCGGATATAATTCTAAATGCTTTTGTGGTTTCGGGGTTGTCCTTGTAGCCTTTGTCGGAAAGCACTTCAATTTCTCCCAATATGCTTGAAAAAGCATCCGTATCATAAGCACTTTCAACACCTTGCAGGGTTGCGACGGTTCTCTCTAAACCCATACCCGTATCAACATTCTTTTGAGAAAGCGGCTCAAAGCCATTTGGCGTTTTGTTGTATTCCATAAAAACATTGTTCCAAATCTCTAAGTATTTACCGCATGAGCATGAGGGGTCGCAATTATCACAGCAAGCATCTAAGCCTGTGTCATAAAAGATTTCCGTATCGGGTCCGCAGGGTCCTGTTGCACCTGCAAACCACCAGTTATGTTTCTTTGGCAGAAAGAAAATATGCGAGGGGTCAACACCCATTTGAAGCCACAAACCATAACTTACCGAATCTTTGGGAGCGTCCTCGTCGCCTGCAAAAACTGTGAAAAACAATCTGTCTTTATCTATTCCCAACCACTCTTTTGAGGTTAAAAATTCATACGAATACTTGATGGAGTCTTCTTTGAAGTAATCGCCCAAAGACCAGTTTCCAAGCATCTCGAAAAAAGTAAGGTGCGAACTATCTCCCACATCGTCTATATCGCCTGTGCGAACACATTTTTGAACATTAACAAGTCTTTTGCCTGCCGGATGCTTCTCGCCCAAAAAATAGGGCACTAAGG